>R11__coassemble_206_pt1 | contig 42379 bp, 18 predicted proteins | sample R11__metabat2_low_PE_023 | metagenome-assembled genome bin R11
ATTGACCGATTGACCGATTAACCGATTGACCGATTGTATTGGGGGATTGGAGAATTGGTTGATTGTCGCAGTCGTCGCAGGTTACCCGCACGGTCGCAGTCGTCGCATTAGTCGCAGTCGTCTCAGGTCGCAGAGGTCTCAGTCGTCTCATGCGTCCCAGGATACCCGCCCTTGTCGCAGTCGTCCTAGGGAGCCCGCCCTTGTCGCAGGCAACTGAGCCGGATTTGGTTCGGTCGCTCCGCCGAGAGTCTTCGGAAGCTCGGCGGAGAGTCAGTACCAAGTTCGGGTAGAGTCAGTATCAAGTTCGGGTAGAGTCAGTACCAGGTTCGGGTAGAGTCAGTACCAGGTTTTTGACTTGCTTCGGCGATTTCGGGGGGGGTAAAACCGCGGCGGCGGGCAGGGACAACAAGCGCACGACAACAAGGTGGTCGTCGGGCGTCGCGGGCGGCAAGATGCCGCCCCTCCAGAAACGGCGAATTGCACAAGGGTGCGTTTAGTTCTGCGCGCTGCGCCCCTAAAAAAAATTACCCCAAGAGGGGGAACTTTATGGTATAATGATAGTCGCTGATTATGGGCATACTATACCTTCGACCGAAAAGAGGGGATGGTTTGCGTATGGTCGCGAGTGTTGACAACTTGTAGAAAACCCTGTAAACAAAGGGTCGAAAGGATGTTGAGGCCATGAAGATTATCGCTGAGTCGATCAGATTTTCAAGAGCGGCGGCAATGCTGCTCGTGGCCGCGCTATGCCTGGTGACGGGCTGCGGCGAGAAGGGCGAAGAAAAAAATTCCGTTCCCGTGCCGCGCATGCAGGACCCGAAGTACGTCGAGGCGCTCAAGGCGTCGCGCGCCGAGCAGTCGGCGATTCAGTCGAAGATCGCGAAGCTAGAGGCGGCGCTCAAGAAAGAGCGGGAGCAGTATCCCGGCAGCGAGAAGGGCAAGTATCTTGAAAAGCAGATCGCCGCGGCCAAGGCCGAGATCGAGGCGGCACAGACGAAGGCGCGTCGCCTCGTGGGCGAGCGCATCGCGCGCGAGACCGCCGCGGCCGGTGATGCGGCCCGAGCTGCAAAGGGCAAAGGCGCCGGCGCGGCCGATGCGGTGAAGGGCGCCGCGGACAACGGAAAGGCTGGGCGTTGATGAGGCGATACCTGACAGCGATTTCAACATTCGCCGCGCTGACGTTCGCGGCACTCGCGACCGGCGTTGACGAGCATCTGGTGTCGGCGGAAATCACCGCGCCGGGATTTTCCGGCACGACAACGATCACGAACTTCCCCTTGCTCGTGAAGATCTCGGCGAACCAGCCGGTCGGTTTCACCTACGCGGCGGTCGAGTCGGGGGACGACATTCACTTCTACGACGAGAGCGGCACGGCGCTCGCGGCGGATTGCGACACCTGGGACGTGACCGGCGAGTCGATCTTCTGGGTGAAGGTGCCGAAGTTCTCCAAGACGAGCAAGGTGACGATGTGCTGGGGCGCGGCTGAAGGCGCGACGCCGGTAGTGCCCGCAGCGGGCGAGACCTGGAGCGACTACAAGGGCGTGTGGCACATGAGCGAGGCGAAGGAGTCGACCACCAACGCGGCGGCGACGGCGTTCGGTCCGAAGCGCCTCTCGGTCGACGGCGTGGTCGGCGGCGCGAGCGGCGCGACGGTGACCGGCAAGAACGGTCCGCTGGTGGTGTCGACGGGCAACGCGGCGCTTGACGCCCTGACGACGAATCCGCAATAGCAGCACGTCACCTTCACCGGCTGGCTGTATCTTAACAGCGCCACCACCGACTGGCCGTATCTCTTCTCGCGCAAGACCGAGGACGCGTCGACCGGATACGGATTGCAGATCGTCTCGACCAACACGCAGATCCGTCATCGCCTTAACGGCAGCGGATACTACACCGACAACGTGACGATCAGCGCCGGCGAGTGGCATTTCATCGAAGTCGATTATTACTACCACACCTCGAGCGACAAGTGCGTCAACTTCTATCTCGACGGTGTGAAGAAAATAAACGCGCGTTCGCTCGGCAGCAGCTCGATTCAACCCACGCAGACTTACGACTTCTCGATCGGCGGACTGGTGGGGACGACGGGTTATGGAACACTGAACGGCAACATGGACGAGTTCCGTGCTCGGGTCGGGTATCTTTCCGCTGATTGGCGTACCAACGACCTCGCGCAGTACACCAACACCGCCTACACCGTGTTCGGCGAGATCGCGGTCAATGCCGCGGCGAACGCGGCGAACACCAACACCTTCTGGGCGGTCACGCCGGGACTCGATTCCGTGAGCTGGGACGTCGGCGGCACCGCGGCGGAAGTGCGCACGGGCAGCGCCTATGTGGGCGGAGCGCCGGCGACGATCTCGGTCGTCTATCGCAACCAGCTCACCGGCGAAGAGACGACCACGATGCCGACCGGCCGCGGCGTTTACGAGGCGGTGTTCACGATCGACGGCACCGATGTGAGCGAGACGGTCGAGTTCGAGATCACCCACGAGTCGAGCTACGCGCAGACCCAGAGCGACCGCGTGCTGGTGTTCAGCTATGATCACACCGTGGATGGGGCGAATATCGAAGAGCCACAGTACTACAGCAACATCAACACCAATAATGCGGTGTTTTGGAAACGATTGAATACGATTGCGAACGGCAACAAGACTGTCTTGCCGCAGTTGCAGGCGGGCTATCAGTTTGAGATGTGGACTAAGCAGTACGGCAGTAAATTGTGGCAGTTGGATTACTGCCGACTTGGAAACGCGTTTCTTAATGCGGTAGACGCATCTTCAATGGCAAGCACACAAAACTACCTGCCGGTTTCCAGTAAGTCTGGTCGTTTTAACAACGCCAGTCTGACGAGTTATGCAACTCAGAACCGCTACAGCGCGGCACTCGCGATGTTGAACACCACCAACTCGTGCGTGTATTCGTCGTGCTACGAAGAAGGCATCGGCACCATTTACTTTGACGCGGTGAACGGATTCATCGCGAAAGAGAACGAGCTCGCGATCGATATCTGCACCAGTGTGTATGCGGCGACCGGCGATGCGGAAAGCGGAATGCGCCTCAACGACCTCGGGGAGATCGCGACCGACGAAGACGGCAACGCGCTCGCGCCGACGGACGAGAACTGTTTCTTCGTTGACGGCGACGGGGTCACCAACAACTACGGTCGCTGCAAGTGGGAGCCGCTCGAGAGCTACTACCGCTACGTGATCAAGAGCGGCGTGGTCGACGAGGCGCTTTCGGGCGAGGCGACGACGATGCTCCTGGACTGCACCGATGGCGGCACTACCGGCAACTTCTTCCGTTTCCGCACCCAGCCGCTCAACTATCGCGGACCGATCCGCTTCCGGATTCGCCGCGTGGGCCGTGCCGACAACACTGAAGCGTCACCGGGTTACAATACCACTTATCTTGACGGCGCTGGCCTTGTTCTTCTCGACAACATCATCGTGTCGTATCCGGCGATGTCGGTGAAGGTGTCGCAGTACGGCTCGTACGAGCCGGGCGAGACCGGCAAGGAGAACCAGGGCGCGACGGCGCTCGGTCAGCGCGGCGCTTTCTCGATCGCGTTCCCGAGCTGCACCGACGAGGAGATCTACGGCCGCGCCTACGTCGACTACTCCGGACTCACCAACAGCGCGACGGCGATCGATCTCGACGCGGCGGGCGGCACCGGCTTCATTTCCAAGTTCGCGATGAAGTACCGCTGGCGCTATCTCGACCAGGAACTCGGCGAGTGGCAGACCACCTACCTCACGCGCGGCGACGACGCGACCGACTGGGTCTCGGCTTCTCCGCTCAAGTTCGTCGACTCCACCGGCGCGGCGGTTTCTTCGGTCGGCGACATCGAGTACAAGCTCAGCGCCGAGCTGGACGCGCCTTACTACGAGTTCTGCGACTACACCGGTCTCGGACTCAAGTTCAGCGACGATTTCAGCGAGCGCATCACCAAGGTCGACGTCACGGCGGACGCGATATCGTCCCTTGTCGGCGAGACTGACGAGGAGAACACCACCTACGTGCGTCTCCGAGAGGGTTCGTCGCAGTACGAAATCGTGCGCGGATACATCCGTACCGCCGACTCCTACTACGAGCCGTTCGACTTCGAGCTTATCGGCGACCACCAGTGGCGCGGCTTCTACTCGCTCACCAACGAGACCTCGACTTCGGCGACGCTGTGGTTCGAGGGACTTTATCCGCAGGTGAACGGCGCGAAGGTCTACAACCGCGAAGACGACAACGTGACGAGCTGGGGCTTCGCGAGCGGAACCTCGATCACGGTGAGCGGAACCATCAACCTGACGGTCACCGAAGACGGACGCCCCGCGTCCATCGAACTGCCGCTCAACACGACCGGCTACCTCATGTTCGTCCTGAACGAGAACACCGGCGCGCTGCAGATCGGGCTTGCGGACCGTCAGACGTTCGACAACTGGGCGAGCGCACGCTCGGGGACGGGCACGATCGACTTCTTCCGCAGTTCCGCGCGCGAAACCAACTCGACTTCCCGCACGGCGATCCGCTACCCGACCTCGCTCTCGACCAACGTGGTCGACAGCTTCACCGAGACGGTCGCCGAGCGCGACAGCTGGAAGGAGAACTTCGCCATCAGCAGCGGACAGACCACGGCGGGCTATCCGCAGAACGTCTTCTTCGGCAACGAGAACAAGTCGACGCCGAACAACTGGACGGCGAACTACTTCTATTACGTTCCGCAGACCTTCGGACTTTCCGGCGACAACATCACCGACTTCGCGATGGAACTCGTCGGCGGCGTCGCGCAGGGTTCGGTCGAGTTCACCAGCACCAGTTCGCGCAAGGCGCCGAACGGACTCGACTACGTGAGTCTGCAGACGCGTCTCGCGCAGAAGCACGACTTTACCAACGTCTCCTACTGCTGGAACAGCTTCGGCACCGAATACACCCTCGCCTGCCAGGCGGCGTTCGACGAGAGCACTAGTTTCGCCGGCTTTGACGGCGAGGCCTCGGTCTCGCTCTTCGCGGGCTATGTTCCGTATGTCGGTGGCTACGAATACCGCGTCACCATGTACAACGACGGCCAGCAGGATAAGGACAAGGTCGCCCGCTGCAAGTACGAGCTTATCGAGTGGAGCTACAACGGGTCGGCCTACGAGGCGAAGGTGCTGGCGGCGACGACCGGCGTGCCGGCCGACTGCGGAAACACGAACGAAACGAAATGGTACTGGTCAGGTAAGACGAAAGCCAATGCGGTGCAGCTGCTCCCGCTCGGCAAGAACGGCGTTCTTTATTCGGGCATGTTCCTTTCGTTCAAGGTGTTGTCGAATGGCAGCGTGGTGCTCGTCGGCGGCGTGACCGGCGACACCGGTAACAAGCTCGCGGCCTCGCCAACGGCGTTCAGCGCGTCCTCGAGCGGATATTCGGACAAGACCTTCTGGCAGATCGGCGTTACCAATCTTACCCCGGTCACCAGGGTGGGCATGTACGGCATCACCTCGCGGAACTGCCCGGCGAGCATCAAGAATCCGGTGAGTTATTCGACCGCGGTCGGGTTCGCCGACACGGGTGTGAATTCGCTCGGGAGCGACGGCAGCTACTACGACGCCGGCACCGGCGGCTACTACTGGGCAGGCAAGGTCGGCTGGGCGACGGGCCTTGGCGATGTGTCGAGCGAGTACACAAACATCACCCGCAGCAGGTGGTTCCTGTCGCCTGAGCGCATCACCACCAACGGAGTGCAGACCGCGTCGAATTACGGTTTCGCGTCCATCACCAATGCGTCGCAGTCGGTGAAGGTGCAGGTGCTGCCGCTTAACTCGAGCGGGGTGGCGACCACCAACGAATGGACGACGCTTACCAACATCACGGTCAACAGCTTCAATCTCGCGACCACCAAGGCGAAGCTCGAGTCGCCGGATAGCTGCAATGTGAAAATCATCTGCGGCGACGGCGCGAACGACGTCGTGGTCGACTCGATTTCGATGGCGCAGTGGTGCGGCGAGTCGGGGAGCAGCGAAGGCGCTTCGTCGAGCTACGGCTACTACTACGACTTCTACTACTCGGGCGCGTGGATCTCGAACGCGACCTGGAAGATCGGCACCACCACTCACAAGCAGAAGGTGGCGCTCCTCGCCCCTCGCCGTTCTGACGGCGTGACGCCGATTCAGCTGAGAACTCCCTTCCTTGAAGGTCTCGGCTCGTATTCGATCAACTGGCGCGATGCGGACTCGAACGCGGTACTGGAAGTGCAGCGCTGGGTCGGATCGTTCAACTACCTGAACGGACACATCGCGGACAAGTCCACCGACAGCGACTGGACCACGATCGAGTCGATCGACTTCGGCACCATGACTGCGGCCGAACGCAAGGAAGGCAACCACACGACGTATCTCGGCATGCGCGCGCCGTCGAACGGCGTCTTCCGCGTGATCGTGCCCGAGGCGAAGGTCACCGAGGCGCTCGCGCACAAGGAGTATGATCCGAACTGGGGCGCGGTGACGATCACGGACGCGTGGTGCTACAACGAACCCAAGTTCGATTCGCGTTCGTGGTGGGGATGGAACTTCCTCACCACGGGCTGGACCGACGAGGGCAAGTCGGGCATCTATTCCTCGCTCGAAGACGGCGGCCGCGGCGCGGCGGCGATCCTGAACAACTCGGTCACGACCGATCTCGAGGACGGCTACACCAATAACGATTACAACGAGAACAATCCGTTCATCCAGTCCCCGACCTTCCCCGAGCTTTCGGACGGCGAGAACATCATCGGCGAGGTGAGCTTCAAGGCGAAGGCGTACACCGCGAACGGCGTCGACTTCCTGCCCTGCTACGTGACGGTCTGGGGCGCGACCGACGGCGAGAAGCAGGCGGCCGAGGACTGGACGGCGGTCACCAACATTCTGGTCGATTCGAAATTCTATCAGCGCCACACCGTGAAGTGCAACGACACGCTCCGGTTCGCGGCGATCCGTCTCGGCGTCGCCAACGTGGACGGCATTCTCTCGAACTTCAAGATGTCGGCGGCCGATCTTGCAGACCTCACGGGCAAGGCGGGCGTGCGGGTCGTCATTGACGATGTGGTGCTCACGCAGCGGATCAATCCGGAAATCGGCTTCAGAGTCGGCTATACCCGTCCGTTCCGGCTCGGACTCAAAGACATGACCGCGGTTCTTGATATCGCTTCGCACGACGAGCAGCCGCTTCTCGGGGAGCAGTTCGGCGTGCAGTCCGAAATCGAAGTCGTGGGCATGAGCGAGGAGATCGACCTCGACAAGACTCCGGAAGTGTACCTGAGCTACTTCGTCGGTGACGAACCGTGGGGCTACGACAACTGGAAGGACAATGCCAAGGCGGTCATCGACGTGAAGCTCGACGCGGCGGAAGGGACGAACCTCGTCTATCGCTCGACCTCGAACGACATGAAGAGCTTCATTAGTCCCATCAAGGTCGAGAGCGGCGTCAGCTACGAGACCGTGCAGTACTTCCTCAAGGTGAAGTACTGGGACAAGGCCGGCGGCGAGCATGAGGGACAGATCACGAGCAAGCAGTGGAAGATGCCCGACTGGTACGAGGGCTACACCGATCCGAACGAGAGCTCTTCGAGCTTCTCGCCGTTCACGCTGCTCGACAACGTCTCGCCCGGACGCGCCTGGATCAACGAAGTCAACTGGACCGACGCGGAAGGAACGGCCGGCACCAAGCAGTTCATCGAAATCTGCTTCCCGGCGGGCTACGACATGACCGGCTGGCAGCTTTACAGCCTCGACCTCTGGGGCAGCAAGAACCTGCTTGCCAAGCTTGGCGCGACTTCGGGACTCGAGAAGCTCACCACCAAGCAGGCGACCGGCGGCGACCCGAACTTCGCGTTCCTCGCGCTCGCGGCGCCCGGCTCGTCCGTCGCCGAGGCGGACGGAACCTGGAGCAAAGATTTCACCACGCTCACCCCGACCTGGAGCTACGGCTTCATGCTGCAGCGTCCTTCGGGCGTCGTCGAAGACCGCATCGTTCTGCAGGGCTTCACCGGCTCGAGCCGTTACTCGAAGAACCAGACCGCGACCAACCTCGTCGCGACTCTCGAATCGCTCTGGGGCGGCGACTGGGTCTGGGTCGGCGACGACACCAACACGGTGAATGCGGCGGGACTCGAGACTTCGGCGGGCGTGTTCCAGAACGCGGGTCAGACGATGGCGGACTGGAATCACGACATGAAGCTCACTCCGGGCGCGCTGAACGAGAACCAGACCATTCCGGCGGATTGGTTCATCGCGCCTTCGGGCGACAACGTGTGGCTCTCGATCACCACGCTCGGCGGCGATATCTGGTTCGTGGGCGATGAAGGCCGGGTCACGGCGACCACGATCGTCATCCCGCTCGGCAACACCACCAACCTCGTGTTCGAGACCTCGAACTGGTACATGCTCGGCGAGCTCATGCGCTCGGGCACGGACGTCACCGCCGATGCGGTGAAGGAATCGCGCGGCAAGTTCGTCTACACCTTCAGCGAAGAGACGGCGAACTCGGTCAACGTGCAGGCGAAGGCGGCCATTGACACCGAAGTGACGGTGAAGGGCGGGCTCGACCCGAACGATCCGTACGCGCCGGCGGTGATGAACTGGCTCAAGGGCGGCATGGCGAACGGTGAACTCTTCGAGAGCGACGAGATCTCGACCAACAGCTTCTTCCAGGGACTCTCGAAGAACGACGCGAGAATTCCGCTCTCGCTTAAAGACCGCTACTGGCTCGACATCGACCCGACGAGCGACGCGTGGGATCTGCGCGGCGGCATGGGTGAAGGGGCGAATCTGAACGCGTCGACCCCGACCATGCCGGCGGCGCAGGCTCAGGTGCGCGAGGGCGGCGATTACGCGCAGTGGCCCGACACGGTCACCAACCGCATCGTGACGGTGACGATGATGATCTCGAACAAGGTCGACAACTCGCTTTCGCGCGCGCCCAACCGTCTGCAGGGACTCGGCGGCGAGAAGAGCGACGAGGTCGGGGCGAAGAACTGGACGAGCGAAACCTTCAAGGTGGAGCTCGCGCTCCTCAAGACCTCCACCAGCGCGACGAGCTGGGATGTGAGCCAGAATTACTATCCGATGGCGTTCTTCGTGTTCGATACCGGCAGCTTCATGCGGGCGGACGAGGAGCATCCGTACTCAGCGAGAATCGAAGTGATGGATCCGTTCTCGACCGGTTCGCCGGCGTACGGACTCGGCTGGGCGAAGTATGGCGACTCGAACTTCGGCTATCGCTGGAATCTCAATGCATCGAACTATCTGCGTTCGCCTGACACGCTCAAGAAAGTGAATACCTGGGATGGCAACTGGTAAGCGTATAATCGCGGCAGCTTTCGCGCTCGCGCTCTTCGTTTTCGCCGGCTGCGGCGAAGGCGAGGCGGAGCTTTCGCGCGAAGGCGGCACGGCGGCGAAGACCGCCGAGGCGGTGACGAGCGAGTACGCGGCGAAGCGCGAACCGCTCGTGAAGCGCAACCGCGAGCTCATCGAGGCGCTTGCGGCGTTGGAGTTGGAGGAGCGTGACGCGCAGGGCGGCGAGACGCCGCCCCTCCAGGTAAAGGGCGGCGAGACGCAGAATAAGCGCGCGGCGCTTGAGGCGGAGCGCGCCGAGGTCATGAAGGCGATGCGTGAACTCAACGACGCCGAGCAGCGCGAAATCTGCGCGGCGGAGAAAAGAAGAATTTCGGAAATAAGAAGAGGTAACAAATGATGATCAAAAAACTGATCAAACTGACGGCAGTCATCGGCATGTTCGCGGCGGCGACCGCGGCCACGGCCGGCGACATAATCTCGATCGACGTATTGCGCGGGGCGCTTTACTCGCTCGACAACGGCGGCAAGCTCGCGAGTTTGCCCAATGACGAGAATCCGCTCTCGATCGGCGAGAAGGTGACGATTCGCCTCAGGCTCGTCAACGACGACCAGGGCGGCCGCTCCTCGGCGTATCCGTGGATGCTGGTGAACGAAGGCGGCTCGAGCGACATCTCGGCGAGCTACCTCGCGCCTCGTCTCGGCCTCTCGGTCGGCGGCTCCCTCAGGTACGCGACCTACGTCTCGTGCAACTCGGTCGCGACCGATTCGACGAAGCATTCGGAGCGCTTCTTCACCGACCTTATTTTCGAATACACGGTTCAGCCGGGCGATCTCGCGCAGCCGCTCGAGTTCATGAACTCGGCGTACCAGCCGGCGACGGCGGGTTCGGGCGACACGATTCTCCTGGTGATGCCCAGCGCCAACTGGCACTTCTACAACAAGGTCGATGCGACCGATTCGACCGATGTGCAGCGCGAGCTCGAGCTGAGCATGTGCAGCGAGTCGGTGCGCACCGCGGTGATCGGCGGCTACCCGACCGCGAGCGGCGTCGATGAAACCGGCACGCCTTCGAGCTACACCTCGCTCGCCGGCTGGGGTGTGTACGTGAAGACGATCGACTTCGACAGCGATTACAGCGACACCACGGTGGATCCGTGGGCGTGGAGAACGATCCACAAGAACTCGTCCACGGCGGTTCGTTACGGTTACCCGACGATCGTCGTCGACGCGGCGGCGAGCTTCACCGAGACCGGTTACGCGACGATGTACGTCTGGTCCGAAGACGACGCGATCATCACCCCTGTCGGCACTCTCACCGAGGTCGACCGCGGCGATGGCACCAAGATCAAGTATGTTCAGGTCAAGATTTCCACCGGCGACACCGCGGTGAGCGTGCCGGTGAAGGCGACGGGCGACGTGGGCGAGCACGCGAAACTCTACATGAGCTCGACCCCGTACATCGTGAAGGATACCGCGGGCACCGTTTTGAACACCACCGTCGAGCGCGAGATCTACGTCGGCGAGGAAATGGAGCCGAGCGTAAGCGTGACCTTCAAGGGCAACAGCTGGACCGAGGTGACCTCTTCCGAAAACTACCTCTCCGAGTCGCCGCTTGAGATGGCGATCACCCTTTCCGAACCTTACGACGCGAGCGATGTCACGGTGACGCTCACCCCGGCGTTGAACGATGAAGACGGCAACGCGGTCGACGTCTACGCGAAGAGCATCATCGCGACGGCGACGAGCGCGACCGCCGGCGACGGCTGGCAGCAGAAGGCGCAGAGCGTCACCTTCTCGAAGGGCGTCGATACCGAAAAGTGCCTCTACCTCTACGCCCTGGGCGCGACCAAGCAGACGGCGCGCGCGGGCGGCACCGGCATTAAGTTCAACATCACGGTCGAGCCCGCGGACGCGGCGGCGTACTTCAAGGACGCGAACAACAATCCGGGCATCGTCTACATCAACTCGCAGAAGGCGGGCGTCACCTTCGCCGACCTCGTCGACGACGTGACCGCGCTTCAGTTCACCGCGGGCATCGCGCGTGATGTCGAGATCAACGTGACCGACAGCTACCGCAACCTCTACAAGACCGCCGACGGCGACGGACTCACCGAGAACGGCGGCAGCTACACCGTGATCTGGAACCGCAACGACGACACCACCACGGCGGAGGTGAAGTTCGAGAACCTCATCCCGACCGTCACCTCGGGCACGGCGACCCTGACGCTCACGAACCTCAAGTATCCGAACGCCGGCACCTACAGCGACACCACGGTGACCGTCATCAATCCCGACGGACAGAAGACGAAGCTGCAGGTCACCGCCGAGGTGAGCGTGGCGCGCGAAGTCACCGGCACCCTCGATCGTGAAGACAGCACCTACAACGAAGGCGAGACCGCCAAGGTGACGGTCGAAATCTCGAAGCGCGACGGCGAGAACCTCTACGCGTTCATCAAGCCGGTGAATGAAGACGCCGAGAAGTATCTCTCGAGCGCGAACCTCGCGGCGGCCGGCAACAAGGGCGTGCTTATCGCGGGCACCGGCACGTCCGGCATTAAGGCGATCGAAGTGACGGTCACGGACGGTCCGTCGAGTCCGATCTTCGACATCGTCCTCTGCGAGACCGAGTCGTATGACGAGACCAAGCTCGTCGAGCGCTACGCTTCCAAGAACGTGGCGATCAACTGCGTCAACGTCGCCCCTGAGGGCACGACGATCACCGTCGGCGGAACCTCGCTCAACAACGGCGAGACGCTCGGCTACTCCGTGCCGGCCGATGTCAACACCGAATTCCGGCTCACGGTGAGCGACGTTCTCCCCGACCTTAAGCTCAACCAGATGGCGACCCGCGAGACGATCTACAAGTGGATCAACGGCGACGACACCGACGCCGAAGTGCAGAAGATGGTCGAGAGCGGCATCTTCCTTGCGAAGTGGAAGTTCCTGAACGCCAACAACCGTCCGGTCGCGACGGAAATCACCGTCGGCTCCAAGAACCGCATCATCACCACGAAGTACACCTTCACCTCGCTCGGCGTCAACCACGTGCAGGTGCAGCTCATGGACAAGGACATGATCGCGAGCGTGCTCGCCGGCGGCGCCAACCGCGACGAGATCATCTCGTGGGACGGCACGACCTGGGATGACGAGAACGGCGGCTGGTCGACTTCGATTCCGGACGATTCGTGGGGCCCGACCTTCACCGTGAATGTTCCGGTCGAAGACAAGCCCTACGTCATCATCACCCCGCAGAATATCACCACTTCGTCGACCGGCGCGATCGGCTTCTACGAAGACAACGTCGGTTCGCAGTACGGCTTCTCGATCGCGGTTTCGACTGCTCCGGAGGCGAACATCGGCGTCGCCGTCACTTTGGAGCGCACGGCCAACCACACCGGCGTCACCGATGTCAAGCATCTCGGCGTGCTCTCGCTCAAGGGGATTGAACTCGCCGAGGAAAACACCTCGAACTCGATACCGGCGGTTCAGATCAAGCGTTATAATGAAGCCGCCGCTTCGACTTACTTCCTTAATATCAGCGCAGCTGATGGTACCCCGTATTCGCAGTATCGCTTGCACGCCACGGTCACTAACGAGACCACCAACGCAGACGGCGTCAAGTACTGCGACTATTACGAGCCGGCGCAGTATGACTTCGAGATCTTCAACAAAGACCCGATTCTTCAGTCGATCAAGTCGAATGTCGGCATCAGCTTCTCCGCCGAGAACGGACCTTCCACCAACGTGGTGTCGCTCTCGCGGAACCAGGAGGTGACCATCAACTGGTTCACCAAGGATTACACCGATAACGATACGACCACCGATTATCTCGTTACCTGGACCTCGAGCGAACCTAAATCGACCAAGGAGTTCAACAATGCCCTGAACGGCACTTACACCACCCAGTTCACCTCGGCCGGTTCCAAGACCATTCAGGTTACGGTCACCGACAAGGACGGCGGCGTGAACGTCTACGAGTGGCCGTTCGAAGTCGAGGCCTCGAAGCGCGTTTACGTCTATCCGCACAAGCCACATTCCTCCGCGGTTTCGTCCGCGACTTCGAAGTACATCACCTCTAACGGCATCGGCGTCGGCTACACCACGGCGGATGGTTCCTGGGGCGGCAATTACAACTGGCGTCAGAGCTGGGATTATTCGATTCTCACCGGCTCTGCGACGATTTACGCGACCGGTCTTAAAGCCGGCGAGACACACACTCTGTATCCCGGCACGGTGGACGCGATCACCTACACCGGCGATGACAAGTACGACTCTTACGTTTACGCGTACTACAGCCAGGTGGCGGATGACAACTCGGTCTTCACCGCCTCGCTCTTGAAGATCGAACCGCTGCGCGCCGTCGATGTCGCGAACGGCACGACGAGCGAGCAGGTCATCAAGCTCCCGACCGCCGAAGAAGAAGCGCTCATGTACGATGATCGCTATGTCGAAGTCATCTTCTCGCGCGAATATCTCGTGAGCGACCAGATGGGCGACATCAACCAGGATGGCGTGCCGGACTGGTATGTGAAGCACTATTCGCTCGCGGACGATGAAGACGATCTCGCCGATGTGAGCGAGTACAACGAAGACGGCGACTATCTGCCGCCGAACACCGCGATGGGCGCCTCGCTCGTCGGCAGCTACACCAGCGGCTGGGACAAGGAAGGCGGCGCGTTTACCGCCAAGCTCGAGATTCGCGGCTACGGCGACGGACTCAACCTCCGCAGCGCATCGACCAACAAGCCGATCACCGTCCGTGACTTCACCGGCGAGGAAGACTACGCTTTTGCGATCTACCTGAACGCCAACGGCGGCACGATCGACGAAACTCAGATCGAAGCGCTCAAGACCGCGCTCGCGATGGATGCGGGCGACGCGCGCGACGCGGCGATCGCGGCGGCGCAGGCCGATCTCAAGGACGCGCTCGACGCGGCGTGGGAACTCGACACCTGCGAGTGGACGCCCGAGAACCCGACGAGCCCCGTCAATGACGATACCGACGGTGACGGCTTGAACGACGGCGTCGAATACTGGTTCTGGTATAACGCGAAGATCCGCGGCTTGACCGGACGCGCTTTCAACCTTGATGACCCGATTCATCCGACCGAGATCGCAAGCGACAAGATCTACGCGACCTACAATCCGACCGTGGCGAACGAAGGCCTCATCGACGGCACGACCGATACGGATAACGACGGTCTCTATGACCTCGAAGAGTTCACCATCGGCACCAGCCCGATCGACTACGATTCCGACGGCGACGGCGTGCCGGACGGCTGGGAAGTCTTGCGCGGACTCAATCCGGTCGCCGACGACATCAGCTCGAGCGCCAAGGCGAACTGGAACGCGGACGGCGACTACATGGCGCATTGCCAGGGCTCGTCGACTTACACCATCTACAAGAACGGTGATAATTATTACGCCTACCGGATCGGTACCGGCGTGCGCATCCTGCGCAACGATCGCACCACCACGACCGAACCGCAGTGCCTGCAGGTGTTCCCGTACGGCGGCATCGCCGGGCGCGATGTGATCTACCTCCCCTACGGCTTCTGCGGCGAGCCCGGCAAGGTCACTCAGAAGATCGAAGACATGGCGATCGACGCGGTCGGCACTATCTTCGAGGATGACGGCGTAACTCCGCTTGCCGACGTCGAAATCGTGAATGCGTCCACGCTGCTTGACTACATCCATAACCAGGTCTACCTCCTCAAGGGCTTCTGTCCGCAGACCGCCTGGTACACCGGCGACAACGGCGGTACGCTCAACGATGATCGCTGGCTCTCGCCTTACACCCAATGGAGCTGCAATTTCGGCGTCCCGGTCGACACCGAGGGCTTCAGCACTTCGGATGAATACCTCCTTCTCATCTACAACAAGTTCGCGGCGCTCAAGAACGTGACCGCTGTTCCGGCGGGGTACACGAGCCCGAAGATGTGGTACGCGTTCAACAGCTTCACCACAGAGCCTGCGGCGAGCTATACGACGACGATCGCCTCGACTGATGACACGACCACCAGCGATACGACGGATGAGTCGACCGACGAGACCACGACCGACGAGACCACGACCGAGGAGGCCACGACCGAGGAGGCCACGACAGAGGACAAGGTCTTTACTCAGGCCAACCACGGTGCCGACTCGAACAGTGACGGCGTGCCGGATGGCTGGGAACTTTACGTCGGCTTCGATCCGCTCGCGAGCGGATCAGTGCTCGGCAATTATTTGAGTGGCGTCACCTTCGATAAGGACGGTCTCGGCATCCGTGAAGAATATCTCGGCAGCGACACCATGCGGTGCTACAAGGGCTGCGACACGATCTATCAGTATCAGGATAGCTGGGACTGGCCGAACAAGTTCTTCCCGACCGATCCTAACGACGCCGATACCGACGGCGACGGAATGGAAGACGGCGCCGAGAAGGCCGACGGCTGGAAGGATGCGCTCACCTCGAAGACCACCACCTTCCTGTACAATCCGACCGACGACGGAACTTCGACCTGCATCGCGGGCGGCGGCTTGAACCCGAACTCGATTGATACCGACTATGACGGACTCCCCGACCTCTGGGAATATACCTACGCAGGCGTCTTCTCTAAGGCTTCCGCCAGCTCGAGCGACGAAGAGAGCAGCGACACTGCGAGCAGCGACGAAGAGAGCGAGTCGACCGCCGCTGGCGCCGTCGATGGCTACATCGGCATGGACGGCACGGTTGCCGATGCGGATAAGGACGTCGACGGTGACGGACTCACCGCGTGGCAGGAATACCTCGTGCAGTCGATGCGTCAGTTCCGTTACGACGACGGCAAGACTGTGCTCAACAATCAGCTCATTTACGATCACCCGACCGGCAATACGATTTGGGAAGTGATCGACGGCGAGTACGGCCTGCCGTGGGCGACCTGGGAAGGATGGGACGACGCGACGAAGGCGGCGGAGATTGCCGGCGTCGTCGAGCGTCACCCCGAATACACCGCCGATCAGATCGAAATGCGGCAGTTCGCGGACGGCGCGACCGGTATCGTCAAGGCGATGCCTTATGTCGAAGTCGCCGAAGTCGAGACCCATCAGGTCGAGATCGGCTATGTGCCGTTCATCCGTCTCTCCGAGGCGGCGTATAAAGAGGCGATTATTGAAGCTGCGACGACGAAGGGTCTCACCATTACGGAAGCGGACCTGACCGGCGTCGATTACCGCAAGCTCGGCTACTTCCAGCCGACCCCGAAGACCTGGGACATGATGCAGACGATTCTTGACGGCGGCAAGCTTCAGGCGCCTTCGTCGGCGTACAACTCGACCGATCCGGAAAGCTACGAGTACAACTCCGGCATGCGTTACATGCTGCCGCCGGTGAATACGCTTAATCCGTCGGAAGATGTCACCCCCGCTTACATCACCACCGATCCGCGTCTTCGCGATACGGATATGGACGGCATGAACGACTACTGGGAACTCTTCCACGGCCTCAACCCGATCTACGGCACGAGCGACATCGTTCAGAGCGCGTGGGGCATCGCGTACCCGGCCGGTGCGGCGACGCTGCTCGCCGCGGATAACAACCCCTGGACCGAGGCGTACAAGGCGATCAATCCGGACGAAGAGGTCGGCTACAACTTCTCGAAGTATCCGTGGCTCACGGGCGATCCGAGAGCCGACGTGGACGGCGACGGCTTCCGCAACGAGGAGGAGAACCTGCTCGTCAACATGACCGAGCCCCAGACCTATCACAGCGATCCGTCGCCGGCCTGGTTCACCGAGACGTCGAATCCGAACAGCTTCACCACGCTGTACTACGCTTTCGCCGACTCGGAGCAGGCTGATTTCGGACTGTATCCGTGGTCGATGAGCGGTTCGTCGGGCGATATTTACGCGACCAAGAGCTCTACGCAAGACTCCTCGGCGGCGTATGCGTATGCGTTCGAAATGAACGAAGGCTACGACACCGACAACGACTGGAGAAGCGACAAGCAGGAGATCACCTCGACCATTGAAGTGGCGAGCGATCCGATCATGGCGACAGATCCTCATCGTCGTCAGGCGATGTACTTCACCGGCGACAAGTCGGCGGTCGTTTCGGCGACGACCGATGTGCGCACGAAGCGCGGTGTCGTGTTCGGTCTCGCGGGTGCCCAGGACCTCTTCAGAACCTTCACGGTCGAGGCGTGGATCAAGCCTGAGGTCATCGACAAAGATCAGGTCATTCTCGAGCGTGCGGTCGACGTCACCGCTCAGAGCTATGTCGAGGATACCGGCACGGTTCGCGCGACGTTCCGTCTCGGCATTCGCGCCAGCGGTCGCCTGTACGGCCTTATCGATGATTCGGAGGCGATCGCTTCCGGCACCGGCAGCGGCTCGCTCACAGTCGAGACGATGAACCCGATCAAGTTGGGTGACTGGTATCATGTCGCGCTCACCTATGACGGCTCGTCGTTCTCGATCTACGTGAACGGCACGATCGACAACAGCAACAATCTCGCCTCCGGTCTTATTCCGGCGAACGGCATCGAGACTCCGAACCAGAGCGATGATACCTATCAGAGCCCGGTCAAGAAGACCTTCTCGGTTTCGGCCTACGCCATTCGCCCGGCCTGCATCCTCATGGGTGCGCAGGCGAAGTCGGTTTCGAGCCTCGCGACCTACGGCGGGGCCGATTTTGACGGGGCGCTCCAGAATTACTATCAGGGCTCGCTCGACGAAGTCAGAATCTGGGATGGCGCGCGCACGGCGCTGAGCATCTCCGGCGATTACAATCGTGCCTATTCGGCTGACGATATCGCCGAGAACCGCAAGGCGGTTTACGAGGCGTGGGCCCAGGGCGGTCAGCGCTCCACAGGGGCTGCCGTGTCGCTCCCGCCGGAGCTGGTCTATCACTACAACTTCACCCAGCTACCGTCGGCTCCTGATGCGGCTGATGTCCTTCAGACCCCCGGCGCGTTCGACTCGCGCGTTCAGGCGAACGCGATTGATGTGAATGGAGACGCCCTCGACATCTCGATCGGTTGGTGGAAGGGTCATCAGCTTCATTCGACCGTCTACAGCGACTACCGCGTGGTGCCGTGGATCGACAACAACGTCGCGCATCAGCCGATGATGGACGGCAGTGCGGTGGATGATCCGTTCTGGGGCGAATCGTACGCCGGGTATGCGAAACCCAGCGAAGCGGGCGTCTCGAGCTACGTCTTCCACAATACGGCGATGCCTTATCGCGACTACAACTACCTCGGCGACATGGCCGACCATGCCCAGCGGATGTACGACCTCTACGGCGAGGACAGCTCGCAGTATCTGAGCTACTGCTATGAGCTGCGTTCGCGGATGCTCGGCACCAGCGACCTTATCCCGCTCGGCGGCGCGTTCGCGAAGCGGCTTGACAATTACTGGGACAACCAGGGCGCGATGGACGCCTGGGCGATCACCAAGGCCGACTCCAACGGCGACGGTCTCCCCGACTGGTGGGTTGAATGGGCCCGTCAAAACCTGGGCAAAGATCTCGACCCCGATGCCGAGATCACTCCGAGCACCGAACTTACCTGGGGAGAATATACCAACACCGCCCGCTGGATCTATAACTTCATGCTGTCTCTGGGCTTGACCCCGGACGGCAAGCTTGATAGCGACAGACCTGACGGTCCCTATTATGCCGACACGGTCGATGAAGACGGCCAGGGCATTCCCGACTGGTGGGAAAATCTCTACGGTATCACCGGTTCCAACGCGAGCGACGATGACGATAACGACGGCCTCACCAACTACGCCGAATACCTGCTCAGCTTCGGCGAGGGTTACGGACCGGAGAACGGATACAAGATGCTCGACCCGACGAATCCGAGATCGACCGGTGACGGCCAGCGGGTTACCGACTACTTCCTCACCAATGATAATCATGAGTACTACGGCTGGGTGGCCGATGACCATGACTTCATGGAAACCTGGTGGGAGAACAAGTATTCGATCGGTTATGCCAACCCGAACAAGTACGACCCGCTCGCCGACAGCGACGAGGACGGCTGGTCGAACTACGCCGAAAACCGCTCGTATACCTGGAAGGGCGGCTTCACTTCGGACATCATCGACAAGTATCTTTCGGGTGATGTCAACGATGACGACTACTACAGCGGTTACCCGACCCCGGCTATCGGTCTCAACATCACCTATCATGGTACCAACGATGTCGCCGGTGCTTCGCTCTGCGTCCGCACCCAGTCGTCGTCCAAGTCCCGCGACGAGGCGTTCTTCCAGGTGAACGGCACCGATCACGTCACCACCGAGAGCGAGACCTATCTTATGGGCGCGTACTACGGCGATACGACGCTTCACGGCTTCCTCAGTCCGGGCCACATCGTACCTGGTGACACCATCTTCGAGATGACTCAGCTGGCGGCCGGTATGACCTATTACTGGTATTGCACCGGGTGCGGATTCTGCCCGGGTGATGATGAGTACGGTACGTGTACATATTATGGTACGAATAACCGTTCGTCGCATAGTGACATCCGTACCGAGGTCGAGCACCTCTATAAAGGCACCGCCGAGCAGTATAATAACCACAGCCGTGTTCATGCCTCGCAGATGCACGATGCATATCATGTGCGGGAATGGGAGGAGTTCGCCAATGTGGTGAGCGACGCCGAAGGCAGTACCGGCAATATTTACATCTCGTCGACCAACGTCACCTCTTCGGCGATTGTCGGTAAACTCGATTACGCCACCGGCGAGTTCACGCTTGATATCGCGAAGGTTCGCGATGCCGGCGTCAACATAAAAGGCATGGCGATGAAGGTTATATACAATAGTCTCATCGGCAAGTCCTGGCCGCAGACCGTCTGGCTCTCGAGGCCGGTGTCGGGCCGCGTCAAGGAAGGCATAAACACCATCGAGGCCTGGCTTGACCTTGACGGCAATGGCGAGTACGACGAGGGCGAACCCATCGGACGAATCAAGAATATCGACATCGGCTGGCATAAGACCGGCGTTCATGTGCTCGAAGTCAAGGACGGCTCTGAAGAAGAGTTGGAAAATGCCAGCAAGGTTGTTCTCGCGACGCTCTGCTCGCCGATCCAGGACGCTTCCGTCTACACCGCGAAGCCGCACTTCACCTTCACGACTACCGTGACGAGCAAGAAGGCCTATTGCCTGCAGGTCAAGAGGGCTGACGCGGAATGGGGTGACGAGACCGGCGTCGTCTACGACGGCAAGCCGACCATGCTCCCCGGACGCTCCGGCTATGTCGACGGTGTCTCGGCGTTCGAGGTAACTGCGCCGATCTATGCCGACTTCGACAGTTTCGTCGACAACACGAACTACACCTGGCGCGTTGCGCTCCTGGACAGCAAGAGCGATACCAGCCGCAACTGGAGCGAGGAGGCCAAATTCTTGCTCGATGTGGATAATCAGCAGCGGTATCCCAAGATGCCGACCGGCTACGGTAAGCTTACCGCTGCGGTTCGGTACTTCGGTCCCGCTCTCTACGAAGGCGTCTCGCCTACGAATATCATCGTCGAGGCGTTTGCCAACGCCGACTTCCATGGCGAGCCGCTCGCGAAGATTCGTTGCTCCACCAACGAAGACTATATCGCCAGCACCAGCGATATCACCACGTTCAACGCAGAGCTCAAAGGCGTCGACACCGGCGACATCTACGTACGCGCGTTCATCGACTTCAACGGCAACGGGACGCGCGACGATTACGAGAGCTGGGGCTACGTGAACGGCATCGGCACCACGGCGGTTTCGATCTACACCCCGGTCGCGGTCGAGGTCGTCAATTCGTTCCTGTCGCTGCCGAATTGCACGGTCTACATTCAGGATACCGACGTCAACCAGAACGAAATTCCCGACTACTATGACTGGAACGAGGATAACGACTTCTGGTCGTCGATCGAGGACCTGAGCGGCACCGACGATACCGACGGCGACGGACTCTCCGATGAGGATGAGGCCGACTACGGTACCGATCCGTTCAATCCCGATACTGACGGCGATGGCATGCCCGACGGCTGGGAAGTCGAGTACGGTCTCAATCCTCTCGTTGACGATGCCGACAGCACTCTCGACGATGACGTGATGGCGTACTACGAGGAAATCCGCACGGTCTATACCGTCCAGTTCGACGACGGCACGACTGCGCAGTATGTCTTCCCGTACGACGCAGACAACTATGACTATGTGCCGGGCGACGACCTCCAGGGTCTTGTGCTTGAACCGGCGTACGCGTACTACGGTGAGACCGTCTCGATCGTTTCGAATGAAGAAGCGGAAGTGACGAATACCGTCTCGGCGGTCTACATCGCCGGTATCGCGACAACTCTCGATGCAAGCGCGATCGTGACCGCGGTCGAGAAGGATGCGCGCGTCGCGCTCATCCATAACCAGGTCTATCAGCGCTTCGGCTACGATGTGACCACGGCGGTCGCGAAGGCGACGACGGTTACCGAGGTGTATGACGAAGCGGTTTCGAACTACGTCTCCGTCACGACCTACGGCGCGAACACGAAGGCGTTCACTGCGCTCGACAAGTACCTCGTGCTGCGTTATTGTGCGGCACTCGGCCTCGTCGACGAGGAGACGGCGCTTGCTGACGGAACCTGGAAGAATTACGTGCTCAACGCGGCGTACGCTGACAGCGATCACGACAATATCGCGGACGGCTGGGAGCTCTACGTCGGGCTCGATCCGTTCGACGCCGCCGATGCGGCTAAGGACGGGGACAACGAAGGCCTCGTCAACGTCAAGGAATGGGATGGCGGCGAGAACCCGAGCGATCCGAACTCGAGCGATACCGACGGTGATGGCGTGAATGACTACTACGCCTATCTCTACCACCTCAAGGGCGGCGACAGCGTGATGGATAACGACGGCGACGGACTCTCGAACTACGCCGAGTACCTCATCACCGAGGTGTTCAAGCTCGCGACGCTCGATCCGAACAATGCAACAACTTCGGACGGCATTTACGACTACTTCCGCAAAGTCGGCGAGATGTACCTCGGCGAGATCTTCACCGATCACGACCAGATGGCGGACGAGTGGGAGTTCGCGACCGATTACTCGAAGGTCGGCATCTTCGATCAGATGGATGACGGCAACGGCAACGGCTGGTCGAACTACGCCGAGTACCGCGCCAAGGGCACGCCGGTGCCGACCGTGACGGTGAGACTCTACGAGAACGGACTCGCCCCGGTTGACGGCACGATCACCGTAAAGGCGTACAACCAGGCGGCCGACATGTACATGGCCGACCGTCCGGACGCGATCTGGACGGTGTCGGTGTCGAACATGGTCGGCGGCGTCATCACCCTCAAGGAGCCCGACGCCGGCGGTTCCATGAGCCACGGTTCGCTCCGTGAAGGTCTCACCACCTTCACCTTCGAGCACGAGATCGATACTTCCGACAACACCTTGAGCGGTGTCGAAGCGGTCTCTGACCTCACGCCATACGCGGTTGTCCGCGATGTCGACGTCGGTTGGGACGGGGCTTCGTTCGAGGCCGAGCTCACTGACTTCTCGCCGATCACCTCGCGCTTCAACCTCACGACCGGTGACGCTGACCGCTATGCTGTTTCGGTCTGTAATGATCCGCGTTCGGTCTTCAATACCGACACTAACGAATTCGAGCTCACCAAGGTCGAGGATACGCTCGCGCACGTGAGAGTCGTCCGCTACGCGATCAACGACTATCCGGTGCAGACGATCGGACAGAGTTCGTACTTCACCGATACTGCGGTGGTATATGACCGAATCGTCAATGTCGCCAATCGTTCGACCATCACCGAAGCCGACTTCCTCGCCAACGGTGACTACGATATCGATTGCGAGAATCTGAGAAACGATTTGGCCGCCAATCGATACACGACGATGACGACAGAAAACGTCACCAATATGACATATATCGTGGTGATCGGCGACGGTACGACAGGCTTCAGGTCGAACGCCGACACCAACGCGGTCAAGGCGCTGTTGAGCAATGTCGCGGATGGTCCGTTGATGATTCAGCGTCGCTTCGATTCCACCCGTGCGATCGCCACCACGACCAACGAAGTGGATACGATTCTCTACGGCGCCCGCCCGACCTTCTCCTGGAAGATCGACAAGGAGAGCGCCTGGGCCAGCGCTTACGGCTCCAGCTACACCGCCTTCCGCGTTTACGTCGAGGATGAAGCGGGTGATTTCTGGATGTCGGACATCGAGCGCATGCCGCGCAAGAACGCCAAGGGACTGTACTCGTGGACCGCTCCGATCTGTGTCGGCGGCACGTTCCTCAAGCCCTGCAGCTCTTATAAGTGGAGCGTGCAGCTCATCAACGCGAAGTTCCCGTACAGCTCGTCGCCCGCCAGTTTCTCCACGTCGGTTGCCTTCACGACTGCGGTCAATGCCCAGCAGGAGGTCAATGATCACGGTTACGGATCGATCGACGTCGCGGTGCGCTACGCCGGTCCTTCGACGGTGCTCTCCAAGGGCAAGGTGATCGTCCAGGCGTTCGAATACGCCGATTACGCCGGTGACGCGATGGGCGAAGCGATTGCGACCGACAACGTAACGGACTTCACCTCCAATCTCGCGAACGCCACCGTCAAGGGTCTCGAGATGGGCGGCACCTACTATGTGCGTGCCTTCATCGATATGAACTCGAACGGCATCAAGGACGACTTCGAATCGTGGGGCTGCTCCGTCAAGAAGATCTCGCTTGCGAAGAGCCTCGTGAAGGCGCCCACCGTCGCGGTCTGGATCGAAGACGTCGATACCGACGGCGACTGGCTACCCGATGCCTACGAGTACGCGAAGAACGGTAACCTCACCAAGGAGTCGACCGAGATCGACGGCGACGGCGTGATCACACTCAAGGCGTTCGACAGTAACTCCTCGGCGGGTATCTCCTCGGGTCTCCCGGGCGCGTCGCTCACCACCCTGCAGAGCACGAACTTCGTCCATGCGTTGATCGGCTTCACGGGTACGACCACCACGATCGACGCGATCAACGCCGCGGCTCTCAAGGTGGTGCCCGGATCGGTGAAGGTCACTTCGTTCGTGCTTGACTCCGCGAACAAGAAGGTGCTCCTTACGGTCGACGCCGATGTCGCCGAAACGGTGGCGGGCGAGGTTCTCGAGGGCATGTACGCGATCGAGATCCCGGCCAACACCCAGGTGACGGTGAAGGTCTATCGCAAGGCCTCGCTCGATGAAACCGAATGGAGTCTGGTGGAATCGAAGCAGGTTTCGGTCGGCCAGACTGCCGCGACCCTCACGGTCAATCTCGATAACGCCATCGGCGCCGGCTTCTACAAGGTCGAGATCGAACAGTGATCAAGGTTGAAAGGTTAAAGGGTTAAAAGGTTAAAGGGTTTAGAGGTTAAAGAAATGAAAAAAGCTATCAATAAAGTACTGGTCATCAATTCGGGATCGAGCTCGCTCAAATATCAGCTCTTCGACATGGCGAAGGGCGAGCGGCTCGCGAAGGGACTCGTCGAGCGCATCGGCTGCGGCGGTCCCAAGGATCACACCGAAGCGCTCAAGAACGTGGTCGAGGCGCTGGGCGAACTCGCCCAGGGCATCGACGCGATCGGCCACCGCGTGCTGCACGGCGCGGAGGTCTTCAAAGATTCGGTGAAGGCGGACAAGAAGACGATGGCGAAGCTGGACAAGCTCGTCAAGTTCGGTCCGCTGCACATGCCCGCCAACCTCGGCGGCATCCGCGCCTGCGAGAAGATCTTCAAGGGCGTCCCGAACGTCGCCGTCTTCGATACCGCGTTCCATCAGACGATGCCCGACTGCGCGGCGATGTACGCGATCGATCCGAAGTACTACAAGAAGATGGGCATCCGCAAGTACGGCTTCCACGGCACCTCGCACAAGTTCATCACCGAAGAGGCGGCGAAGTTCCTCAAGAAGCCGGTCGCGAAGGTGAACCTCGTCACCTGCCACATGGGCAACGGCAGCTCGCTCGCCGCGGTCAAGAACGGCGAGTGCGTCGACACCTCGATGGGCCTCACCCCGCTCGCCGGCATGGTGATGGGCACGCGCTGCGGCGACATCGACGCGGCGGCGGTTCTCCAGATCATGGATGCCGAGAAGCTCACCCCTGCCCAGACTGACACCCTCCTCAACAAAAAGTCGGGTCTCCTCGCGCTCACCGGCTCGAGCGACTGCCGCGATATCGTCGCCAAGGCGGAGAAGGGCGACAAGATGGCCGAGCTCGCGCTCGAGATGCTCGCCTACCGTACCGCGCTCTACATCGGCGGCTACAACACGGTGATCGGCGGGGCGGACGCGATCGTCTTCACCGGCGGCATCGGCGAGAATTCGGGCGAAGTGCGCGAGCGCATCATGTCCCGTCTCGGCGCCCTCGGCATCAAGATGGACAAGAAGATGAACAAGAAGCGCGGCGAAACCTTCGTCCTCTCAACCCCCGATTCCAAGATCCCCGTGATTGTGCTCCCCACCAACGAGGAGCTCGCGATCGCGAGAGATACGGTCAGAGTTCTGGCAAGTGCCATGTAAGAATTGACCGATTGACCGATTAACCGATTGACCGATCGCAGGGGATTTTTCGATTTTTCGATTAATCGATTTTTCGATTGAATTGAGGCAATGGAATATTTGAACAAAGGGCTTGAGCTTAAGCGCAAACTTGAGGACCGCACCAAGCGGTTCGCGGTTGGCGTGTTCAAGTTCATTGATCAATTGCCAACTGTCGTATCCAGTCGAGTGATTGCATACCAGATCGGTAAATCGGCCTCGTCTATCGGGGCGAATTACAGAGAAGCGAATCGGGCGGAGTCCAGGGATGATTTCGTGCATAAAATAGGAATCGTTCTAAAGGAAGTATCCGAGACCGAATATTGGCTGATGGTATTGAAAGAGCTGTATCCCAAATCGGAAAAATTGAACGACTTGATAGCCGAGGTCGATGAACTGCTCCGAATATTCCAATCAACCAATCGAAGCTTACGAACTAACAAATCAAATAAATCTAAACAATCCACAAATACAATCGATTAATCGAAAAATCGAAAAATCGAAAAATTCTTCCTATGAATGCAATAAAATCCATCATCGAAAAGGCATCGAAACTCAACGGCACCGTGGTTCTGCCCGAAGGCATGGACCCCAGGGTCATCACCGCGGCGTGCGCCTGCGTCGACCGCAAGATCTGCACCCCGATCGTTCTCGGCACGCCCGCCGAAATCGCGGACGCCGAAGCGAAGGCCGGGCTCAAGCTCGTCGACCGCGGCATCAAGACCATTGACTACACTCAGGGCGACGCGGAACTCGAGAAGGCCTATCTCGAGGCGTGGAACGCGAAGGAATCGAAGAAGCCCGCCGAGAAGCAGAAGATCATCGATCTCGCGGCGGCTGAGAAGACTCTGCGCACCAAGCGCATCTACTTCGGCGGCATGATGGTCAAGCTCGGACGCGTCAACGGACTCGTCGCGGGTTCGATCGCCTCGACCGGCGACATGCTTCGCGCGGCGTTCCACACCCTCGGCACCCAGAAGGGCGTGAAGACCGCGAGCTCCTGCTTCATTCTCGATCTGCGCGAGCCGACGGCGTCCGGCGACAGCGTGCTCGCCTTCGGCGACTGCGCCGTCATTCCCAACCCGACCTCGGAGCAGCTCGTCGACATCGGGCTTGCGACCGCGCAGACCTACAAGGATCTGACCGGCTGCGAACCGCGCGTCGCGTACCTCTCGTTCTCCACCAAGGGCTCGGCGGCGGGCGACATGGTCGAGAAGGTGCAGAAGGCGGTCGAGCTCGCAAAGCCCCGCTTTGCGGAAGCCGGCATCAAGATGGACGGCGAAATGCAGTTCGACGCGGCGATCGTGCCGGCGACCGGCAAGCAGAAGAATCCGAACGGCGAGATTCAGGGCAACGCCAACGTCTTCATCTTCCCCGACCTCAACGCGGGCAACATCGGCTACAAGATCGCGCAGCGTCTCGGCGGCGCGGCGGCGATCGGTCCGAACCTCCAGGGCCTCGCGAAGGCGATGAACGATCTCTCCCGCGGCTGCTCGGCCGAAGACATCGTCGGGACCATTTGCGTGACGCTGTTGCAGAGCACCACCAAGTGAGGGATTGATTCATTGAATGATTGACTCATTGAATTGACCGATTAACCGATTGACCGATTAACCGATTGTATTGATGGAATGGTGTATTGAAAGATTGAAATGAACCAATGATCGAAAGGACAATAAAGCAATACAATCGTACAATTTGTCAATGGTTCAATACAATCGCAAATCGGTTAATCGGTCAATAATTCAATACAATCGTAAATCGGTTAATCGGTCAATCGGTCAATCCAATAAATCAATACTCCAATAGATCAATATGACAATCGAAGAGATGATCACTCGGGCGAAGGAAGTCTTCGCGATCGAGATCGAGGGTTTGAAGAAGACCCGCGACTCGATCGGCTCTTCGTTCGTCGAGGCGATCGAGATGATGCTCGACGCCCAGAGCCGCGGCGGAATCGTCGTGGTGACGGGAGTCGGCAAGAACCTGCACATTGCGGAAAAGATGAGCGCGATCTTCGCATCGACGGGGACGCGCTCGATCGTTTTGAATCCGGTGCAGGCGATGCACGGCGATCTCGGAATGGTTAGCGCGAAGGACGTGTTGATCGCGCTCTCGTTCTCGGGGGAGTCTGACGAAGTGAACCGGCTCATCCCGGCGATACGGCGGCACGGACTCAAAGTGATCTCGATGACGCGCAATCCGGAATCGACGCTCGCGAAGCTGTCGGATATTCACATCGAGATACCGTGCGGCCGCGAGGCGTGTCCGTTCGGCATGGCGCCGACGAACTCCACGACCGCGACGATGGCGATGGGCGACGCGCTCGCGATGGTGATGATCGACTGCCAGAAGTTTAAGATCGAAGAGTACGCGATGAATCATCCGGCCGGCGCGATCGGCCGTGCGCTGGTGATGAAGGTGACGGATGTGATGCGCACCGGCTCGCGCCTTGCGCTCGTGAAGCCGTCCGCGACGGTGATGGAGACCCTGATGGCGATGACCAAGGCGCAGGGCGGCAGCGCGCTCGTCGTGGGCGACGACAACAAGCTTCTCGGCATCTTCACCGACGGCGACTTCCGGCGAATCGTGGCGAGCGGCGCCGGGGGCAACAAGCCCACGACAACAAGTTCGGGCGGGGCGGCGATACTGGGCGACGCGATCGAGCTGCACATGACGAAGTCGCCGATGTTCGTGCGCGACGACGTCTATGCGGCGGAGCTCCTGAAGATCTTCGAGAGAAAGCGCATCGACGACCTCCCGGTATGCGACGCCGAAGGCAGAGTGGTCGGACTCGTTGACATTCAGGACCTGCCGAAAATGAAGGTGTTGTGAAAATTACATAGACAGGGTGATGGTTAAAGAGTATAATTTTACAAGAATTTAAAAACCAAGAGAGGAAACGAAAATGAAGAAGCTCATGATGTTGGCGATTTCGATGATTGCGGTCGGCGCGGTTATGGCGGTGCCGGCGGGTGCGCCGCGCAAGGCGGGCGCGGGCGTGGGACCGAAGCGCGGTCCGGTGCCGACGGCGGCGATGAATCCGGACGAAGCCCCCACCACCGGCAAGGAGGCGAAGGTGCGCGTCGACCAGTTCCCGCTCCTCGGCCAGCGCAGCTGCCTCGGCGCGCCCGGCGTCGCGGGTTCCTCGAACATCGGCACCTGCTACACCAAGCCGCGCAAGTGGATCGTGCCCGAGCTCAAGTACACCACCTACGTCAAGTTCCAGGATCAGCTCACCTTCACCTGGCACGTCCTGCTCGAGACCAAGTCGGCGACCGAGAACAAGGGCAACAAGGAAGGTCTCTCGCCTTATTCCTATTTCACCTGCACCACGACCTACTTCAACATTCCGCAGGGCAGCCACGCCGCCGGTGTGTGCCTGGCGCCGAGCTATCTCGAGCGCTACGGCGAGCCCAAGGCGATCGGTGTCGTCATCACCAACGCGAAGGGCGAAGAGCTCGGCGGCGACTGCGAGAGCGAAGTGAAGGGCATCCCCGCGCATTCGAAGTTCTGGGAGAATCAGAAGGTGATGAGTGCGCCCGGACCGGACGGCAAGCCGATGATCGAGCGCCGTCAGGGTCTCGTCGACCGCTCCAAGACCATCTGGGCGCTCGTCAACCCCAACGACTACGAGGCCGTGTTCCAGTAATTGATTTATTGATCGAATGTCTTAATGGTGTAATGAATTGACCGATTGACCGAATGACCTAATGAATTGACCGATTGACCGAATGACCGATTAACCGATTGTATTGATTGAATGGTATATTGAGAGATTGAAAAACAATAATCGAAAGAGTAATCAATGAAACAATACAATCAGACAATGGATCAATGGTCCAATACAATCGGTCAATCGGTTAATCGGTCAATCGGTCAATCGGTCAATACAATCGGTCAATCGGTTAATCGGTCAATCGGTCAATAAGAGAGAGGACTTATGGGCAAGAAAATACTGACACTCAATATCGGCGCGAGCGCGGTGACGCTGGCCGAGTACGAGCAGGCGGGCTCGAAGCTGACGCTCGTCAAGTACGGCAAGGCGCAGCTCGCCGCGCCGCAGGACGCAGGCAACGCCGAGACGATTCTTTCGCCGGCCTTGCTCGAGATCGTGCGTGAAAAGGGCATCAAGCCGGGCAAGGTGGCGGTTTCGCTGTCGGGTCAGATGGTGTTCCCGCGCACGGCGGCGATTCCGTTCGCCGGCAACGACCAGGCGAAATTCGACAGCTTCGTGCGGGGCGAAATCGAACAGAACGTTCCGGTGCCGATCGACGAGATGGTGTGCGACCGCTACGTGCTGGGCGACACCGAGAATGGCGACAAGTCGGTATTGATCGTCGCGGCGAAACTCGAGCAGGTCGAAGGCATCACCGGTGCGCTGCAGGCGGCCGGCTTCTCGCCCGAGATCGTCGATGTCGCGCCGGTCGCGCTCACCAACGTTCTCAAGGCGAACGGCGCGGGCGAGGAGTGCGCGGTGATTCTCGACCTCGGGGCGAAGACTTCGTCGCTCATCATCGTCGAGGACGGCAGGTTCTACAACCGCTCTATTCCGGTCGCGGGCAACACGCTCTCGAACGAGATCGCCAAGAACCTCGGCTGCTCGCTCGAGGACGCGGAGAACTGGAAGTTCAACGGCGCGTACGTTTCGCAGGGCGGAGTGACCGAAGACGAAGACCCGCAGCGCGACATCGTCTCCAAGGCGTGCCGCACGGTGATGACGCGCCTTCACGCCGAGCTCTCGCGCTCGATCAATTTCTACCGCAGCCAGCAGGGCGGCGGAACCCCGGCGAAACTCTACCTCACCGGCGGCACCTCGCTGCTCCCGGGAGTCGACGTGTTCTTCCAGGAGTCGCTCGGACTCGAAGTCGAGTACCTGAACCCCTTTGAGGCTATCGGCCTCGGCTCGAAGATCGATCAGGCCGCGATCGAGAGCGACATCGTCTTTCTCGCCGCGACCGCGGGCGCGGCGCTGCACGCGGCGGACAAGGCCGCGATCAAGATCAACCTGATGCCGCCCGCGCTCGTCAACGCGCGCGCCGAAGCGGCGCAGGTGCCGGCGGTGATTGCCGGCTCGGTGATGTTCATCGCGGCGGCCGCGCTTCTGTGGCTCTCCTCGCTCGGCGGGGTCGAGGCCGGCGAGCGGGCCGAACGCGAACTCAACGACACGACCGAGGTCGCGCAGACGAAGGCGTCGGCGGTGAAGGCGGCGGACGAGAAACTGCAGGCCAAGACCAAGGAGGCCGCCGAACTCTCGAAGCTGGTCGAAAGCCGCAGCGCCCAGGTCATTCGCCTCAACGCGGTCTCGAAGGCGCTCGGCGACACACTGTGGGTGCAGCGGTGGGATACCGCCGTCAAGGAAGAGGAAGCTCCGCTCCCCGCGGGCGCCAAGCCGAAGCGCAACCAGAAGCCGCAGATGATCAAGGTCGAGACCGTCACCGTCACGGTGCGCGGATGGAAAGACCAGGTTGCCGATTACGTCTCCCGCGCGAGCGGCGAGGCCAAGACCGCGGCCGAGCTCGTCAAGATGCGCCTCATGAAGAACGACGCGGTCGACCCCGAATCGGTGAAGATCGTCGCCTCCGAGCGCATCGGCAAGGGCGGCTGCCTTGAACAGTTCAAAGTGGAGATGCGTTTCAAATGAGCAAGCATAAAATCATCATGGCCGCCGTCGGCGGCGTGGCGGCGCTCGTGGCGCTCGTTTTCGGATATCTCTGGTTCTCCAACGTGCAGACCGCGGACGAGCTTCATCAGCGCGCGGCCGATGCACGGACGAGCCTCGAGCAGCTCTTCGACAAGTCGCAGCATCCGCTCGCCCCGACCGACGCGGCGAAGAAGGAGCTCGACGCGAACACGGCGAAGATCGCCGACTGGTATCAGCTCTCGCTCGACCAGGTCGCGGCGGGCGACTGCGCCCCGGCCGAAGGGCTCACGCCGAACGGACTTAAAGCTACGATGAACGACGAGGCCGATCAGCTTCGCGTTCTCCCTGGCATCGCCGACGGCAAGCTCGTCGCCGACAAGTTCAACTTCGGCTTCGCCTACATCGGCGGCGCCACCCAGCCCACCGAGGCCGAGCTCCCGAAGCTCGCGCGGCAGTGGACCGAAGTGCGCGACCTCGTGAAGCTCTTCGCCGATTCGGGAGTGCTGCAGGTCAACGCGATCGCCGCGAGCGAGTTCAAGCCTGAGCCGCCGCCGGATCCGAAAGCGAAGCGCGGCGCGAAGAAGGAAGTGAAGGCGAAGCCGCTCTCCACCGTCGAGACCTACACCTTTACCATCCAGGCGAGACCCCCGGCGCTCGTCACCGTCATTAACGCGCTCGCGGCGAGAGGGCGCTTCACCGTGGTCGATTCGATGGAATTCAATCGCGGCACCAGCGACGACTTCGAGTCGCGCATCGGCGGCGCCAAGCAGACCGAGCAGAAGCAGGCCGGCGGCCGCGGCCGCGGCCGCGGCCCCCCCCCCGCGGCCCCGGCGGGGAAGCAGGAGGGAGAGGAAGTCAACCCCAAGGGGCTAGTGACCCAAACCATGCCGCCGACAGCCCGTAACGGCACGCAAAACAATTAGACTCACGATTTCGGTACCAAGGCGGCGCAGACAGAGGAGGCGGCGAAATGAACAGCGGCAACAAGAGTTTCTTCCAGGCGCATTGGGACTGGCTCGTCGCGGCGGCAGGCGCCGCGGCGCTCGCGGGCGGCGCGTTCATGTTTTTAAGCGGCGGCAAGGGCGCGGACGACATCGACACTTCGATGCCTTCGGCCGCGAAGACCGGCGTCACCGCGGTCGAGACCGGTGACGGCACTGAATACGGCAAGGTCACGCTTCTTATCGACAAGCCCGGCAAGGTGACGGTTCCGGCCGAAGAGCGCGAGAGTTTTCTCGCGTCGGGCCGCCGCATCTTCTGCGAATCGGGCGAGGCCGAGAAGCAGGCGTGCGGGCTACCGATCCCCGAAGGTGTCGAGACCTGTCCGCACTGCGGCGTGAAGCAGCCGGCCGAGCCGACGGTCACGCTCGACAGCGACGGCGACGGACTGCCCGACGACTGGGAGAAGGAGAACGGATACAATCCGAACGATCCCGCCGACGCGCAGCTCGACAAGGACGGCGACACCTTCACCACGCTCGAGGAATATCAGGCCGGCACTTCGCCCGAAGAGGCGACGTCGCATCCGAGCTACCTCGAGTTCCTTACGCTTGAGCTCCCGCTCAAGGAGACGCTGGTGCCGTTCTACTTCGAACGCGCGATGAAGCTACCCGCGGGCTACCGCTTCTACTTCAAGGATCCGAACAAGAAGAACGCGTACGGACAGAAGGGCGAGACCTACACTCCGCTCGCGGGCGAAGAAATCGGCAAGACCGGTTACGTCGTCAAGAACTACGAGCAGAAGACCAAGACCCGTCAGCTCGCCGCCGCCAAAGGCGAGAAGGCGCTTTCGCGCACCGACGATGCTTCGGAGGTGACGGTCGAGCGCAAGAGCGACGGCAAGACGATCGTTCTCGTCGTGGGCGAGAAGAAACGCAAACCTGTCGATGTGCAGGCGAAACTCGTCTGGAACCGCAACGGCGTCGTCAAGGAATATACGGTCGTGCCGGGTGACACGATTGAAATCATCAATGAAAAGTACAAGGTCACTTCGATCAAGACCGAAGGCAAGAAAGTCTCGGTCTCGGTGAGCGATCCGCAGCTCGGCGGAAAAACTCTCGAAGCCCTTGAACAATGACGAAATTTTCGCTATAATCTTGGTTACTAACCTACAGGGAGCAAGTGTTCGATATGACGAACTTTAAAAATCTGGTAGTCCTCGGTGCAACCGCGGCATGTGTTATGACCGGCGTGGAAGGCTTCGCTCAGACGAGCGATGACGACTTCCTCGACGAGCTCATCAGCATTAACGACGGAGGCGCGGCCAAGAAGACCGAGCCCGAGGCGGAGGTGAAGGCCGAGGCTGAGCCCGCGGCGGAAGAGCCGGCCGCCGAAGAGCCCGCGGCTGAAGAGCCGGCTGCTGAAGAGCCTGCCGCCGAAGAGCCCGCGGCTGAAGAGCCGGCGGCTGAAGAGCCTGCCGCCGAAGAGCCCGCGGCTGAGGAGCCTGCTGCTGAAGAGCCTGCTGCCGAAGAGCCGGCCGCTGAAGAGCCGGCCGCTGAAGAGCCGGCGACTGAAGAGCCGGCGGCAGAGGAACCGGCGGCAGTGGCGAAAGAAGATGAACTCGATGTTGACGCGCTCTTGAAAGCGGATGAAGAAGAAGAGGCGAAGACCGAGGTTGTGGAAACGAAACCGGTGGCGAAGACTGCTCCCAAAGTCGCCAAGGCTTCCAAGTACACCGGACCTGACGCCGAACTCATCGAGAACATCCGTGCCACTGAAGAGCTGCGTCGCCGCGCTTTCGACGAGCAGGCCAATCGCGAGATCGAAGAGGCGCGCGAGAGCATGCGGTCTGAGGAGTATCTTGACTCGGTTCGTCACTATCGCAACGCGCTCAGCCTTTTGAACGACAGCCAGTCTTCGCTTGCGCAGCGCAAGGAATGCAATCAGGGCGTCGCCGAAGGTTACTACCGCTACGCTCTGCAAGAGGATCAGATCGGTCGTCGCGAGAACGCCGTCGCCTACATGGAGAAAGCGGTCGACCGCCGTCACCCGAAGGCGCGTCGTCAGCTCGCGGTCTGGAAGGCCGAGGGCGATCCCAATGCGAACAAGGTCGATCCGAGCGAGATCACGCATCGTCGCAATGAGGAAGAGTACAAGACTCTGCGCGCGGCCAACCTCAAGCACTTGAAGCGCGCGAGACAGCTTCTCGGCACCAAGGAACTCGATCGTGCGCTCGACGAGTGCGAGCTCGTTCTCGACGCCGACCCGTACAACCGCGAGGCGATTCGCCTCCGCAAGGCGATCATCGCCAAGCGTCGCACCATCCTTCAGCAGGAGCGTGTCGCCGCGCGCGACGGAATGATCGCAGACGTCGACGCCGCGTGGCGTCCCGTGTACGCGGTCAACGCGCGTCAGATTTCCGAGACCGAGGGCAACACGATCACCAGCGATCTCAACAGCGATCCCGAACGCAAGCTCGAGCAGAACATCATCGCCCGCATGAAAGAGATGCGCCTCCCCTCGATCTCTTTCAAGCCGCCGGCCACGATCATCGACGCGGTGGAATTCTTCCGCGGCGCTTCGAAAGACTTTGACCGTCCGGAGATTCCGCTTGAACAGCGCGGATTCAACTTCGTCCTCAAGACCCCCGAGGCGCTTCGTGCCGCCGCGCCCGTCGAGGGCGAAGAGCAGGAAGGCTTTGGCAGTGAAGACGGAGAGAGCGATGCGCAGGCCGCTCAGACCGGCGTGCCGCAGATCCCGATGATCACCGCGAGCGACATCACCTTCTACGAGGCGTTGAAGCTGGTGTGCGAGTCGGTGGACTACAAGTTCAAGGTGCAGGGTCCGATCGTGATGGTCATGCACAAGGATATGTCGACGGACGAAATGGTCACCCGCAGCTATCCGGTGCTCTCCTCGTTCATGGAACGTATGGACACCGCCTCGGCGGATATGAAAGACCTCAAGGCGGCCGGCCAGTTTGGCGCTTCAAACCAGGACGCGGATGAAGGCAGCAACCAGCAGCGCGACTGGAAGGAGTTCTTCAGCCTGCTCGGCGTCAAGTGGCCCGAGGGCTCGTCGATCATGTACATCAAGACGATCGGCAAGCTGCGCGTCAAGAACACCTACGAGAACCTCGCCGAACTCGAGAAGGCGCTCACCGAAATGAACGCCGACCCCAAGCTCATCGAGATCGAGGCCCGCTTCGTCGAAGTCTGCCAGGACGACCTCAACTCGCTCGGCTTCGAATGGATCCTGAACAGCGACTACACGCTCGGCGTCTCCAAGCACCTTGCCCGCGCGCTCAACCTCAAGAACGGAACCTGGGGTTCGCAGTCGAGCAGTTACACCGAAAGCACGGTTAACAAGACCATGTATGATTCTCTTACTGAGAATGATGGCAATCCGTCGAAGTACACATCGGATTCGACAATCATCAATACCGAGAGCTCCAGCTCTTCGTCGCTCGTGAAGAACGGCAACGGATCGAGCTGGCGCCGCTGGAGCAACGGACATTCGAACGGCAATGTCGGTGTCAACGGATTCGGCGGCGACAGCGACTACACCACCGGTCAGCGTTATCTCTCGACTGTTTCCAACCACATCTCGGGTGAGAACGGTTCCACGAACGATCAGTTCATGAAGATCAACGCCTTCCTCGGCGGTGCCGATCTCTCGATGATCCTGCACATGCTCTCGCAGCGCAGCGACACCGACCTCCTCTCCGCGCCGAAGGTTCTGACCCGTCCTGGCGACCAGGCGGTCATGAAGGTCGTGACCGAGTACATCTACCCGACCGACTACGATGTGCAGCTCCAGTCGAGCTCGTCCTCGTCGGGCAGCAGCAACTCGAGCAGCCAGAGCGCGGTTCTCGCGGTCGTCGAGCCGCAGTCGTTCACCATGCGTGAAGTCGGCGTCGTGCTTGATGTCACCCCGACCCTGACCGACGACGGCAACCTCATCGACCTCAAGCTCAACACCTACGTCGTCGACGAGCCGACCTGGAAGAACTACGGCATGAAGATTCCGTTCACCGGCAACTCCTCGCTCCAGAGCTTCGAGGGTATCGGCGACATCTTCACCGGACTCTCCAGCATCATCGAATCGGTGGGCGGCACGATCAGCGATTCGATGCGTGATATGATCATCACCTCGACTTCGGAGTCTGCCATCAACGCGATGAACTCGCTCTCGTCTTCTTCCGCGGATAACATGACCTACTACGAAGCGCCGATGGAACAGCCGTTCTTCCACGTGCGTTCGATCGACTCTTCGATCTCGGTCTTCCCGGGCGCCACGATCGTGATGGGCGGCCTCATTACCGAGCAGCGCAAGGCGATGGATGACAAGATTCCGTTCCTCGGCGATCTGCCGTTCATCGGCCGGCTCTTCCGCTCGCACTCCGAAGAGACTTCGAAGCGCAACCTCCTCATCTTCGTCACCACCCGTCTTGTCGACGTGCGCGGCCGCGAGGTGAAGATGGGCGGCGTTGAGACCAAGGATACCGAGGTCAAGGCGGCCCCCGGCGAAGAGGAGTGAGGGAGAGATTTCTCGATTTTTCGATTGATCGATTAATCGATTGAGAATTGACCGATTGACCGATTGACCGATTAACCGATTGTATTGGAATAATGGTATATTGATGGATTGTATTGAGTAAATGCTAGAATTCAATGGAACAATCTAACAATGAACCAATACAATCGGTCAATCGCAAATCGGTCAATCGTAAATCTAAAAATCGCCTTGACGGGAGGGATTGCCTGCGGCAAGTCCCTCCTGTCGCGTTTTCTGCGGGAACTCGGGGTCGAGACCATCGACGCCGACGACATCGTGCATGAGCTCATTCCCGACCCCGCCGAGCGCCGCCGCATCGCCGCCGAGGTCTTCGCCGACCCGGCGAAGCGTCGAGCGCTTGAGGCACGGCTGCATCCTGTGGTGCGAGAGAGAATTCTTCGATTCTTCGATTTTTCGGTTAATCGGTCAATCGGTCAATCTGTCAATAATCTTCGTCTGGCAATCATCCCCTTACTTTTCGAGGTGCATTGGGACGAAGATTATGATATAATATGTTCCGTTGTCTCTTCTCGAGAAAAGCAAATCGAGCGGATGATGACGACGCGGGGCTATTCCCGCGAAGAAGCCGAGGCCCGGTTGGCGGCACAGATGCCGGTCGAGGAGAAGGCGAAAAAATCTCACTATGTCATTCGCAATGAAGGCACCGCCGAAGAGCTTCGGCTTGAAGCGGAGAAGTTCGTGCGCTGGCTTGGTGAACGTGTTTGAATAATCCTAAGTCGATAAACAGTATGGCAGATGAATTCGATGTGTTTGCGATGAGCAAACCGGTAGCCGTCAATGGCAACAGCAACGCCCCGCGCGAGAACAATCAGAACGCGGCGGCGAATGGTGCGGCACAGCCCAAGAACAATCCCCCGCCGCGGCCGCCGAAGAAACAGTTTCATAACAATAATCTGGGCCGCCCCAAGTTCAATCGCCAGCAGGCGAAGAACAATTCGCCGATCCGCGGATCGAACGGCGAGGTGTCGGTGAATCCGCTTCTCAATGCTCCGCTCCCGACCGAGCCGCAGGGCGCTCAGCCCGAGGCGGCGGTCAATCCGAACCGCAATCCGGAGCTCCCCGAGTATCGTCTCGCCGACATCCAGACCTGGCCTGCCCCGCAGATCGTGGAGAAGATGATGCCGGGCGCCGATCCTGAAGAGCTCGGCAGCTACCGCAAGCACGAGCTTATTTTCGCCGCGATCCGTCGCTATCTCGCGGCGGGCGGCGCGGTGCTCGCGAGCGGCTGCCTGGAGATCGTCCGTGAGGGACATGGCTTTCTGCGCTCGGCGAAGAACAACTTCCTCGCCTGTCCCGAGGATGTGTTCGTCACCCAGCAGCAGATTCGCCGTCACGCGCTCCGCACCGGCGACATCGTCGAGGGACCCATTCGCGATCCGCGCGACAAAGACCGTTTCTTCTGTCTCGGCAATGTCAACACCGTGAACGGCAAGGAGCCGTCCGTCGCCGCCCGCGTCATCCATTTCGAGAACCTCACTGCGACCTTCCCGACCCGGCGCATCATTCTCGAGACAGAGCCGAATGAGTATTCGACCCGCGTAATCGATCTCTTCACGCCGATCGGGTTCGGTCAGCGCGGACTCATCATCGCGCCCCCTCGCGTCGGCAAGACCGTGATGCTTCAGAAGATGGCTAATGCGATCTCGAAGAATCATCCCGATGCGATCCTCATCATTCTCCTCATTGACGAGCGTCCGGAGGAAGTGACGGATATGCAGCGCAATACCAAGGCGATGGTCCTTTCCTCGACCTTCGATGAAGAGCCGCAGCATCACGTGAACGTGACCGAGATGGTGCTCGAGATGTCGAAGCGGCAGGTCGAGAACGGAAAGGACGTGATCATTCTCATGGATTCGATCACGCGCATGGCCCGCGCCTACAACACCGTCCAGCCGCACTCGGGCAAGATCCTGACCGGCGGCGTGGACGCGCTCGCCATGCACCGTCCGAAACGCTTCTTCGGCGCGGCGCGCAACATCGAGGGCGGCGGCTCCTTGACCATCATCGCTACTGGTCTTGTCGACACCGGCTCGCGAATGGACGAGGTGATCTTCGAAGAGTTCAAGGGAACCGGCAACATGGAGATCGTGCTTGACCGCGGGCTTGCGGACAAGCGCATCTATCCTGCGATCGACATCGAGAAGTCCGGGACGAGAAAAGAAGACCTCCTCTTGGATCCGCTTGAACTGGAGAAGACCTGGGGAATGCGCCGCGCGCTTGCGGTGGCGGGTCCGGAATCGGCGATGAAGTCGGTCTTGAATTCGCTCAAGAAGACGAAGTCCAATCCCGAATTCCTGCTTGCCCTTAATCTCGACAACCTGATCCGGTAAGGAAGCTGACGAATGTCAACCTGTCTCAACAGAGGAAACGCCTTGTTTCGGATGTGTCTCAACTCCGAAATATACGTCGATAAGTCGATGTTGATCGCGGAAACCAACCGCGTCATTTCGACCAACGATCGTTTTCTCTGTGTGAGTCGTCCTCGCCGGTTCGGCAAGTCAATGGCGGCGAAAATCTTTGAAAATGGAGGGTTAAACGTATGAAAAATCTGAGTAAATTCGCAGCCTTGGTTCTCCTGGCGATGCCTGCGATCACCTTCGGGTCCGGTCAGACGTTGCGAAACGCGGGCTATCGCGTCGGCGACGGCATAGGCGGATGTTATACCAACGACACCTCGCGGTTGTCACCGTCGGACGCTCAGATTTTCCAGGATACCACCGGGCAGGGGCGCTCCAAGAAGTATACTGCCGCGAAAGTATACGGCGAGAAAATCGTCAAGTGGATGTATTACACCGCTTCTCCGTTCACCACCAGAAATTGGAATCCGGATGACGGCAAGATGTTCGCCGGCGATGTCTACGAGTACACCTGGAGTTATAACGGTGACCTCGGCACTCAGCTTTGGGTGATGTTGCAGTACGACTACATCAAATACATGTTCTCGTACGATGGTGCCGGCGGGGTGGGTACACCCCCGGAATCGGGACTGTACATTTACACCAACGAGATCACGGTTGCGTCCAATCCGTATGAGCGCACCGGGTACACGTTTGACGCCTGGACCAATTATGTCGGCACTACTTTCAATCCGGGAACCAAAATCACCGGTTCCGATCTCGGCGTGACCAACATCGTGGATAATGACAGTTACACGCTGGCCGCGAAGTGGAATCCGAGAACCTTTACCGCTCACTTCTACTCCAACGGCGCTTTGGTCAAAGATCTTTCCGAAACCTACGATGCGGCATGGATTCTGCCGACCAAACCGACGAAGGCTCATTACTCCTTCGACGGCTGGTGGCTGCAAAGTGCAAACGGCAGCGAGACGCGGATTGTCAGCAACTCCACGGTTGCGATCACCGCCGAATCTACTGTCAACGCGCACTGGTCGGCGATAAAGCATACGCTCACTCTCGCGAGCGGCGGCAATGGATCGGTCGGTCCGTATCTTTCGCATGACTACGAAGAAGGCCAGTCGGTCACCGTGACCGCGACGCCGGCGATCGGATATCAGCTTGACGGATGGTATGACGAGAACAGCACTCTGGTTTCGAGAAGCTCGGAATATACTTTCACCCTCTCCGTCGACCGCACCCTGACCGCGAAGTTCAAGCTGCTCTCTTACTGGATTAAATTCGACGCGAACGGCGGCACCGGCACGATGGATCCGATGGAATGCGAATACAGCGTGCCGACCAACCTGACCAGGAATGCGTTTACCAACGTCGGCCATCAGTTCACCGGCTGGAGCTATTACGCCAACAACAAATACGGCAGCTGCGAAGACGGCGCGGTGGTCACCAACCTCGCGAGCGTACAGGACGCCGAAGTCACGTTCACCGCGCAGTGGTCGGCCAACGAATACAGACTCTGGCTGCTGCGTCAAAGCTTCGGCACGCTGAATCTGAGCTCGCCGCAGACTTACGCTTACGGCGATTCGGTCACGGTCAAGGCCACTCCCGATACGGGCTACCGGTTCGTTGAATGGTGCGAAGGCACCGATACCAATGCGGTTGTCGCGACCACCAATGAATATACTTTCGTCTTCACCTCGTCCCGCACGCTTACCGCGGTGTTCGCACCGATTCATTACCAGATCAAATTCAGCGGCAACGGCGGACAGGGCGCGATGAGCGAGATCGACTGCGAGTACGATCAGGAGTACACCCTGCCGGAAAATGTGTTTTACAAAGCCGGCTTCGCTTTTGCCGGTTGGGATTACACGATCGGCGGCAAAACCTGTCACTGCGCCGACAAGACGGTGTTGAAGAACCTGACGAACCAGGACGGCGTCGAAATCACCTTTGTCGCTCAGTGGGGCAAAGCCCGCGCCGCGGCTTTCGACGCCAACGGCGGCACGGGCGAGATGTCCGCTCAGTCGTGGGGCGGCGATGACACCAAGGCGGCGATCAAGGCCTGCACCTTCACCAAGTCGGGATACACCTTCGCTGGCTGGGCGACGAACGCGACCGCCGCCGTGACCTTCACCGATATGCAGGAAATCTCCGGCAGAGACCTGCTGGTCGATTACGGCGAGACGCGCACCCTTTATGCGGTGTGGTCCGCCAACGGCTATACCGTCGCCTTCCATGCCAACGGCGGACTGGGCACGATGAGCGAGGTGAGGTATGCGTATGGCGCGGACTATACCTTGCCGACCAATAAGTTCTATTCCATTAACGACGCGCTGGAGTTCGCCGGTTGGGCGACCGACAAGGCGTCTGCCGTGAGTTACGCGGATGGAGCGAAGGTCTCGAATCTTACCGCTGAGTCCGGCGGAAAAGTCGACCTCTATGCGGTCTGGAGCAGCAAATTGACCGACCTCTCCCAGGCGATGCACTGCACCAATCTGGTGTGGAATGAAGGCACTCCCCTTATTGGTATTGATCAGATCGGTTCCTCGCTTGAGGCGAAGTCCGGCACTGATTACGGATATAACCCCATCGGCTCCGCCGCGGTCTTTACCATGATGAGCAACACAGTTGCCTCTACTGTTCATTGGTCGGATAAAGTTCTCACGACTACAATCTCTACCAATTGGATGATTGCAGCCACCAACAACAGTGCCACCCTGAGCTTCAAATGGCGGTTTAAAACTAAGGATGATGATGCGTTTAAGACGAATTGGTATGCTGTAATCAGGGCTCAGGTCGGAAATGTTTATTATACTTCGACCAACAACGTGCCCGGAAAGTGGCTAGATGTCGCAGTGCCGATAACGGCAACTGCGGATAGCCAGAAAGAAATTTATATTTTTATTGACTGCAGTCTGGTGAAGCCCGACGGCCGTGACGCCGCTTTCATCTCTTACATCGAGATCGATCAGATGAAGTGGGTGATCGACGCCTATACGCTTAAGTTCGATGCGAATGCGGCTGGCGTGGCCGATCCGGAT
>R11__coassemble_285_pt1 | contig 36028 bp, 25 predicted proteins | sample R11__metabat2_low_PE_023 | metagenome-assembled genome bin R11
GGCGGTATTCTTCGATATGCAGGGACCGCTGATCGACTCCAAGCGCGATCCCGCCGCGACCGTCAATCACACCCGGCGGGACTTCGGTCTCGCCGAGTCTCCTGTCGACGTGGTGATAAGCCACGTCGGCCAGGGGGCGAAATATCTCCTCGCCCACGCGATACCGGAGAAGGCGCAGGAGGTGGAGAAACTCTGGGAGATCTTCCGTTCGCATTACGCCGAGCACATGCTCGAGACGGTCGAGCTTTATCCGGGCGTGAGATCGACCCTTGAAGAGCTGCGCGACCGCGGATGGAAACTCGGCGTCAACACCGCCAAGCCGAATTTCGCCACCCGCGCCATCCTTGAGCATTTCGGACTCTCGCGGTATTTCGGCAACGCGGTCATCGCCGGCGGCGATTGCGCCGAGATGAAGCCGAGCGCACTGCCGCTTCGCGAATGCGCGGCGAGGATGGGCGGTCATCGCGTCTCGTCGCACGACTGGATGGTCGGGGACAGCTGGACCGACATGCAGTGCGCGGTCAACGCCGGCGTGAAGGGCGCGTTCTGCACCTTCGGGTTCGGACTTTTGAAAGATTCGCGCTACACCGTGAAGATCAACCGGTTCGAGGAACTGCTCAGATATTTGAAAGCCGAGGATTGAAAGGTCATAAAAGTGAATGCGATAATCGAAAAGGGCAAAGCGGTCGTGAAGCATCCGCTCGTCAACTGGTTCAAGGATCTGTTCGTCGGGTTCAATCGCAGCCACTGCGCGCTGCACGCCGCGGGGCTCACCTATTTCTCGATGCTCGCGGTGGTGCCGATTCTCTGCATCCTGCTCCTGGCGGCGAAGACCTGCCTCAATTCGGAAGGCATCCAGGACCGCATCCGGGAGAAGACCGACGCGATGATCGTCGAGATCACCAGCGGCGCGACCGCCGAGGTGGATCCGTCGGCGACGCCGACGGAGGAAGAACGGGAGAAGGCGGAGAAGAAGCGCATCGCCGCCGAAGAGTTCCGTGAACAGGCCAAGACCATCCGGGACGGACTTCTCGAGCAGATCAGCAAATTCAGTGTCAAGACCCTTGGCTTCGTCGGTCTTCTTCTCCTCGTCTGGACCATCATCGGCTCGATCGGCAAGGTCGAGACCAGCTTCAACGAAATCTGGGACGTCGAAAAGCCCCGCGTCATCTGGAAGCGAGCGATCGTCAATCTCTTCATCGCCTTCGTGCTGCCGGTGATGGCGGTTCTCTCGATGTCGATGCCGATCATCAAAACCGTGGTGCGCGCGATCGAGGCCTTGAAGATCAACGACGACGGCGCGGCGGCTACGATCGCCAACGGCGCGGTCGATTGGATCAACCGTATCATCGATTCGCAGCTCGTCAACAATTCGGTGATGTTCTTCTTCTGTTCGCTCGCCTTCGCGACGCTCTTCTACGTGCTCCCCAACTGCAGGGTGCGCTTCAAATACGCCTTCATCGGCGGCATGGTCACCGCGCTCTTCTTCGGCCTGTGGGTGAAGCTCTGCGCGGTTCTGCAGGTCGGCATCGCCAAATCCTCCGCCCTCTACGGATCGTTCGCGTTCCTCCCCATCGTGCTCGCGTGGATGTACACCAGCTGGCAGATCGTGCTTCTGGGCGCCAACGTGGTGCGCCTCACCGAAAAACGCGCCGCCGATAAGGCGCTCGAGGGAGATGCGAAATGAAAAAGCTTCTGTTCCTCTTCGCCGCTTCGGCGGTCCTGTTCGCCGGCGCCGCCGACAAGGCGACGATCGCCGCGGCGATCGAGAAGGGCCGGAATTACCTCCTTGCCAGCCAGAATCCCGAGGGCTGGTGGAGCGACAGGCAGATGCCGGCCCTGACCGCGCTCCCGGTGTGGGCGCTCGCGCAGGCGAAGGATGTCTCGAAAGAGCCGATGGAGAAGGCGGTGAAGTATGTGCTTTCGACCCAGCGCGAGGACGGCGGGTTCTACGTTCCGAAACCCGGCCGCGGCGGATCCGGCCTCGGAAACTACAACACCGCGGTCTGCCTCTCGTCGCTGTATGTGAGCGGAATGTGTCCGGACGCGCCGCTCCTGAAGGCGCGCGAGTACATCGCCTCCTCGCAGCTCACCGGCGACGACACCATGGCGGGCGGTTTCGGCTACGACAAGGTCTCGCGCCGCCGCTACGCCGACCTTTCCAACACCGGCTACGCGCTCGACGCGATGCACCGCACCGCCGCGCTCGAAGAGCGGCGCACTTCCGGGCGGCGGGTCGACGTGGACTGGAACGCGGCGGTGAAGTTCGTCGACAATCTCATGCAGAAAGACGGACCCGACGCGGGCGGCGCCGCCTACAACGAGCGCACCCCCCAGGCAGGTTCCTCCACCAACGAGCAGGGCAGAGTGCGCCTGAGGGCGTACGGATCGATGACCTACGCGGCCGTCCTCTCGATGTGCCACGCCAGTCTCGACCGGGGCGACGCGCGCGTCCGCGAGTCGCTCAGGTACTGCACCGAGCACTGGACGGTCGAGGAGAATCCGGGCATGGGCAGCCAGGGTCTTTACTATTTCTACGACATCATGGCTAGGGCGCTCGACGCCGCCGGACTCGACCGGGTGGGCGGGCACGACTGGAAGGACGAGCTCTCCACCAAACTCATCTCGCTGCAGAAGCCGGACGGCAGCTGGGTGAACGAGAACAACCGCTTCTGGGAGGCCGACCCGGTTCTTTGCACCAGCTTCGCGATGCTCGTACTTGAACTTACCGCCAAATGACCGCGAAGTCGAAAGGCATACTGGCGATACTCATGAGCGCGTTCGGTTTCGCGCTCATGGCTTTTTTCGTGCGGCTGTGCGACTTCTACGGCGGGGAGGTCTCGAGCTTTCAGAAAAGCTTCTTCCGCAATCTGATCGCGTTTTTCATCGCCGGATCCATCTTTCTCGGTGAGGCGCGTCGCGACGGAGAGCTGAAGAAGTCGATCGCGAAGTATTCGAAGAAAGCGTGGGCGCTGCTGACCCTTAGGTCCGTCGGCGGCGCCTTCGGCATTTTCGGCAACTTCTACGCGCTTTCGCACATTCCCATCGGCGAGGGCATGACGCTCAACAAGACCTCGCCTTTTTTCGCGGTTCTTTTTTCCTGGCTGTTCCTGCGCGAGCGCGCGAAACTCTCGAATCTCCTCTGGCTCGTGATCGCGTTCACCGGCGCGGTGCTGGTGATGAAGCCGGGTTTCGCGGGCGACGATACCTTCGCGACGCTGTGCGCGCTCGGCGGGGGCCTCGGCGCGGGCATCGCCTACACCTGCGTGCGCGAGCTCGGGGTGATGAAGGTGAACGGCGCGTTCATCGTTTTGTTCTTCAGCGCGTTTTCGACCCTGGCGAGCGTTCCGTTCATGATCGCGAACGGAATCGACGCGATGACGTCCGCGCAGATCGTGATCATGCTCCTCGCCGGCGCGGGCGCCGCGATCGGACAGTTCGGCGTGACCGCAGCCTACCGTTTCGCTCCGCCGAAGGAAATCGCGGTCTTCGACTATTCCAACGTCGTTTTCACCGCGCTCCTCGGCTTCGCGTTTCTTCCCGAGCACCAGATACCCGACGCGCTTTCGGCGTTCGGTTTCGTCCTGATACTTTTCGCGGCGCTTAAAAGCCGTCATTGATCGGAATGATTACTTTGAGCACAAGGAAAAGCGGCTTGATTTTTGCCAGAATAAAGTGATATAATTTATTCACACAAGGAGAAAACTACATGAGAGACCTGTTTATTGTCGGTGCTGGCGGCTTCGGCCGCGAAGCGATCTGGACCGTCGAGCGCATCAATTCGCTCTCGCAGCAGCCCCAGTGGAACATCCTCGGTTATGCCGATGACGATCCCAAATGGACGAAGGGACAGAACTTCGAGGGCTATCCGATTCTCGGCTCGGTGCAGCAGGCGTCGAAGGATTATCCGGGCGCCTCGGTGTTCATCGCTCTCGGCAACAACGCGAAGCGCGAGGCGATGTACGCGAAGCTGCGCGGTCACGACTTCCCGGCGCTTATCGATCCCAAGGCGCAGATTTCCCCCACGACCGAATTCAAGCACGGCGTCTTCATCGGCGCGGGCGCGGTGATCCAGGTCGGCAGCGAGCTCGGCAAGTTCGTGGTCATCGGTTCCAACGCGGTTGTCGGCCATGACGCGATCGTCGGCGATTTCGTCAACATGGGTCCCGGCTGCGTCGTCGCCGGCGGAACCAAGGTCGGCAAGGCGGTTTCGTTCTTCGCCAACAGCGCGACCACGCCGTGGATCACCATCGGCGAGGGTGCGACGATTTCGGCCGGCACCGGGGTCAAGAAAGATCTCCCCGCCGGCGCCGAGGTCTAAGGCGCACGGATAATCCAGTCGCGCGAAAGCTTCTGGCCCGATGAAGTGGGTTTTCTACAACCTTCTTTTCGCCGCGGTGTTTCCGTTTCTGCTCCCCGGGTTCCTCCTGAGGATGCTTCGCCGCGGCGGATACAAGGTGCGCATGCTCGATCGATTCGGAATCTATCCGAAGACGATCGCCCGCGCGCCGTTCCTAGAATCTCACCGGTACGCTCCGAGTGAATTCGTCTGGATTCACGCGGTGTCGGTCGGCGAGGTTCAGGTCGCCGGGCAGCTCATGCGCGAATGGCGCAAGGCCGAGCCCGGCGTCCGGTTCGTCTTCTCGACCACCAGCTCGACCGGATGGAAAATGGCGGAGCGCGAGGTGACCGCGGCGGATACCCTCATCTACAATCCGCTCGACTTCCCGAACTTCGTCAAGAGCGCTTTCGCCGCGTTCCGTCCCCGGGCGGTCGTTCTCACCGAGAGCGAAATCTGGCCGGTGTTCATCCGCCGCGCCCAGAAGCTCGGCATTCCGCTTTTCCTCATCAACGCCCGCGTGAGCGATCGCAGCGCCCCGCGCTACCGCCTCGCCCGCGCGTTCTTCGGCGACATCTTCAACGCCTTCACCCGAATCTTCGCCCAGAGCGATCTCGACAAGGCGCGGCTCGTCGCGGCCGGCGCCCCGGCCGACCGCATCGACGTCACCGGCAGCTTCAAGTTCGACGTCGCCCACCGCAATCCCGCCAAGGAACAGGAGCTGCGCGAGTGGATCGGGAAGAATTTATCGATTAATCGATTTTTCGATTTTTCGAATGAGGGCCGGGATCTTTCAAATTGCAAGATTCTTCTGGGCGGCAGCACCTGGCCGGGCGAAGACAAGGTTCTCCTCGACATCTACAAAAAGCTTCTCGATTCTTCAATCAGTCAATTCTCCCAATCCCCCAATACAATCGGTCAATCGGTTAATCGGTCAATCGGTCAATTCCCCATTCTCATTCTCGCCCCGCGGCATTTCGAGAAGGCGGATCAGGTCGAGGCGAACATCCGCGCGGCCGGCTTCGACTGCATCCGCCGTTCCCGCGGCGACGCCCCCGCACCAGACGCGGCGCACGAAGCACGAAGCATGAAGCACGTCTTCCTCGCGGATACGACGGGCGAGCTGATGGGGCTTTACGGAATCGCCGATTTCGTTTTCGTGGGCAAGTCGCTGTGCGAGCACGGCAGTCAGAACATGATCGAGCCGTGTCTTTGCGGCAAGCCGACGGTGGTCGGACCTTTCACCGAGAATTTCCGTCCGGTGATGAGCGATCTTTCCGAAGGCCGCGGCATCGTGCAGGTGAAGGACGCCGCGGAACTCGAGCGCGTGATACTCGGCTGGTTCGCGGACGAGCGCGATGCGGCGGCGCTCGGGGAAAGGGCGTCCGCGGCGGTCAGGCGTCGGCTCGGAGTGGTGCCGCGCTCGGTCGAATTCATCCGTGACGCGCTTGCGAAGGGGGTGACGCCGCCGCGCCGGCGCCGCGCTTCGGTGTTCGACTGGCTGTGCCGGCTGGCGACGGTCGCGCTCGTCGGGTGGCTGATCGCGTCGTCGTTCGAGAGTGTCGACGATTTTGCAGATCTCGAGGCGGCGGTGAGATACCGTCCGCTGGAGACGGCGAAGGTGTTCACGGCGCTCGTGGAGAATCCGTCCGCCACCAATGTCGCGCTCGCGGTTTCGTCGAAAAGCAGAGAGTTTGTCGCGTCGCTTTTCGCTTTGTCCGGCATGAATGTCGAGTCGATCGATGACTCAAGGAAATATCCTCTCGTGTACGCGACTGATGATCGCCGCCGTAGTGTCGATCTCGCCGAACTCGGGCGTCATGTTGAATCGAACGGGGTCCTCGCGCTCGCGCTTGATGTTCGCGGGATGAGCGCCCAGGCGTTCAACAAGGTGCTTGACGACATTCCCGGTGAAGAGCTTCATCTCTGGATACCCGGCGAGCATGACTGGCTTCTCGTGACCCGTCCGATCGCCGCCAAAGTCTCGCTGGACGCGGCTGGTGAGCGTTTTCTCAACGAGAATTCGTTCGCTGAACTTGCCAAGGCGTCCATCGATGGCCCCGCCGACCTCTTTGCGAATTATGTCGGCCGCGGCAGCGAGATCATGCCCGGCTTTCTTCGTATGCGAACGGACGAGCAGGTGAAGATCGATAACTTCCTCTCCGTGGAGTTGCCGTCGCTCGACTGGATCGAGCCCGGCGAACTCGACGACGACATTTACGCCGGAATGATGAAGTCGATCGGCGAAAAGATGGCGGTGCGCCGGCTCGTCGTCATTGGCAATCAACTCGCGGCGAACGGAGAAGAGGAGAAATCTCTCGATGCCTGGAGCGAGGCGTACCGGAAGAATCCGGGCGACATGCTGCTCAATGACCGGCTTTACCGCCTCGCCGTGAATGCTCACGCCTTCGAGCGGGTGGGCAATCTCAAGGGCGCGGCGAAATGCTACGAAACGATGCTTTCGGTCAAACCCAAAGACGCGGCGGCGCTGCTCAAGTACGCGGAATGTCTGCGCTCGGTCGGACAGAAATCGGCAGCGGATGAAATTGTCAAAAAAGCAAAGGAGATAATACAATGAACAAATTCATGTCAACCGTTTCGGCGGCGGCGTTCGCGGCTCTTGCTGGCTGCTTCACCGTGCATCACAGCGAGTATCCGCAGACGGTGATGTCGCGCGCCCCCGAAGGGAAGGATGTCGCGGTGCAGATTTCCGGTTTCGAGGCGACCGTCGTAAAGTTCATTCCGATCCAGGGCTACACTACGGCGTGGCATCACACTCCGGGCTTTTACGACCGCCACGGATATTATCACCACGGTTTTGATCATCCGGAAACCATCTCGACGACGACTTACATTCCGCAGGAGAACAAAACCACGGTGTTCGCGGAGCGAGCGGCGTCGCTCCTCGAAGACAACGGTTATCTTCTCAACTCCAACACGCCCGATTACCGCGTTGACGTCAAGTTCACGGGACCGGAAGTGAACGATGGCGATCGCACGGCGAAACTCATGTGGGTGATACTTTCCGCTTTGTCTGCCGATTACGGCGCCGAGACCTGGCGCGCGGAGCTCAGAATCTACGACGTGAAGACAGGTCGCGTTTTGTTCCACAATAATTACACCGAGAAATACACTGCGGCAGTGTGGGGACCCATTCCGTTGTTCTCGCCGGCGGGCTCCGATCAGACCGACCACGACACGATGCAGAGCTGGGCGCTCTCCGCGCTCACCGAACGCACCATGGCCGAGGCTACCGCGTTTCTCTCGCAGGTGAAGGCGCAATAAGTGAAGGCGACGATTACCGAGTATTACGTCGCTTCCGCGCTCGGCAGAGGCAAGGAAGAAACCCTTGCCAATTATCGGCTTGGAACCGCGCCGGGAATGAATCAGATTTCCGGCGACATTCTCGGTCGCACGGTCTTTTTCGGCTCGGTACTCGGCGAACTGCCGGTGATCGCCGAATCGAAATGGAATACCCGCACCAACCGGCTCATCGAGCTCGCGCTCAAGAATCTCGACTTCGCCAGGCTGATCGGCAGATACGGCACCGACCGTGTCGGAGTGGTGATTGGCGCGAGCAACACCGGCATTCACGAGGCGCAGGACTTCGTAGACCGCTGGATTGAATCCGGCCGTGACCTGCCGCCCGAAGGTTTCGATTTTTCGATGATCGAGCTCGGCACGCCGTCGCTGTATCTCAGAGACCGCATCGGCGCGAAGGGTCCGGCATACACGATTTCAACCGCCTGTTCGAGCTCCGCCAAGGCGTTCGGCGCGGCGCGGCGCCTGATCGAGAAGGGCCTCTGCGACGCGGTGGTCACCGGCGGGGTGGACGGACGCTGCAGGTTCGCGCTGAACGGCTTTCACGCCCTCGGGGCGCTCTCGGAGGGTCGGTGCCGTCCGCTCGCCGACGACCGCGACGGAATCAATCTCGGCGAGGGCGTCGCCCTGTTCGCGATGGAAAAATCCGCCGCATCGGCAGACGTCGTCAAATTCATCGGCATCGGCGAGTCGAGCGACGCCTATCACGCCACCGCTCCCGATCCCGAAGGCACCGGCGCCGAAACGTCGATGCGCGGCGCCTTGCACGACGCCGGCCTCGTCCCCGCCGATGTCGATTACGTAAATCTGCACGGCACCGGCACCCAGGCCAACGACGCCATGGAGATGAAGGCCTTCCACCGGGTTTTCGACGCCTTGGAAAAACCGCCGCGCTTCGAATCGACGAAGAGTCTCACCGGCCACTGCCTCGGCGCCGCCGGCGCGGTGGAGGCGGCGATCGCGGCGATTCTCATCGAGGCGGGCATGGCGAAAACCGCGCTCAGCAACAGTTTCGCTTTCGGGGGTTCGAATGCCAGCATCATCCTATCCGCTTGACGACGTGCTGCCGCATCGCGCGCCGATGCAGCTCATAAGCGAAATCGTTTCGGTCGATCTCGCGGCGAAGAAGCTCACCGCGGCAGTTGATGTCACCGCCGCATGGTGCGAAAACTGGGCAGCGATCGAGTTCATGGCCCAGACCGCCGCGGCACTTGCCGGCATCGGCGACCGGGCGAACGGATGGCAGGGCGCGCCGCGTCCGGGCTTTCTCCTGGGCACCCGCCGGCTCGACCTCGCCATCGACCGCTTCGAAGTCGGCAGACGCTATCTGGTCACCGCCGAGAACACCTTCGGCGACGAAGAGGCGGCGAGCTTCACCTGTGAAATCAAAGACGGAGAAAAAACCGTCGCAAGCGCCATACTGAACGCGTATCGTCCAGCCGATGCCGCGAGTTTTGTCGCAGAGCACTAGGTGGTGCGCTTGTCCCGTCCGTCTTTCAGTGATCAAGTTTCCTCTTGATTATTATCCCGTTATATGAGAAAATATTTGTCGCGAGGCCGGAAAGGTTCCGAGTGTCGCAACGTATAAAGGAAATATAAAATGAAGAAAACGTCGTTCGTCATTCTTTCGCTTCTTGCCGCCGGCATTGCCACTGCGCGTGATCTTTACACGCCTGAGGAGCATTCGATCACCCCCGTGGGGCTCGATCTCGCCTCGCCGATCGCATTGCCTTCGTCAAGCTGGAGTGTTTACGGGCTTCGCCTCGACTTCCTTTACGGTTCGAACTGGAATGTTTACGGCTTAGATCTTGGCCTTGCCGCCCGTACGACCGCAAATCAGTACGGCCTCGCTCTCTCGGCTGGTAACTGGGTCGAAGCCGACCAGTGTGGCGTCGCTTTCGGCGCGATCGGCAACTTCGTGCGCGGTAATGTGAGCGGCGTGCAGATCGCCGGTCTCATCAACTACAACCGCGGTGTCGCCGAGGCCTTTCAGCTCGCCCCGATAAACATCAACGGCGCGTTTTACGGCGCTCAGTTCGGCGCGGTCAACATCAATTTCGGCGAGACCGGCGGCGGTCTGCAGTTCGGCATCTACAACAACACCCGCTGCCAGTTCACCGGCGCGGCGATCGGCATCATCAACTGCGCGCAGCAGAACATGAACGGCTGCCAGATCGGCATCATCAACGTCGCGGCCGAATCGGGCAGCGGCTGCCAGATCGGTCTTTTTAACGGCGCGGAGAAGTTCGAAGGCGTTCAGATCGGCCTTCTGAACATCATTTCGCAGTCGTCGGTGTCGCTCTCGCCGATCGTCAACGCCAACTTCTGATAATTCAAATCTAAAAGATTCTCAAAATGAAAGCATGCTGCATTTTCGCCGGCCAGGGGGGGCTGGCCCCGGGCTTGGGCATGTATTCCGCCGCGGCGCCCGCCGTGGCGATGGCGCTTTTCGACAAAGCGAATGAAGTGTTGGGATTCGATCTCAAGAAAATCTGCTTCGAGGGTCCGGCCGAAGAGCTGACCAAGTCGAACGTCTGCCAGCCGGCGATTTTCGTCACCAGCTACGCGGCCTATCTCGCGCTCCAGAAGAAGCGTCCGACCGAGTTCGCGTGCGCGGCGGGTCTTTCGCTCGGTGAGTGGGGCGCCTTGTGCGCGGCCGGGGTGCTGGATTTCGACGCGACCTTGAAGGTGCTCGAAGCTCGCGGCCGGTTCATGCAGGAAGCGTGCGAGGCGACGCCTTCGGGAATGATCGCGATAGTCGGCGCTTCTCCCGATCAGCTCAAGTCGCTCTGCGAGGCGACTCACTGCACGGTCGCGAACATCAACTCGGCGGCGCAGCAGGTGCTCTCCGGCTCGAAAGACGCGATCGCGGCGGCGGCGGTCAAGGCGAAGGAGCTCGGCATCAAGCGGGCGATTCCGCTCGCGACCGCGGGCGCGTTCCATTCCCCGTTCATGGCTCCGGCGCGCGAGAAGCTCGCGGCGGTTCTGGAGACGATCGAGTTCAAGGCGCCGAAGTTCCCGGTTCTCTCGAACGTGACCGGCAAGCCCCATTCGAGCGATCCGGCGGCGATCAAGGCGCTCATGCTCGAGCAGGTGACCGGCACCACCAACTGGGCGGCGGACGTCGCCGAGGCGAAGGCGCTCGGCTGCGACACCTTCGTCGAGTTCGGTCCCGGCAAGGTGCTCTCGGGGCTCATCAAGAAGATCGACGCCGCGCTCGTCACCGCGAACGTCGCCGATCTTGCGACGCTGGACGCTACCGCGGCGGTTCTCGGCTGAAAGGAGATTTGAAATGATCGAAACCATCGCGACCGAAAACGCGCCCAAGGCGCTCGGACCCTACTCGCAGGCGCTCAAGACCGGGGGAATGATCTACTGCTCGGGACAGATCCCGATCAATCCGGCGACGAACACGATCGAAGCCGTGACGATCGAGGAACAGACCCGTCAGTCGATCGCCAATCTCAAGAACGTGCTCGAGAAGGCGGGTTCGTCGCTTTCGAAGGTGGTGAAGACCACGGTCTTCATCAAGAACATGAACGATTTCGCCGCGCTGAACGGGGTTTACGCCGAAATGTTCGGCGACACCAAGCCGGCGCGCAGCTGCGTCGAAGTGGCGCGGCTCCCGAAAGACGTGCTCGTCGAGATCGAGTGCATCGCGGTGGCGTGATCATGGAAGGGGCTTGACGGCAGGCGATGATCTTGGCTCCGCTCAGAGGCGTAACGATCCGCGCCTTCCGTCAGGTCTTCCGGACCCCGCTGAAGGAGGCGGGATTCGTCGAGGCGGTCACGCCGTTCATCGCGGCGAACGCGGGGTATGATCCGCTCAAGGACCGCGAATTGAGGCCCGCGGCGGACGCTGCCGGGGATGCGATCGCGATCACTCCGCAGTTCATCGGCAAGGATCCTTCGGCGCTGAAGGCGTCGCTTGAACGGATCAAGGACGCGGGTTACGAAACCGCCGATCTCAACTGCGGCTGTCCTTACCCGATGGTGCGCAACAAGGGGCGGGGCTCCGGCATTCTGAAAACCCCCGACGTCCTGCGCAGGATGCTCGACGTCGGCTGCGCGACGATGGGCGAGGGAAGATTCTCGGTGAAGACCCGGCTCGGAATCGAGCGAAGCGATGAACTCATGAAACTCGTTCCGCTCCTTAACTGCTATCCGCGCCGCTTCCTCACGGTGCACGCGCGCACGGCGCGGCAGATGTACGAGGGCGAATGCGATACGAAGGCGCTCGAGGAGGTCGTCGCGGCGTCGGTGAACAAGGTGGTGAGAAACGGCGACATCGATTTCTCGCCGAAGCCGGACGAGTCGGCGGCGCCGGTGATGGTCGGCCGCTCGTTCATCCGCGCTCTGGGCGAACGCGACGACATTGGGGAATATCTCGAGGAGTACATTGCGCTGTCGCGGCAGGAGCTCTGCGGGGAGCATCCGGTTCTCGGACGCATCAAGGAGCTCGTCAGCTACTGGAAAGACCAGCCGCGCTGGCGCAGACGCTGGCAGGTGATGAAGCTTGCGCGGAACATCGAAGAACTTAAAGTCTGGTGAAAGGGCAAAAGCAAATGAACAGGAACATCGTGTGCATCGGGGCGGGGTACATCGGCGGACCCACCATGGCGGTCATCGCCAAAATGAATCCCGACCGCAAAGTGACCGTGGTCGACATCAACAAGACCCGCATCGCGGCATGGAATTCGAAGACCTTCGCGCTCCCGATCTACGAGCCCGGACTCGTCGAGGTGGTCAAGGAGGTGCGCGGCAAAAACCTCTTCTTCTCCACCGAGATCGACAAGGCGGTCAGGGAGGCGGACATCATCTTCGTCGGCGTCAACACCCCCACCAAGATGTTCGGCAAAGGCGCGGGACGCGCGAGCGACCTGCAGTACTGGGAGGCGACCGCGCGCAACATCAAGAAGATCGCCAAAGGGGACAAGATCATCATCGAGAAATCCACGCTCCCGGTGAGAACCGCCGCGGCGATGGACGCGATTCTGAATTCGCCGGACGACGGCGGGAAGGGCGGCCCCAGATTCACCGTCCTGTCGAACCCGGAATTCCTCGCCGAAGGCACCGCCATCCGCGATCTGATGGAGCCCGACCGGGTGCTCATCGGCGGACCCGAGACCCCGGACGGACGCGACGCGGTGCGCGAACTCGTCTCGATCTACCAGGGCAAGGACCTCAAGTGGGTGCCGTCGTACAAGATTCTCACCACCAACGTGTGGTCCGCCGAACTCACCAAGCTCGCCGCCAATGCGATGCTCGCGCAGCGCGTGAGCTCGGTGAACGCCCTGGCCGGACTCTGCGAGGCGACCGGCGCCGACATCGACGAAGTCGCCCGCGTCATGGGGGCGGACCGCCGCATCGGCTCGAAATTCCTCAAGGCGGGTCCGGGCTTCGGCGGCAGCTGCTTCAAGAAAGACGTTCTCAATCTCGTCTACCTCTGCGAATCGTTCGGTCTCCACACCGCGGCGGATTACTGGATGGGGGTCATCAAGATGAACGACCACCAGCAGGAGCGCATCGTCTCGCGCCTCTTCAAGGAGATGTTCAACACCCTCGCCAACAAGAAGATCGCGATCTTCGGCTTCGCCTTCAAGGCCGACACCGGCGACACGCGCGAGACGCCGGCGGGAACGGTGGTGCGGCTCCTGGCCGACGAGCACGTGAGAATCGCGATCACCGATCCGAAGGCGCTCCCCAATGCTAAGCTCGATCTTGTCGATCTGAAGGGAGCGGAAATCGTCTACGAGGCGGATGCGTACAAGGCGGCGAAAGAGGCGGACGCGATCGTGGTGATGACCGATTGGGCGGAGTATCCGAAACTCGACTGGGCGAAGCTCTACAAGTCGATGCGCAAGCCCGCGCTCGTCTACGATACCCGCAACTGCCTCGATACTGCAGCCCTCAGGAAACTCGGATTCAAAACTCTCAATATCGGCAAGCGGTGATCGTAAATTTTTGGTAAAATAAATCACATGAACGACAATTCTTCTCTATCGCAACTCATCCTGAAAACCAGCGGACTTTTCACCGACGATCAGCTGAAGCGCATTCTCGACGGCCGCGCCGACAACGAAGGCATGAGCCTCATCGAGGCGGCGGTCAAATTCGGTTCGCACAAAGAGCCGGAGGTACTGCAGGCGATCGGCAAGGCGCTAGGGGAGGACTTCGTCGATCTCGCGAACGCGACGCCGAATCCGGACGCGATCACGCTGGTGCCGGCCTCGGCGGTGTATCAGTTCAATGCGCTGCCTTTTCTGTACGACGGTGAGACGCTCACGATCGTGGTGGCCGATCCGTTCAGCACGGCGGCGGCGGACGGCCTCCGGCTGCTTTCGGGCCACCCGGTAAAGGTCGCGCTCGCGCCGAAGGAAGAGGTCGACAAGGCGATCAAGAAATACTACGGCGTCGGTGCGGACGCGATCGAGAAGATGATCGAAGACGGCCGGTATTCGGTCGATGAAGAATTCGGGGCGATGACCAAGATCGACGTCGGGGCGGAAGGCGAGGAGGCCTCGATCGTCCGTTTCGTCAACCAGATCATCGCCGAAGCCGATCATCAGGGCGCGACCGATATCCACATCGAGCCGCAGGAGACCGAGCTCAGAATACGCTACCGCATCGACGGCATGCTGCACAAGGTCGACGTGCCGCCGCAGCTGAACCGGCTCAAATCGGCGATCATTTCGCGCATCAAGGTCATGGCGAACCTGGATATCGCCGAGAAGCGTCTGCCGATGGACGGACGAATCGGCATACGCATCAAGGGTCAGGATATCGACATCCGTGTCTCGACGATGCCGGCGGCGTACGGCGAATCGATCTCGCTGCGACTTCTCGCGAAGTCGGGGAGCTTCGTCAAGATGCAGGATCTCGGTTTCAACGACCGCGACTTCAAGGTGGTGGAGAAGATCATCCACCGGCCGAACGGAATCTTCCTGGTGACCGGTCCGACCGGTTCGGGCAAGTCGACCTCGCTCTACTCGTTCCTTTCCGAAGTGAACACGATGGACGTGCGCATCATGACGGCCGAGGACCCGATCGAATACCACATGGCGGGTATCAACCAGGTGCAGATGCAGTCCGACATCGGCATGAACTTCGCGCGGGCGTTGCGCGCGTTTCTGCGTCAGGATCCCGACATCATCATGGTCGGCGAAATCCGCGACCGCGAGACCGCCGAAATCGCGATCAACGCGTCCCTGACCGGTCACATGGTGTTCTCGACCCTGCACACCAACGACGCGGCGGGCGCCTTCCCGCGACTTATCGACATGGGCGTCGAACCGTTTCTGATCGCCTCGGCGGTCGCGGGCGTGATGGGCCAGCGACTCTGCCGCCGGCTGTGCCCGAACTGCCGCAAGGAGGTGCCGATCGACCGCAAGTACTACACGCTGCCGTATCCGCCCGCGCAGGGCACGGTGTGGGAGCCGGCGGGGTGCGACGAGTGCACGCGCACCGGCTACAAGGGACGGCGCGCGCTCTTTGAAGTGCTGGAGGTGGACGAAGACATCGAAGGCGCGATCGTGCGGCGCGAGAACGCCACCCAGATACGCAACCTCTCGCTTTCGAAGGGAATGAAAACCCTGCGCGAAGACGGCTGGGCCAAAGTCTTCAAGGGCGTCACCAGCGTGAAGGAAATCATGAGGGTGACTGAAGAGAGTTGATGGAAGCGGGATTACGACAGAATGCTCAGATGAAGCAGACGCAGACACTGGCGCCGCAGATGCGCCAGGGTCTGAAGATGCTCGCGATGAGTCTGCCGGAGCTCAGAAGCGAACTTTTCCGGGAGATGGACAGAAACCCGGTGATCGAAGACGTCGAGTCGACGCTGGAGAAGGAGACCGTATCCGACCGCGAGCGCAGAAGCGAGCTGGAGGAGCGCCGGGACGAGAGCGACTACATCGACGACGAGAATCTGCCGGGAGAGACCTACACCTACGATCAGGACGCGCTCGACCGGCGGCAGAAGTTCTTCGATTCGCAGACCAAAGAGGAGACCCTCGAGGAGCATCTCGCGCATCAGCTCAAGATGTCGGAGATTCCCGAGGAGGATCACGCGCTCGCCGAGATACTGATCGGCGAGCTGGACGACAACGGATTCTTCACCGGCTCCATTCCCGACATCGTCATGGTCTCGGGCGAAAGCGAACGGAAGATACGCGAGACGCTGAAACGAATCTCCGAGCTCGATCCGCCCGGCTGCGGAGCGATCACGATCGAAGACTGTCTTCTCGCCCAGATCGACAAGCTCGACTCCTCGCCGTATCAGGACGAGGTGCGCGAACTTCTGGAGAAGAATCTCCTGCGCGTTCTCGCCGAGGGCAGGGCCGACGAGGTGATGAAGGCGCTCGGGAGCGACGAGGAGCGCTTTCCCGATGTCCTCGCCGCGCTCAGAACCCTTGAGCCGCGCCCCGGGCGGGCGTACCTCCGGTCGGGGAAGTCGATCACCTACGTGAACCCGGAAGTCCACGCGAAGAAGAACGCGGAAGGCAGATGGATCGCGTCGGTGGACGCGAGAAGCCTCCCCGACATCCATATTTCCCAGCGCTACGTGAAGATGCTGGGAGACCCGAATGTCGACAAGGAGACCAAGGCGTTCATCCGCGAGAAAATCGCCGCGGCGAACGTGATCGTCGAGGCGGTGGAACGCCGGCAGGACACGATCACCAGAATCGCGCAGGCGATTCTCGACGCGCAGCCGGGATTCTTCGAGAACGGACTCAAAGGCCTCAAGCCCCTCACCCAGCAGGAGATCGCCGCCAAGGTCGGCGTGCACCACACCACCGTCTCGCGCACCGTCAACGACAAGTACATCTCCACCCCCAAGGGCACGGTCGAACTCGCTAAGTTCTTCACCCAGGGCTTCGTCACCGAGTCGGGCGAGCAGATCGCCCGCACCGACGTGCTGGACAGGCTCAGGGAAATCGTCGAGGGCGAGGACAGGGCGCATCCGTACTCGGACGAGAAACTCTCCGACCTCATGCAGAAGGCGGGCTATAAAGTCGCGCGCCGCACCGTCGCCAAATACCGCGGCATGCTGAACATACCCGGAACCGCCGAGCGGCGGAAATGAACGGCGCACGGGCACAATGCAATTTGAAAGGAATTTCGTCATGAAGAAGCTTCTGATCACCGCGGCAATCGCAATCGCCTCGCTCGGGGCGGCGGCGCTCGAGAACACGATCTGGGACGACCGTCCGGCCGAGGGCAGCTGGGAGAGCTCTTGGTATCCGCTCGGCAACGGCAGGCTCGGGTGCATGGTCGACGGCGGCGCGGCGAAACTGCGCGTGCAGTTCAACGTCGATTCGCTCTGGACCGGATCGAAGAACATCACCGGACCCGTGACCGACCAGAGCGCCGATCAGAACTACCGCACCATGGGCGCGTATCAGAATTTCGGCGAACTCGAGCTCGACCTCGGTCTTGCCGGCGAGGTCGCCGGCTACCGCCGCGAGCTCGATCTTTCGCGCGCGGTGTATCTCGACAGGTTCACGCTCGGCGGCGTCGAGGTGAAGCGCCGCGTGTTCGCGAGCGCGCCCGACGACGTGATCGTGATCGCGATGAAGAGCGCGAAGCCGCTCGCACTCAAGGCGAAGCTCACGGACGCGCACGCGAAGGCCGGATCCGCGCCGGCGGAAGGCGAGAAGACGGTGAAGATCGCGGGCCGGCTCGCGAACGGCCTTGCGTATTCCGCGGAGGCGGAAATCGTCTACGGCAAGGACCGCACCGAGGCGACCGTCTATCTCCGGGCAAGGACGAGCGAAGACCGCAGGACGGTCGAATCGAAGAACTCTTCCGCGAAGGAGATGTTCGCGCGCCACGTCGCCGATTACCAGAAGCTTTACAACCGCTGCGTGTTCGATCTCGGCGACGGGGACAGGACCCTCACCACGCGCGAGCGCATCAAGCGGGTTCGCGGCGGCGCGAGCGATCCCGCGCTCGTCGCGCTGCAGTTCAACTTCGGGCGCTACCTCCTGATCGGCTGCTCGCGTCCGGGGACAATGGCGGCGAATCTGCAGGGACTCTGGAACAACTCGAACAATCCGGCCTGGCATGCCGACTACCACACCAACATCAACATCCAGATGAACTACTGGGGGGCGGATTCGGCGAACCTCTCCGAATGCTTCCTTCCCTACTCCGACTGGATGCTGCGGGCGATGCCGATCGCGACCGAGGTGACGCGCGCGAGCTTTCCCGACTCGAAGGGCTTTGCCTACCAGACCTCGCACAACGCGATCGGCGGCGGCGGCTGGCGCTGGAATTTCGCGGGCGCGCCGTGGATGGCGGCGCAGTGCTACGACCATTATCTTTTCACTCGCGACAAAAAGTATCTCAAAGAAACCGCGTGGCCGCTCATGAAAGGCGCGGCGGAATTCATGCTCTCGCACGAGCTCAAGAAGCGCGAGGACGGGACGTGGGTGGTGAAGAACGGATGGAGCCCCGAGCACGGTCCGCGTGAAGACGGCGTCACCCACGACCAGCAGATCGTCCGTGAACTCTTCCGTTCCATCCTCGCCGCGGCGAAGGAACTCAAGATCGACGACGCCTTCGTGAAGGAGGTGGCCGCGATCGAGCCGAAGCTGCTGAAGGACAAGATCGGCAGGTGGGGACAGCTGCAGGAATGGGAGACCGACCGCGATGTGCAGGGCGATCAGCACCGCCACACCAGCCACCTCTACGCGGTGTATCCGGGCTCGACGATCGACCGAACCACCCCCGAGCTTTTGAACGCCGCGCGCGTCGCGCTTGACGGCAGGGCGCTCACGGGCGATTCGCGCCGCAGCTGGACCTGGCCGTGGCGCGCCGCGCTCCGCGCCAGGATGGGCGAGCCGGACAAGGCGGGCGAGATGCTCGAGTCGCTTCTCAAGTACAACACCCTCGACAACATGTTCGCCACCCATCCGCCGTTCCAGATCGACGGCAACCTCGGCATGGTCGGCGCGGTCGGCGAGATACTGCTCGAGTCCGACGGCGGCAAGAAGCTCCCAGCCTCATGGCCGCACGGCTCGATCAAGGGTCTCCGGACCCGTCAGGGCAAAACGGTCGATTTCAAATGGTGATTTAAAAATCAAGAAAGGAACAACGAAATGAAAAAACTCCTCATTGCATCCATTGGCGCCGCGCTTCTCGCCGCCGGCTGCTGCAACGTTCCCCGCATCATGACCTCCGCGCCCGACTACAACGCGACGGACTGGGGCGTTTCCGAACAGGGCGAAAAGGCGCATCTCTGGACCGTGAGAGGCGTGGACGGACTCGAAGTCGTGTTCTCCGACTACGGCGCCCGCATCGTCCAGTGCTGGGCCCCGTGCAAACTCGGCTTCAAGGCCGACGTGGTGATGGGCTGGAACACGCTCAAGGAATACGAGGTGAACGGATTCTTCGCCGGGGCGACGATCGGCCGCTACGCCAACCGCATCCGTGACGGAAAGTTCACGATCGACGGCGTCGAGTACCAGCTGCCGCTCTGCGAGACTTCGCCCGCGCCCCGTCACTGCAATCTGCACGGCGGACCCGTCGGCTGGGACAAGAAGGTCTGGGCCGCGATGCCGTTCAGCGAAGGCGACAGCCGCGGCATCGTCTTCACGCTCCTTTCCCCCGACGGCGATATGGGCTTCCCCGGCACCGTCACCGCGAAGGTCACCTACACCGTACTCCCCGGCAACGTGATGCGCATCGAGTACGATGCCGAAACCGACAAGCCGACGGTGATCAGCATGACCAACCACGGCTTCTGGAACGTGGCCGGCGAGTCGAGCGGCTCGACGCTCGGTCTGGAGATGATGTTCAACGCCGACAAGTACACCCAGACCGACGACGGACTCATCCCGACGGTGGATGTTCCGGTCAAGGGAACCGGCTTCGACTTCACCTCGCTTCGTCCGATCGGCGCGGAGGCGGACTGGATGGCGGCGCAGGCTTCGCTCAAGTGCACCGACAACTGGTACGACCACAACTTCGTCCTGAACGGCAAGAGCGGCGAGATGAAGCTCGCGGCGAAGCTGCATGATCCGAAGTCGGGCCGCACGCTCGAGATTTCCACGACCGAGCCGTGCCTGCAGTATTACGGCGCGCAGAACATCACCGAGAAGATGCTGGCCAAGAAGCCGGGCAAGACGCTCGGAGAGTTCGCCGCGGTCGCGCTCGAGCCGCAGCATTATCCGGATTCGCCCAACCGTGCGGACTATCCCACCACCCTGCTGCGTCCGGGCGAGAAGTATCACAGCGTGAGCGAGTACAAGTTCATCGCCGAATGACATGGCTGATGTAACGAACTGCAAATGCAAGGGGCTCTCGCTTGTAAGCGGGGGCCTCGATTCGCGTCTGGCGGTATGCGTCGCGCGTGAAGCGGGCGCCTACATGGAGGGCGTATCATTTGAGACGCCGTTCTTCAGCGCCGAAAGCGCGAAGGCGGCGGCGGAGCAGCTGGGGATTAAGCTGCATGTCGTCGATTTCACGGCAGACGAAATCGCGCTCATCAAGAATCCGCCGCACGGATTCGGCGGGGCGATGAATCCGTGCATCGACTGCCACGCGACGATGATCCGCCGCGCGGGCGAGCTCATGCGCTCTCTCGGCTTCGACTTCGTCTCCACCGGAGAGGTGATGAACCAGCGGCCGATGAGCCAGAACAAGCAGTCGCTCGGCATCGTCGAGCGTGATTCCGGACTCGCGGGCCGGCTGGTGAGGCCGCTTTCGGCGCAGCTCCTCGAGCCGACAGTGCCGGAGCGGGAAGGGCTGCTCGACCGCAGCCGGCTGCTGGGGCTTTCGGGCCGTCGGCGCGAGGCGCAGATCGAACTCGCGGCGAAGTACGGACTCGTCGACTATCCCTCCCCGGCCGGCGGCTGCAAGCTGACCGAAGAGGGTTTCGGCCGCCGCCTCGCCGATCTGATGGGTCACGAGGGGCTGGACGATCTGCGGCTCGTGAGGCTGCTCGTGAAGGGGAGACGCTTCCGTCTCCCCGGCGGCGCGGGCGTCGTGCTCGGACGCGACGCGGGCGAGAACGCGCTTCTCGCCGAATCGCGCCGCGGCGACGAGGTTCTCGTCGTACCGACCTCGGTCGGCGGACCCACCGCGCTCGTCACCTCGCCGAACGACGGCGACCTCAAGATCGTCGAGTCGATCGTCGCCGCCTGGAGCCGTCCCTCTGCCCAACCGATCATCCTGTCGATCATCTCTGGCGATTCTTCCTGCTCTCTTGCCGTTCCCCAGCCCGTCGGCCGCGAAGAATTTAAATCGTGGCAACTCTTTTGAGCGAAGACGGTAACCTGGCGGTGCAAGATTTCATCTTGGAATAATTCTCATTCGTACACCTAACTTGACGAATGAGAATTATTCCCACAGCCTTTTCCCTCACGACATATCATACTTCGTTGGAATAATTCTCATTGGTACACTTAAGTTGACGAATGAGAATTATTCCCGAAGGTGCCTTCGGGGCGTATAAGATGCGTAGAAAATTAGAAGGAAATAAAATTTTCAAAAATTTATTTCTTTGCCGGAGGAGCTCATCTCACGTTTGATTTCATTGTGTGAAATCTACTTTTCCGGCCTTCTCGCGGAGGAGAAGTCTATAGCAAATCTATAGGTAAAATTAAGGTTATCTTTAGACTTCTTTTGGGGATTTTTGCGATAATGTTTCCGTCTTGAAAAACTGACGGAAGGCTAGTAAAATGACTGAAGAGAAAAATAGGACGAACGAAAACGAAACTGCATTGGGTGGAACTGAGTGTCACCAGGATGCGGTTGAAGCCATACAGGTCGGGAATGCTATTGCAGCCGAGCGGCCTGTGAATGCCGATGCAGTTGTACGGTCGGGGAATGCGATGGAATTCAATGACAAGGAACGCGAGTTCATTGACATGATATCGCAAGGGGCCAAATTGGTCGGTGACAAATGGTTCGAAAAAAGCGCAAGCGCTGTGGAGATGGCGAAATATCTAGTCTCTTATTCAAAGAGAATGGAGCGTAACGCCAGACGCAGGGAAAAGTATCTCGGCAGGATCGGTGAAGAACGTCCGCGCAACGTCCGCGCGCCGATATCGATTGACGAAGTTTCGCAGCATGAATACCGGCTCGCGCTTGAGCGCCGGAAGTGTAATCGCCGTGCCACATTCGGGAAGTGCCCGACCGCAAACGAAATACGCGCGGCGTGGCATTTCAGATTGGATTCCGATGAGAATCGGCTTCGTCTGGGGGGAATGTTGCTCGATCTCGAAGCGTATGTGGACAATTCACTGAAAACTCTCGTTTATCATCGTAAGCTCTTAATTTATGCACGCAATCCGGGCATGCTCGGATGGATTCGCGAGAATTGTCCTGAGCTGGAATGCAAATACAAGACAATGATGCGATACCGCAGCATGGCGAAACGTTTCCGCCAGGAGCTCGATGTGGTCGATCCCGTTCCGGCATCATGGCTGCTGCCGGGTGCTCGGACGCCTTCACGGTCAGAGCTTCAACTTCAAATTCAACCCCGCGACGAAGTAACTGATGACGAACGCGGCAGAAGAGAGAAGAACGGGGCGATTGGTTGCGACGAAAACCATGGTGATGATCATGTCGAGAAGACGACGAGCGGATCGATTGGTTGCGCCTCCAGTATATATCGTTTCGCCTGGGAGCATGGCATTGTTCACAGCGACGCCAAAGGCAGATTGTATCGCGATAACGGCAATTATATGCATGTATCCCATAGAATTACGAATTTACCCTGGATAGAGAAGCAAGTCGCAAAAGCGCTCGATCTGGTTACGGGAATAATTCTCAATCGTACGGTTTTCTTGACGAATGAGAATTATTCATCGGTGCCTCCCCGGGGAGTAAGACTGGAGTGGGGTTGCGGAGATGGATATGAGGTGCTTAAGCGGAGGAGAGGAGGGAAAAGCGCGGTGGGGGAGGTGCTGGACACGATTTTCGGGATGGGGGTGTGCGCGGGGTGTGATCCGATGAAGTATTTTACCGGCGGGGGAAGGAATGAGGATGTTTGACAAAAGCGCTAGGGGGAGAGTATCCTCAAGAAGCAGTTAGACAAGTAACTGCTCTTTGAGCGAAAGACAGCTACTCTTTTGAAATTTCCGCCGATCGGGTAGGGCGTGCGGGGGATTGTTGTGGTAAGATAATCCGCAAAATGGGTGTGGTATGCCTTGGGAAAGGCATGGCACGCCAAAGGAAAACCAAAGGGAAAATATGAGCAGATATCGTATCATCTCGGCTTTCGCCGCGCTATTCGCCGCGACGATGATTACCGGCACCGCGAAAGCGGCGAACACCTATTCGGACGGCGTCGTTTCGGTCGACACGAGCGACAATGCGGCGGTCGCGATCACCGAATGGCCGGCGGGCGACGACGCGAAGGTGAAGGTGAACCTTACGAGCGCGTTCGCGATCGAGTCGGAGACTTACGAGTATGCGGTCGCGACGGTCGCGACGAGCGTGAAGACCGTGACCGCCGACGATTTCGAACTCGGCGAAAACTGCACGGCGACCGGCAACAGCGCGGTCGACGGCATCAAGATCACCGTCACTACCGCCGACGACGGCACGCAGACCATCAAAATCGTCCGTAAGGCGTATTCCTATTACAACATCTCCGGCAGTTCGTCGACTTACTGGGACACCGACAGCTACTGGACGCCGAGCGGCGCGTTCGATCCGGAGAAGGATTACCTCGTCTGGGGTCAGCGCCAGATGCGCGTCAATACCTCGAACACCACCTTCGGCGGCCGCTCGCTCACGATCGGCAACAGTCTGACGACCGAATCGTATACCGATTTCACCAAGGCGCTCACTTCCATCAGCACCAGCTACAACCTCGCCACCAAGGCTGCGACTTCGACGATTGCCGATCTCACCATGGCCGACGGCGCCTTCATGATTTTCGCGAATCTTTCCTCGGGCTCGAGCAACAGCCAGTATCTTGAGGGCAATCTCAAAGTCGTTGCGGCCGAGGGGCATCCGGCGGTGATCGCGAACGGCAACGGACGCACCGGCTATGTCAACGCGCCGATTTCCGGCGCCGGACACCTGATGATCCGTGCGTTCGAGAATACCACCGCTACCGTTCATTTGAACGCCGATAACAGCGGTTTCACCGGAAAGCTCACGGTGGCGAAATATTCCTCGTCTTCGTCCAACCAGCAGAACGTTTATCTCAACCAGAAGACCAACCTCGGCGCGAATCCGGAGACGCTCGACGAGGACGCGATCGAGCTATACGGCGCTCGGCTAATCAACAACAAGGCCAATCTCGATTTCAGCAGCGTTTCGAATCGCGGAATCAAGGTGCTCGCCGATTCGAATATCGATGTCTATTCGGGCTACACGATGACCTTCGCCTCGCCGATCGCCTTCACGTCCGAAAGCGTCGAACTCTCCTCCTCGTCCGCGAAGGGCACGCTCGCCTTGAACGGCGTCCGCTTCGGCGCGGGCAAGTTCAATATGAAGGCGGGCTATCTCGCGCTCTCGAATAACGTCGATTTGACAGCCCTTAAGACGCTCACCTTCGCCGCGGCGGCGACGAACGTCATCGATGTCGCGGCCACCAATGCGAACGGCTTCGTGCTCGGCGGCGCGCTCGTCGCGTCGGACGGCTTCAATGTGAAGCTCGTCAATGTTTCCGCGCTCGGACCCTATGTTCTCTACACCGTCAAATCGACCGAACTCACCGCGGAAAACATCTCGGTCACCAGCGACAATGCCGCGTTCGTGCAGGACGCGGTCACGGTCACCCCGGTCACGCTCGATGGCGAGACCTATTCGCAGATCGCGGTCAGGATGAAAGTCGCGGACGGCGTCTTCGTCTGGAACGGCGAAGGCGACGGTACGACCTGGTCGGACGGCAACAACTGGGAAGGGGACGCGGCACCCTCGGCGAACGCCGACCTCGTCTACATCCCCGCCGGCAGCGGTGCGCTCACGCTTCAAGGCGGCACTTCGAGCGCCGCGCTCGCGAACCTCGGCACGCTCACGATCGCGCGCGACATCGTGCTCAACGGCTATATCACCGTCAATACGATCCGCGGTTCGGGCCTCGTCACCATCGGGAACGCCGACGTCTACTCCGGCACTTCCTACATCTACTACACCGACCTCTGCGTCGCGACCCGTTACTACAACGCGAACACCGGCGCCCCGACCTTGTACGGCAATCTTTCCGGCGCGGGCGCGATCACCTTCTTGAGTGGCAATTCGTCTTCGGCAGGTTTTAAATTCTACGGCGACGCTTCCGGCTTCACCGGCTCCTACACCGGCTGCACGCGCAACAACGGCAACCGTGACGGCACCAAGTTTTACGAGGAGTATCTCGACGGCTCGAAAGCGCAGTGGAAATTCGGCAGCAACAACGGCGGCTATCCGTTCCAGACCGCGGGGGCGACGCTCAGGTTCGGTGCGCTGTACAATCAGGGCAGCAATGGCGGTCTGTCGATTCCGGTGAGCGGGGTGACGATCGAAGTCGGTGCGCTCGACGACAAGGCGAATGTCTACACCGGCACCTTGAGCGACGATTCGAACACGCTCCGGAAAGTCGGCGAGAGTTCGACCTTGACGCTTACGCTCTCGGAAACCAAGGGCACGCTTGAGGTCGCGGCGGGCACGGTGACGCTGAACACGACCGCGCCGAGCGTGATCAGGATGACCGGCACGAGCGCCGTGCTCGTCACCTCGCTCGAGGTGGAGCCGATTCCGACCGCGTTCGACGGCTATGAATTCACCACCAACACGGTGAGCGGAGTATCGACGTATTCGTATCTAAAGAGCGGCACCGTCTACACCTGGGTCGGCGCGAGCGGCGCGGAGTGGGCGACGGCGTCCAACTGGGAACTGAACGGCTCGGCTCCCGAGTCCGCCCCGGAGATGGGCGTCGACCGCGTGGTCGTTCCCGCCGGTTCCTCGATCGTGATCGCGGGCGATTACGACGACACCAACATGACGCTGGGCGAGAACGTCACCTTCGCGACCGCCAAGGCCGGGGCGGCGATCGCCGCGGCGCTTTCGCAGGATGTCACGCTTTCGGCGTCCGGCGACGGCTACTGGTCATTGACCGGTCAGACGTATGCCGGCGAGGTCACGGTCACCTTGAAGAACGCGACGCTCGATTACAGCGCGACGGATGCCGATACGAAGATCAACTGGACGAAGCTCGTCCTTGACGGCGGCAACATCGTTCATAACAGCAATGCTAAATATATCTACATCTACAGCGATGTCGAGGTCAAGACCGGTTCGACCGGCACGCTCGTCAATAACTACAAGCAGCGCTTCGTCCTGAACGGCGGAAAGCTAACGGGCGGCGGCACGCTTACGCTCACTGAAGTCGGCTCGGGCACGATCTATTTTGACAACGCCGATCTGAGCGGCTTTACCGGCACGCTGAACGGCGCCTTGCAGACGAATGCCAATGGTTCGATCGTGTTCGCGACCGCGCTCGACTTGAGCGGGGCGAGCGTCAATATGTATGCGGATGGCAAGACGCCGAGCGCCACCGGCGGCATCCTGGCCTGGGGCTGGCGCATGACCGACGCAACGATCAAGTACGGCGCGCTCAACATGAATCTTTCGCCGGCTTCGCTCTCGGGCTCCGGCAACGACGTCGCGACCGGCAACACGATCGAGATCGGCTATCTCAACAAGGACAGCGCGCTCTACGGCACGTGGCCGGACGGCGCGGGCAATGCGGACAATACGATCAAGTGGGTCGGGACGGGCGACTGCGAGTTCATCTGCGGCGTCACCAATGCGCCAGCGCTCGTTTCGGCGAACGGCGGCACGATCCGGATCGCGAACCGCGACACGATTCCCGAGACGATCCAGTTCGAGACCGCGGGCACGGTGTATGTTCCGAATGTCTACACCTCGAACCGCGTCGAGCAGGTGATCGCCGACTCCAATTCTGCGGCGCATCCCGCGGTCGTCGTCGACTACGGCTCCGCGTACGTCTGGACCGGCGCGGCGGGTGACGGCTACTGGTCAACGGCCGGCAACTGGAAGATCGGGTCTGAGACTGCGACGACCGCGCCGGGCGAGGGCGACGAGGCGGTGATCCCGCCGGGCGATGGCGAGCTCGTCATCACTTCATCGAGCACCACGACGCGTTCGGTCGCGATGAATCTCCTCCTCGAGCGCGACGTCACGCTCGCGGGTTACTTCCGCATCGGCTATGTGTGGGGCGACGGCACGCTCACGCTGAACGGACTCGACTTCAACGAGTCCGAGAACAAGACCGCGACCATTGACTGCGATGTGGTCGTGAAGGGCACGAACCATTTCAACGGCTACGGACAGGTCTGGATCAACGGCAAGTTCACCGGCGACGGCGATTTCATCTGCTGCGAGAGTACGAGCGCGGGCGGCAATTACTCAGGTGCGATTTTCAATGGCGACGCGAGTGAATTCACCGGCTATTTCCAGGGCGGCGCCCGTGCGAATTTCGAGCGGGATGGCTCGGCGTATTACAGTACGAAATCCACTTCGGAAAATGCGCGCTACAAGATCGGGCATACTTACAGCAGCGGAAAAAATGTAACTCCGTTTAAGACCGACGATACCACTTACAAATTCGGTGAGCTTACTGCGCCGGGATTCACACTCACGGGACGGAGCGGCGTCACCATCGAAGTCGGCAATCTGAACACCACGAACTATATCGGGAGCAACGCGACCGCGAATTTCAACAATAACAAGCTCGTCAAGAAGGGGACGGGGCTCTTGAAACTCAAGGCGACGAGCATCGGCGAATTCGAGCTCAATTCCGGCTGGGTGTGGTTCGATTCGGACGCGACGATTGCCGCGGATGGCTCGGGTATCGCGAAGATGTCGATTACCGGCGACTCGGGGCTCTATCTGAACCCTGCGCTTACCGCCGATCAGATTGCGCTTTCGCCCGCGACTACCAACAATATCTCGCTTAAGCTCGACGCGAATTACAAGGTCACCACCGCGGCGCCGCTGAGCGGCTTTACCGGGAACATGACCAAGGAAGGCCTCGGCACGATCGAGTTCACCGAAACTCTCGCGGACGGCGCGATCGGGACGATCACGGTTACCGAGGGCCTGCTCATCCTGCCGGCGGGGACGGATCGCACCTGCGGAACCGGTACCTACAAGCAGACGCTATCCGATAACCGCGTTCTCTACTATCCCGCCGGCTACTATGTCTGGAACGGCGGCGCGAGCGGCAAGTGGGAGACGGCGGGCAACTGGGTACTGAACGGCGCGACCTGCTCGGACGGCATCTATCCGACCGCGGGGACTTTCGTCGTCTTCGCGAGCGATGCGGCGGTTGAGTGCACCGCGCCGAAGTGCGACTCGATGATCGTCGAAGCGGCGGTCACCTTCACGGGGACGAGCGCGTTCACTCACCTTAAAGCCGGCACAGGTTCGCTTATCTACTTTACCGGCACCATCTACGGAACCGGCACGATCACCCTCGGAAATAACGCCGGCTTCGGACGCACGAGCGCGGGTACGAGCTATGTTTACCCGAATCTCGTCATCAGCGCGGCGGAAGCTACCCCGGCGGTGCTCGCTGGCGCGTTCACCGACAAGATCACCGCGGGTGTCTATGTTTACTCGCCGACCGTGACCGGTGCCGGCTATCTCAAGACCGATGGCCGCCGCTTCAATGTTCCGTTCTACGGTGATCTGACCGAGTTCACCGGCACCATCGAGATCGTGAACGGCGGCGTTTCGCGCAACAACACCTGTTTCAAGACCGGCGTCCCGAGCGGCAGGGTGAAGGCGTACAACGCGTCGAAGGACGGGAGCTTCCAGCTCACGGATGACTACACGGCAGATTACGAGTTCGGCGAACTCTCAGGCTCGCCGCAGTTCAATATCGGGAGCGCTAAGTATTCCTGTGCGCGCACGATTACGATCGGCGCGCTCGATACCGACGCGACGCTCGGGGGTAACTGGTACAATTCGACGGTCGCGCTCGACAGCAACAAGGGCGTCCTCATTAAGAAGACCGGCACGGGAACCGTGACCTTCTCGGGCTTGTATCTCCGCGCCTTCGAGCTCGCGGGCGGCGTTCTTGTCGCCGCGAAGGACGGTGTCTTCACCGGCACTCCGAAGAACTCGTCGTATCTGACCCCGGTCAAGTTCTCGGGCGGCATCCTCGGCCTCGCCGATGGAGTCACCGCAGACATCTCTTCGGCGATCGCCGACTCGACCGCGAACATCGCGGTATCGAACGCGAGCGACGTCGTCTTCCAGACCGCGCTCGCCGATAGCAATACCTCGGCTGCATTTGACAAGTACGGAGCGGGCACGCTCACGCTCTCCGTCGCCCCGGCGTGGGACAAGCCGACCTATACCGTGATGGCGAACGGCGGCTATCTCGCGGTGCCGACCGGTTCGGCCTATACTCTCGGCACGAAGACCTATGTCTCCTACACCGCTGACGGCTACGACTATCTCGCGAACTCCGATAGCGCGGTCGCGCGGATCGGCGATTCGTCACTCTACGATACCTTCGAGCGCGCGATCAATACGCTCGACGCGGACGCGCGGACGAACAACACCTCGCTCGCTACGATCACCGTTCTCGACGCGAACGCCGAGCTTCCCGACGGCTACATCATTCAGTCCGGCTCGGTCATCTGGATCAAGCCCGCGACCTGCCGCGTCGTCGAGGTCGCCGATGACGGCACCGAAAGCTACAAGTACTACAACTCGATGACGCTCGCTTTCGCCGCGATCAATACCGGTGATACGACGGGGACGAACATTCAGGTCGTCGCGAGAATCGACGATGACGCGGCGACTTACGCTACCGCGAAGGCGATCACGATCGATCTTTACGGCCACGCGTGGTATTCTGCCACGACCAATCTCGTCAATAACGGCGGCGAGATTACGATCACCGACAGCTCGGTGCGCGGATCGGGGGTCATCGGCGCGACGAATTATGTCGCGGGCGTATCGACCGCGGCGGTCAAGTTCACCGAGGGGACATTTTACGGGGCGTTGGAGACGGATTCGGCGCGCTCGGAGATCGCGCCCTACCAGGTGTCGGGCGGTAGCTGGAGCGTGAATCCGATTGATTACGTGGTGGAGGGGTATTATGTAGTGAATGACGCGGCGCGCTCGGAGATCGCGCCCTACCAAGTGGTTGCGCTTGGCGAGCGGGTCGATATCGTGAAGGGCGAGGAAGTGTATGTGAGAGACGACGAGGAGGATCTTAAGAAGTTCAAGATCTACACCGAGTACACCGAAGATGACGAGACGATGAAGATCGACGTTTCCGCTTACTACACGATGTCGCGCGGCGCGGGCGGTCTCGTCACCGCGAAGCTCTCGGCCGATGCTCCGGTCGTGACCGACATGGACTCGTATGTCGACGATGAAGACGGCGATAGGATCGTCTTCGCGCTCTCGAACGCTAAGCGCGGACTCAAATACGCGATCACCACCTCGTCGACGCCCGACGGCGCGAAGAGCGAGCAGAGCGACTCGGTCGTCTTCTGTCTTGAGGACGGCGTGCTCGAAGTCTCGACCACAAAGCTTCCCGACAGCAAGTCCAAGGTTCTCTACTACCACCTCCGCGTGAAGGACGAGTGACCATCGCCTTAGGGTTCTTAGGGTTCTTAGGGGTGCTAGGGGTCTTAGGGTTTTTAGGGTTCTTAGGGTTCTTAGGGTTCTTAGGGGCGCTTAGGGTTCTTAGGGTTCTTAGGGGCGCTTAGGGGCGCTTTGGAGGCGTGCAAATTTCTCATTGCATTCGCCGACGATTTTCGGTAATATTTACGGATAAAATTCAAAGGAGGCAAAGGCAGTAGATGAACGACAACGACAAGGACTTTCTCGTCTTTGATCACGTGACGAAGCGCTTCGGTGCGCTGACGGCGGTAGACGATGTTTCGCTCTCGATCTCGAAGGGCGAATTCTTCTCCCTGCTGGGTCCGTCGGGATGCGGCAAGACGACGCTTCTGCGCATGCTCGGCGGCTTCGAGCGTCCGGACTCGGGGCGCATCTATCTGGGCGGACAGGACATCACCGACCTGCCCCCGAACCGCCGCCGCGTTCACACCGTCTTTCAGAACTACGCCCTCTTCCCGACGATGACCATCTGGGACAACATCGCCTTTTCGCTCAAGCTCGCCAAGCTGCCGCAGGACGAGATCGACGAGAAGGTCGACGCGATTCTCGAGATGATCCAGATGACCGACCACGCGTACAAGTATCCGAACCAGCTTTCGGGCGGACAGAAACAGCGCGTCGCGATCGCCCGCGCCCTCGTCGACCGCCCGCAGGTTCTCCTTCTGGACGAGCCGCTCGCGGCGCTCGATCTCAAGCTGCGCCAGCACATGCTAATCGAGCTCGACACCATTCACGACCAGGTCGGCATCACCTTCATCTACGTCACCCACGACCAGGGCGAGGCGATGTCGCTCTCCGACCGCATCGCGGTCATCAACCGCGGCCGGGTCGAGCAGCTCGACGTGCCGGCGAAGATCTACGAGGCGCCCGCCTCGCGCTTTGTCGCGAGCTTCATCGGCGACACCAACTTTCTCGAAGGCGAGATCACCTCGGTCGAAGGCGATTACTGCATCATCACGCCTGACAACGGCTTCGCGCAGGTCAAGGCGTTCAACGACAAGAACCTCAAGGTCGGGCAGCGGGTCGACCTCTCGGTGCGTCCGGAGAAGATTCGCGTCACCCTCGCGCCGCCGCTCCCGGAGAAGGGCGCCTCGATCAACGTCTTCCCCTCGAAGGTGAAAGACATCGTCTATCAGGGCGTCTACACCAAGTACTGGGTGACGAGCGCGGGCTGCCAGCTCTCGGCCCTGAAGCCGCATTCGCGATTCCTCCTCGATCAGGAGCCGATCACGTGGAACGACGAGGTGTTCGTGTGGTGGCATCCGGACGACGGATACATGGTCGAATCCAAGGGCTGAGAAAATGACCGACGCGAAAAAAGTCCAAGGCCGCGCCCCCATGCGCGGCAAAGGCGCGGAATGGTCGGTGACGCTGCCGGGCTTTCTCTGGCTCGCGCTCTTCTTCGCCGTTCCGGCCCTGATCGTCATCGCCTTCACCTTCCATGACCACACCCCTAACGGCGGCGTGGGCGAGTGGTCGATGATGACCTGGCGCGAACTCGTCGACCCGGACTATCCGGCGATCGTCTGGAAGACGCTGCGCGTTTCCTTCAAGGTCACGCTCTGGTCGATCCTCCTCGCGCTCCCGTGCGCGTACGCGATCGCCCGCATGAAGCAGAAGTGGCGCGCGCTCGTCGCGGGCGCGATCATGCTGCCGTTCTGGACGAGTTTCGTGGTGAGAGTGTTCGCCTGGAAGCAGATGCTGCACCCTGACGGATGGCTCCAGACCTGCTACCACGCCTGGCTCCACTTCAAGATGTGGCTCTTCGCCTGGTCGCCGGTAACCGCCGCGGGGGCGGGTGGCGGCTATTTCGAGAACTGCCTCATCGGTTCGAAGGAGTGCCTCGTCGACGCGGCGTCCACCACGATTCTCGACAGCGAGATGGCGGTGGTGCTCGTCTCGGTCTACACCTTCCTTCCGTTCGCGATCATGCCCATCTACACCGCGGCGGAGAAGTTCGACTTCTCGCTGCTGGAGGCGGCGCGCGATCTCGGGGCGAAGAACTTCTACGCCTTCCGCAAGATCTTCATTCCCGGCATCCGCCAGGGACTTGTCTCGGCGGTGCTGATGGTGTTCATCCCCGCGATCGGCAGCTACGTCATTCCCCAGATGCTCGGCGGCACCGACTGCATCCTCATCGGCAACAAGATCTTCATGCGCGCGATGCAGAACCGTAACATTCCGCACGCCTCGGCGCTCGCGGTCCTGATGGCGGTCGCGGTTCTGGTGCCGATGGGCATGGCGATGTGGTGGAAGAAGCGCCAGGAGAGCCGCAACCGCAAGCGGCTCGAGGCGGAAACCGCCGCGAGAATGTCCGGCTCGGAAGGAGGCGCGCTGTGAAACGTTCGTATTTCTCCACCCTGATGCTCGCGCTGGTGCTGGCGTTTCTCTACGTGCCGATCATTCTCGTGGTCGTCTACGGCTTCATCCCCAACGGAGTTTCGATGAGCTTCTACGACGCCCAGGGCAACTTCACCGGTTTCACGATGAAGTGGTACGAGCAGATCTTCGGCAACACGCTCGCGGTGAGGCCGCTTCTCAAGAGCTTCTGGCTCTCGCTCACGATCGCAGGGCTCGCGACCGTCGCCTCGTGCGTGATCGGCACCACCTCGGCGCTCGCGCTGCACCGCTGGAAAGACCGTCTGCAGTCGATTCACCACGCGCTTGTCTACACCCCGCTCATCATGCCCGACATCCTTATCGGCATCTCGCTTTTGATGCTGTTCGTCGCCGTGCATGTCGACTGCGGCTTCTGGACCATCCTCATAGCCCACGTCACCTTCTGCGTCTCGTATGTGGTCATGACGATTCTCGCGCGTCTTCAGGACTTCGACGACCGCATCGTCGAGGCGGCCTACGATCTCGGGGCGGGACCCATCTACACGTTCTTCCACGTGGAGCTCCCGATACTTCTCCCGGGCATTATCGCGGGCGGACTGCTCGCGTTCACGCTCTCGATCGACGACGTCGTCATCACCTCGTTCGTGAACGGCGCGGGCACCAACACCTTCCCGACCTACGTCTCGTCGATGACCAAGCACTCGCGCAACCTCCCGGCGGTCTTCGCGCTTTCGACTCTGATGCTCATCTTCACCTGCGCCCTGGTCGGACTCTCGAAGCTCATCGGCGCGGGTGGCAAATCTCAAAAGAAAGGCAAATAAACAAAATGAAAAAACTCCTCTCCTCCCCGTTCGCGTGTTTCGCCGCGATTGCGCTCGCCGCGGTTTTCGCCGGCTGCGAAAAGAAGCCCGAGCTGCACATCTACACCTGGACCGATTACATCTCGCCCGAGGTGATCGAGGGCTTCGAAGAGTCCAACAACTGCAAGGTCGTGATCGACACCTTCGAATCGAACGAGCAGATGTACGCCAAGCTCAAGGCGGGCGGCACCGGCTACGACATCATCATGCCGAGCTCCTACTTCGTCGGCACGATGGCGAAAGAAGGCCTCATCGTCAAGCTCGACCACTCGAAGATGCCCAACGTGAAGACCAACTTCGACCCCGCGTTCATTCCGCAGATCATCGACGAGTCGCTCACCTACAGCGTTCCGTACTGCGTCACCTACGGCGGTTTCATGTACCTCAAAGACAAGGTGCCGGAAGGCGCCGACATCGAGAGCTGGACCGTTCTCGCCAATCCCGCGCTCAAGGGCAAGATCACGCTCCTCGACGACATCCGCGAGGTGATCGGCGCCGGCCTCATGTACAACGGCTTCTCGATCAACTCCAAGAACGCGGCCGAGATCGACAAGGCGGTCGAGACCGTTCTCGAGTGGCGCAGGAACATCCGCAAGTTCGATGCCGAGAGCTACAAGACCGAAGTCCCGAGCGGCGCGACCTGGGTCGGTCACGGCTATTCGACCGACACCACGCAGGTCATCATCGGCGATGAAGAGGCGGGACAGGACCCGCGCGGCGACATCGGCTTCGCGCTCCCGAAGGAGGGCTTCTCGATCGCGTTCGACGAAATGGTCGTCGCCGCCACGGCGCCGAATCCGGAACTCGCTTACGCGTTCATGAACTACGTCTACGAAGGCGAAGTCGCGAAGGTCAACATGGAATACATCCTCGGCCCCACTCCGGTGAAGCCGGGGATCGACGCGCTCGACGCCGAGTTCCGCGAACTCGTCGTCTTGAGCGCGGACAAGATTTCGCACGGACAGGTCATCAAGACGATCGACGACGATCCCGAGGCGAAAGCGCTCTGGGACAAGGCCTGGGATCGCATCAAGGCCACCGACGCCAACTGATTTACCGATCATGACTCTCGACAACATACGCAATTTCTGCATCATCGCCCACGTCGATCACGGCAAGACCACGCTCTCCGACCGCATCCTCGAGCTCACGCACGCCATCTCGGCGCGCGAGCTCAAGGAGCAGACCCTCGACGCGATGGACCTCGAACGCGAGCGCGGCATCACCATCAAGTCGCATCCGGTGTCGATGCACTACGAGGCGAAGGACGGCAGGACCTATCTCTTCAACCTCCTCGACACCCCCGGACACGTCGACTTTGCGTATGAAGTCTCGCGCTCGATGGGCGCCTGCGAGGGCGCTCTGCTGGTGGTCGACGCCGCGCAGGGCGTCGAAGCCCAGACGGTCGCGAACACCTACTTCGCCCAGGACGCCCAACTCGAGATCGTGCCGGTCCTGAACAAGGTCGATCTCCCCGGGGCGAACATCCCCGAGGTTTCGCGCGAGATCGAGGACATTCTCGCGATACCGATGGACGATCCCCTCCTCGTTTCGGCGAAGACCGGCGTCGGCTGTCCCGAGGTTCTCGAGGCGATCGTCAAGCGCATCCCGCCGCCCGAGTCGGCCGGCGTCGACGCGCCCCTGAGGGCGCTCGTCTTCGACTCGGTGTTCGACGAGTTCCGCGGCGTCATCACCTACGTGCGCGTCATCGACGGATCGCTCAAGGCGGGCGTCGGCATCACTTTCATGGGCTCGCACGTCGCCACCACCGTCCACGAAGTCGGCATTTTCTCCCCCACTAAAAAACCGGTCGACAAACTCGAGGCGGGACAGGTCGGGTACATCGTCGGCACGGTCAAAGATCCGAGCGAAATCAAGATCGGCGACACCGTCACCACCGCGAAACTCGGCGCGACCGAGCCGCTCCCGGGCTTTCAGGATATCCACCCGACCGTCTTCTGCGGAATCTATCCGATGTCGACGGACGAGTTCCAGAAGGTGAGCGCCGGTCTCGAATAGCTGCACCTGAACGACAGCGCCTTCACCTTCCACCACGAGAGTTCGCTCGCGCTGGGGTTCGGCTTCCGCTGCGGATTTCTCGGCCTCCTCCACATGGAGATCGTCCAGGAACGCCTCCGCCGCGAGTTCGGTCTCGACATCATCTCGACTTCGCCGGGCGTCGTCTACAAACTGAAGATGAAATCGGGCGAGGAGAAAGACCTTGACAATCCCCTCCAGATGCCCGACCCGAGCGCGCTCGAAACCATCTCCGAGCCGGTTCTCAAGGCGCGTATCATCACTCCGTCGGAATCGATCGGCGACGTGATGCGCATCGTCATGGACCGCCGCGGCACCGTCGAGGGCACCGAGACCATGGACGCCAAGCGCGTGATGCTCCACTGCCGCCTGCCCTTGAACGAAATCCTGATCGACTTCCACGACACGCTCAAGTCGGTCTCCCACGGCTACGCTTCGATGGACTACGAGCCCGACGGCTACCAGGTCTCGGACATCGTCAAGATGGATATTCTCCTCAACGGCGAAACCGTCGACGCGTTCG
>R11__coassemble_402_pt1 | contig 28880 bp, 20 predicted proteins | sample R11__metabat2_low_PE_023 | metagenome-assembled genome bin R11
AACCATTCACGCGGCAAAACGCCTGATTCCTCGTGTTAGATTTCCACGAACACTCAATAGTTGTGGCAGATTCCATCCTTGAATTTGAAGTCATGGTGATAGAGCAATGAAATACGGCTTTTGCTTATTGTTTACTCTGCAGATGTTGGTTGTTCATTCTGAACTCGTCAGACTGAATTTTATCGTTAAAGGCGCTAATAGTTTACCAATTTCCGCGTCCATGCGAAGAGTGGACGCATGGTGGTGTTCGACACCGAGACTACCGGCGTGTCGCACGACTACGAGATTATCCAGTGGTCTGCGAGCGACCGGCAGAGGTGAGCCGTGAGCCGTAGTCAATAAAACAGCCAGTGGAAGATTATGATGATGCCGGCGATTACGAGGGCGGCTATCATTATGAGCGCCGCACCGTTGGAGGATTTTTCGTCTAATAAGTTAAAGGGAAATTGCTTGCCGTTTTTCATAGAATCATTATAGCATTTTTTTGAAGTTGGAGATTCAAAAAACGGGTAAACTCCAGTTCGCGAAACATTGACCGACGCGTCGGTTTTTGGTAGTATATCTGCAAAGTATTGGAGACAAAAATATGAAACAGCTGTTGATTGTCATCGCTGCCGCATTTTCATTGGCTCTGAACGCCGCGCAGTGCAACGGACTCACCAAGAAAGGCGAGCGCTGCAAACGCGTGGCGGCGGAGGGATCGGAGTACTGCATCGGACACGCCGATCAGGCGAAGACCGAAAAGCTCAAGGACGACGGCACCTGCTGGGCGCTTACGCAGAGCGACACCCGGTGCAAGCACAAGAAGGACGGCGAAAGCGACTACTGCAAGCAGCATGCGGCGAAGAAAGTCACGAAGACTCCCGACCAGTGCCGTGCGCTCAACTACTCCGGCAAGCAGTGCTCGCGCAAGCCCGCCGAGGGCTACAACTACTGCAAACAGCATTGCGGCAAGATCGAGGCGTCGGCCGACGTCAAGGGGGACAATAAATGAAAAAGCTGATGTTCGCGCTTCTCGCGTCTTTTTCCGCGCTCCTCGCGTTCGCCGCGCCGACGCCGACCGTGTGGTGGAACGGCGATTTCTCGACCGCCGAGAAAACCGGCACCGACGGCGTAAAATACACGCTCGCCGAGACGAACGGCGTCTACACCGTGACGCCGGAGGCGGCGACGAATACCGCGGTAAGCGTGCTCGTCAAGTATTCCGGACTTAAGGCTATAACAGATGCCGCGCCGACATTGATAGGATTCAATGTTTATCAGAATTCAGAAAACAACCAAGGATACATAGAATTTGGCATTCGTGCCAGCACCACCAATTCGACCACGATTGCCGGGTGGTATGGAACGAAGACCTACGCGCCGTCTTCGACAGTAACGGCGCCGGAAGATGGGTACGTGATGTCTAGCTTCCTCGGCTCTTCAGGAACTGGAATTTATGCTGGTGAGTTGCTCGACTCCCTTACCGGCGGGGTCAATACGAGCTTGAGATTCGCGAACACGACAGTTACAAACATAACTGTCGGTGGACCTTATTCCAGTACGTCTTATCCGGCATGGAACGGCGTGGAGATAGAGTCCATTGCCTTGTTTTTGGGATCTTCCGTTGTTGCGACGAACGATATTGCGGACTTCGAGTTCGACGCGCCGGAACTTTACGGCTGGGAGTTCAATACCGCCGGCTCGTATGCATCGCTCGGGGCTGACGTGGGCTCGATCTCGCTCGCGTGCGACGGCGGCAATTTCAGCGTCACGAACGGCGTTCTTGATCTTTCCGGCACTCCGTATGTTAATTCCAGCACCACGATCACCTATTCAAATCCCTTTACCTACGTCGTGCCCGGCGTTCTGCCGTCGGCCGCCAATACGATCTATCTCGGCATCGGTCATAAAGGCAGCGGTGCCTACGTGCTCGCGACCGGTACGAGCATCGGCACGATCACGCTGATGTGTCAGGACACAAACTCCGTATCCACCGCCGTGACCGGAGATTACGCGGTCGAGTCGCCGACGAAGGAGCATCTTTACGTTCTCGAAGCGGACGGGACGGTGCTGACGGCCTATGTCGACGGCAAGGTCGCGCTCGCCTACACGAACACCACTGAAATCACCACCACCAATCCTCGCTTTCAGCTCGGGAGCATCCACGGCGGCGCCGGGACCGGCGTCAGCAAGGCGGCGAGCGGACAGATCGACGCGGTGAGAATCTACGGCGGACGCTTGAGCGCGAGCCAGATGGCGGCGCTGGTCGCGGAGTTCCCCTACGACGCGCCGAAGTACAGTGTCAACGGAACCTCTTACTGTACGCTTGCCGAGGCGGTCGCCGCGGCGGGAGACGGCGGCAAGATCACCGTGCTCGGGGATTTGCCGGACGGCGGACTCGTTCTCGACGGCATCATTTTCACCGCGTCGGAAACGGACGAGAAGGTCTATACCGTTACCGTCGACACCGAGCGTCTCGCCTCCACCGCCGCGCTGCGGTTCTCGGAGATCATGCCGAAGCCGAGCGACAAGCCGTATGAGATCACGACTCAGTCGGGCTATGACAAGAACGGACTCGAGTCGGGCTGGGTCGAGCTCGAGAACACGAGCGAGAGCTGGGTCGATCTGAAGGATTACAGGTTCCGCCGCGCCAACCGCGGCAAGAAGTACGATCAGGCCGACTACGGCAACTTCCCGAGCGTCCTGATCGCGCCGAATTCGCGCTTCACGTTCTACACCAGCGAGCGTTATTCCAATTCGGCGCCGGAAGCGAGCGACGGCAACACCAGCGCGTTCTCGGAGGGCACCTTCGACGGGAAGCCGATCTGGTACGGCGACATGCTCATCTGGGGCGACAAGGTGAATCCGAAGAAGTATCCGATGGTGCAGCTCGTTTACGCGCCGGAAGGGACGGATGAGACGGTGATCGAGTCGGTGATCGTTCCGAGCGACACGCCGGAAGGGTACTCGATCATCGTCGGCCACGACGAGGCCGACAGCGAGGCGACGAAGCGCTGGCTGTGTCCGAGCCCGACCTTCAACGCGGCGAACCCGGCGACGGACGATCTCGTGAAGATCGGTCCGAATGTCGGACCGAAATACGGCGTCAAGCATTCCGTCAAGGAGTTCACCGCGGTGCCGCCGGCGAAATCCGGCGAGGATTATCCGGTCTCGCTGAACGTGAACCCGGTCTACGGCAGTTCGCGCGACGCGGACGCGATCGCGTCCGTCACGCTCGTCTACCGAACCTGCCTCACCAACGCTACCGCGGAAGTCGCGATGACTAAGGCGGCGACCGGCGATGACGGCGGCGATGTCTGGACCGCCGCGATCCCCCACGCGGCGTTCGACGATATCGGCCCTGGGGAGCTCATCCAGTGGAAGACGAAGATCACCGACGGGGCCGGGAACGAATGGACCTCGCCTTCGTTCATGAACAAGGACGACGGCTACGAGTGGTACGGAACGATCACCGAGCCGGACGAGGATCAGATGGCCGAGCATCTCGCGACCTGGCACATGTTCGTCGACGCCGCTTCGAAGGCGCAGATGGATGTCGACGCCGACAAGCAGACGCTCGAGAACAACGCCCGCGTCGCGATCTACGATTCCTCGACCTCGAACTACTACGATTACGTGCGGATCGATCTGCGCGGCAACACTTCGGCTTCGTTCAACAAGAAGTCGCACGGGCTCCGCTTCTCGAAGGTTCATCCGATGACGATGTACGATCCGGTGCGCAAGACGACGTGGGAGGAGATTCGCAAGACCTCGCTCATCGGCGAGCCGGCGGATCCGTCGAGATTGAGGCAGCTTATCGCGTTCTGGCTCTGGAACGAGATGGGAAACAAGGTTCCGTTCGACTTCCCGGTCCGCTGCAATCTGAACGGTGAATTCTTCCAGGTCGGCTTCAATTCCGAGCGCTTCACCGACGAGCTCATCGAGGACGTCTACGGACTCGACAAGTACGGCTACGGCTACAAGAACGTCGGGCGCATGGACAAGGGGCTCACCACCTCGGCCGGCAGCATCGACAAGAAGACGCCGGACGACGGCAACGAGAGCGACTACACGGTGCTCAAGAACGAGCTCACGACGCCGATGTACAATTGCGGGGTGGAGAACGGCGTCACCAACAACACGGCGCTCACGAAATTCGCGGTCGAGAAGTTCAATCTGCCCGCGTGGCTCAACTATCTCGCCTCGGCGCGCATCACCCAGGAGATGGACGACGTGTGGGCGAATATCTCCGCCTACTACGACGACGCGCAGATGCTCGAGGGCTCGCGCGGCACCGGAACCTGGATGCCGCTCGGCTACGACTTCAACCTCACCTTCGGACAGTGGTATTACAACGACGTGAGAACGCTGGCGCGTCCGCTCCTCATGTCAAACCAGGACTGGTTCAAGTCCCATCCGTTCTACGGCGGCAACGGGGTGCGGTGCTACACTACCACCAACCTGACGAGCGTCGCCGCCGGATGGAACCGCGGCATCGAGACGGTGCTGCAGAACGAAAAGTTCCGCCGCCTCTACCTGCGCCGCCTGCGCACGCTTATGGATGCCGAGCTCGGCGAACCCGTCGACGGCGAGACCTTCGAGACGACGACGAACCCGATCATCGTGAAGATGAAGGAAGTCGCCGCGCTCATGGGCACGGACGGCGATGCGGATCGCGAGAAATATCCGTGGGATTCATCGATCGGCAACATCGACGATTGGGGCAGCGCCACCAACTTCCCATCAAGCATCACTGCCGGCATCGAGGAAATCTACACGAGCTATATCGTCCCGCGTCGCGAGCACTTCTACGTGACTCACTCGGTCACCAACACGGCGAAGGAAATCGGCTACGGAACGGCGTACAACGCCGGCATTCCGCTCGCGCAGAGCGCGATCGAGGATTTGAAGGAAAAGATCACCGCCGAGGTGATCGACGGGGGTGTCAAGATCGTGAACGGTAACGAAGAGACGATCGACATGTCCGGATGGACGGTGTCGGGTCAGGTCAACCTGATGCTTCCCGCCGGCACCGTCATCGACCAGGCGATCGACGGCGAGTCCGGCGAGCTTTTCGTGGTCACGGACCGCAAGAGCTACATCGCGGCGAACGACGACGCGCTCACCGACGAGGTGATCGTCGGCAACGCGTCCGTCGGGACCGGAACCGATGTCGGACTCGCCGCGGCGGACGGCACGATCGTCATCTCGAGCGATGTCATTCTCGCACCCGGAACCTACACGGATACGACCTATTCGACCGCGGTGACGCTCGCGCCGGCGGGCGAGTTCGAGTTCAAGGGCGTCAGCTTCGCCGCGGGCGTGAGCATGGGCGAGGGCACGTTCATCCTCTCGAACAAGAACGGATACACCAACACTGCGTCCGTGGTGAGCGCCGAGAGCGCGAATGTCATCCTCAAGGGGAAGGGCGCGTTCAAACTCGCGGGCGAGAAGACGAGCGGAACGCTGATGACCACCAAGGACCTCATCGTCTCCAACGGCGTTCTGAATGTCGAGTCGAAGGCGATGACCGCCGAGACCGCCGCGGTGGTGGTCAAGGGCAACTTCGCGGTCGAGGACAAGGGCACGGTGGAGTTGAAGCTCACCAAGAACGCGGCATCCGGTCGCGGCATTTACCTCACGGAGAAGAAGATGTTCTGTCGCATCGGCAAGGGCGGAACCTTCAAGGCGACGACGAACGGTCCGAGCTCGCAGGCGCTCAAGTGCGAGAAGGGATCGGTCGACATCGTGATCGAAGACGGCGCGACCGTCATCGGCGAGGGCAACAGCGACGGCACGAATGTCAGGTTCTTCAAGACCGCCGGCAACATCGACATCCAGGGCGGCGAAATCACGGTGGAATTGAAGGGCGCCGGATCGGAGATCTTCTCGTCCGACAAGGGCACGAATATCGAGGGCGGCGTTCTCGAGCTCAAAACGACTGACGACTGCGTGAGCGCGACCGGCGACATCACGATCACCGGCGGAACAATCGTCGCGGAATCGACCGCGGACGATGCGCTCGACTCGAACGCGAATATCGCGATCTCGGGCGGAACCCTGATTCTCATCGCGCCGAACGAGGGACACGAGGGACTCGATTGCGATCCGGATACCGACGACGGCTCGACCCACCCGCTCACGATTACCGGCGGCGTCGTCTATTCGGTCGGCGGCAAGGACTGCGACCTGCACGAGCCGGACAGCGGCTCGCAGGCGTACAAGGTCGTCGAATCCGATTCGGCGGCGGGATACATCGCGGCGAAGGTCGGCGAGACGGTGCATTGCTTCGCGAAGCCGGCGGGCGGCGTGAAGACGATTGTCTCGCTGGCGGAACTTGCGTCGGCGGAAACGGTCGATGCGGTGTCGTCCGAAGCCGAGACGGTGGTTGACGGCTGGTATTGGACCTGGGCCGAGGCGACGACCGAGATCGAGATCACGCCGTCCGCTCCGGTCGAGGTCGAGGCGGCGAACGAAGAGGCGGCCGCGGCGGCGGTCACGATCGTGGTGCCGGAGGAGTGCGGCGAGGCCGGGGTCGAGGACGCGACCTACCGCGCGCTCTTCGACGTGAAGGCGACCGCGGTCGAAGGGGAGATCGGCGTGTGGTCGGTCGCGATCGCCCTGAAGGCGGCGGTCGGCGAGGACGTGCAGCCGACGCGCGACGCGGCGGCAAAGGCGATCGTGGCGGCGGCCGAGGGGGGGGCCGACGCGGCGAGCGTGGAGGTCGAGACCCGGGCGGGGTTGTTCTACCGCGTGGATACCGCGACCGGGCTGGAGAAGGGCGAATCGGGCGCGATCGACTGGACCAAGGGCGAGGCGAAGATGGGTACGGGCGAGACGCTTGCCGTTCCGGTGGCGGTGCCGGCCGGAGCCGCGAGGGCGTTCTTCAAGGTGGTCGCGAGCCCGGTGAAGTAAGAACCTGTTGTGGTGTAACCTTTCGGTGAATGTTGCGTATTCAGTTTGAAAACTGATTTAAAATAAAGGAGCCATCGATATGAAACTTACCGCTGCTGACGTTCACACCGCGATTTCGACCGGACAGTTCACCTACGATGCGGAGAAATTCCGTTCGATGGTGAACTACGAGAACACGGACAACAAGGGATACGTTCGCTTCGCGCGCGGCGACGACGGAAAAGTCCGTATCGAGAAGTTCAACAACAAGCTGGACGTTCCGCTTTCCTGGCGTTCGCGCACGGGCGGCGACTTCAGCAGCACGATCCGCGCCGCGCTTCTGGAGTCGCTCAAGTCGAGTGTCAAGTTCGGCGGAACCAAGCTCGAGGAGCGGCTCCTCCGCGAGGTTGCGTCCGACATCGACGTCAATTCGGGAAAGGCGCTGTCGCGCAAGGAGATACGCGCGGTGTTCGTGAAGTTCGACAATCTGGTCAACTCCGCTACCGGACGAATCGAGATCATGCACGACGTGATGGACGAGGTGAAGGCGCTCTGCCGCATGCCGGGCATGAGCGACACCGAGTTCCTGAAGGCGCTCGGCGCGGGCGACGAGCTGGTGCAGAACCTGACTCAGAAGTATTTCGAGACCGTGGAGGGATTCAAGGGCGGGGCGAAGGCCGACAATTCGAAGGCGCTTACGATGTCCCTCGCCTCGTTCGCTGGGGCGATCGCGAACCTGAGGGGACTCGTCGACGTGCGGGTGAAGGCGCTCGCGGCGGAAGACACCGCGGTCTCGCTCCTCAAGAGCGCGCTCCGCCAGAAGGGCGACGGAGAGTTCGCGCTCACCGAAAAGACCGTCGCGGCGTTCCGCACGGTGCTTTTCAACGACCACAACGCCGACCGCGGCAGGACCGGCTTCGACTACGCGCTCGACACCTTCCTCAAGAATGTGCTCCCGTTCACGCTCGCGGAGAAGGCGATGGCGCTCAAGGCGCTTTCGGGCGGGGCGACGCTCGGCGAGGATGAAATCGCCGAGACGGTCTCGGTCGATGAAATCCGTGACATGTTCACCGAGTATCTGAACGGAGCGGTCGCGGCGGCGGAGGACGAGGAGCCGGTGGACGAGGGAATGTTCGCCAAGGAGATGGAAAACGTGAGGAAGACTTCCGAGCGAATCGCGATCGCCAATTCGGTGGAAGACTTCCTGATGCGCAACGTGGCGGTCTCGAAGAAGGAAGTGATCGAGATCGGCAACGGCGCGGCGAACGGAATGGCGCCGGAGTTCCATCTTCAGAAGCGGGTGGACGCGTTCACGGCGAAATTCATCTCCAAGAAGTTCGCGAACGCGGTGAAGGAGAATCCGGTGAAGGTCGAGACCACCGGGGAGAAGGTCGACCAGCTCGTCCGCAAGCTCGCGGTCGCGGGCAAGCTTTCCTACGGCGACAGGGTGAAGGTCGGCGAGAACTACTATCAGAACGGCTATTCCACCAGCGGATCGATCGCGAACATCGGCCGTGGCATCTTCAAGATCGCCAACAGCTTCAAGGGCGGCATCGGGATGGCGAACGGACTCTCCCGCAGCTTCGCCAACCTCGTCAACAACCGCATCGACGAGATGAACAACGGACTTCGGCTCGAGCTCGGCTTCATCGAGAGTCCTCAGGCCGGCAGGATGGGCGAGAGCGATGTCATCAACGAGCTCGGCAAGATCGCCGAAGTCGCCGCCGACTTCGAGGAGAAGTCGATGGACTCCTCGCTCGCGTCGCTCGAGAAGAGTCTCAAGGCGGTGATCCGCACCTACGTTAAGCGCGGAACGGTCAAGGAAGACGGTGCGGCGCGGCTCGAGGCGCTCGCGGCGGACCTTCTCAAGACCGCGGCGAAGCGCACGCTCGAGCGCTACTACGCGGCGTGTCCGGGCGAGACGGATCCGAACGACGAAAATTTCGCCAAGGAATCAACCGCGCTGTTGAAAACGCTGTTCAAGGAAGAGAAGACCATCGCGATGGACTCGCTTAAGGCGGCGATCGCGGCCTCGACAATGCACCGCGCGGTATCGGGCGAGGCGATGCGGGCTCTGGAGAATCCGCACGAGATTCAGACGAAGGTCTTCACCGAACTGATGAGCGAGATTCTGGACGACCGCAAGATACCCGTCCTCATGAAGAACGAGATCATGGCGCGGATGCTCGGGGACGGCAACACCCTCGACCGGCTCTTTAACCGCACGCTCGCGGACGAACTCGCCAAGGTGCGCGCGAAATCCTACAAGGAGCGTCCGGGCGCGCAGTTCGCGGAAAAGGTGATCGCGAACTTCCGTTCCGCAGTGGCGAAATTCCTGCGCGGCTACGCCGCCATCGAGGCGAAGGTCATCAAAGAGGCGGAAAGCTTCATCAAGGTCTGCGTCGGCGAGCACGAGTTCGAGAAAGGACGCAAGCTCGCGAAGTACGCGCCGCTCAAATCGTCTGAACGCGCCGAGGTCGTCAAGACGCTCGCGCTGGATGTGCTCGCGCTCAAGCGGGACGGAATCGTCGAGCTGCTGGAGACCTACATCCACGCCCCCGAGAGCCACACCGCCGAGGAGATGCAGCTCAAGGCGATCGACGTGATCGGCGGTTTCAGGAGTTCGAAAACGACCGCGCTCGCGATCGACACCGCACTCGAGAGACGCGAGAAGCGCATCGATACGTGGCTCGAGGGACGCGAAGACGCGCTCGCCGACCGCGCCTACACCGAAATCGGCAAACTCGGCGTCGATCCCGCCTCTGCCAGCGAAATCGGCGAGAAGATCGCCAAAGAGCAGGTCGAGGCGGTCAAGGCGCGCGCGGTTCTGGACTCGAACCTCTCGCGCGAGCAGTTCGACGAGAAGATTGAAAAGGAATTCTCTTCGCGGCTCGACAAGGTCATCGCGCCGGCGAAGAAGTTCATCGCCGAATTCGAAAAGCTCTCGGTGAAGACCAAGGCGGATTATGCCGCGCTCGGCGAAAAGAAGGTGAACCAGGTGACGCGCCGTGTGGTCGGTTCGGTTCTGAAGAGCGGCAAGCTGAACGCCAAGGCGGCGGCCGCGTACCTCGAGGCGGAGCTCAAGGCGGTGCTCTCGGGCAAGATCAGCGAGCTCGAGCGGGACTTCGCGGTTTATTCCGAGAAATACGAGCGCGCCTACGCCCGCATCGACGCCGAGCTCAGGCCGCAGCTCGAGAAAATCTTCCCCGGCGACGCGAACGGACTCGCCGCGATGGTCGTGACGGGCTTTGAGCACCTGATCGCGAACAAGCCCGATCTCGCGCTCAGGCCCGATGCGGTCGAACGCTGGGTGAAGAACGCCGAGAACGCGTTCCGCTCCGCCGAGGCCTCGGCCGATCCGGTGACCGACGAAGGCGTGGAGCAGCTTCTGAGCGACTGCGGGCTTTACGGCTACGCGGAGAATCCGGACATCGTCAAGGAGATCAAGGCGGCGTTCGTGGGCACGCTCGCGAAGAGCGAGGACGCGCTCAAGACGATCACCGAAGGCGTGGTCGCGAAAGTGCGGCTTTACTTCCAGACGAAGTATCTCGGCATCGACAGCTACGATGGATTCGACAAGCGCGACCTCGAGCTCGAAAAGAAATACGAGGAGCTCTTTGAGAAGACCGCGCGCGGCTTCGCCGGCATGAAGCTCGTAACCCGCTTCAACAAGCTCGATGCCAATGAAGCGAAGTCGCTCTTCGACGCGTGGCTCGCGAAGTATTCGCTGCCCGCAGTGGTGGAGGAGAAGGCGAGGGTTCTGTTCGCGAACCGCTACAAAGAGCTCGCCGACCTCGCCGCGAAGGGCGAGGAGGTGACCGATCCGCTTCTGGACGTCAGCTTCATGACGCGGTTCCAGGATCTCGTCCGCACCGACGGCGTGGAAGTGACGATGGGCGAGTGGCAGGTCGAGCGGTTCAACGCCTTCATCGCCGACGAACTCGACGTCAACTCGAAGGATTCGTTCATCGCGAAGTATTCGCGCATGTCGGGCAGCCTCGGCGCGAGCTACGCCGAGCACGACCACCTGGTGCGCATCTTCACGCCGGTCCAGCAGAACGAGATTGTTTCGCGGGAAGTCGCGGTCGCGACGGCGGCCAACAACGCGGAGTTCAAGAAATACGTCGCCGCGGCGATCGAGAAGACCGCGGTCAAGTTCAGGGACGAGGTGAAGTCGGGGCTCGAGAACGTGAGCCGGCTCAAGGAATCGATCGAGCAGGTGACGCGCGACAACATGACCGCGGGCTTCCACGAGCTCGTGCGTCGGTGCGACATCCGCTACTCGATCGCCCGCACTCTGCCCTCGCTCATGCGCGGGGTCGGCGACGCGTTCTTCCGCGACCATCTGCAGCCCGCCTTCGGCGGCATCTCCTCCGGCGACAGCTCCCGCGTCACCGGGGCGACCAAGGCGAATTACGACCTCAGGAACCTGCTCGTCAAGATCGAGCGCGCGGCGCGCGACTACGTCGCCGCGAGCTATGAAGCGATCGCCGCGGAGGCGATGCGCAGCGTGAGGACGGGCGACAACGACGACCTCGGCAGGTTCCTGGAGGAACGTGTCACGGCGAAGATCGACGAGTTCTGGAGCGAGCTCAACACCAAGTCCGGAGCCCCGCGGCTTGTCGAAGGCCTCACCTTCGACACCCTGGAGAAGGCGAAGAAGGCGGTGCTCGCCGATGTCCTTGCCTACAATCGGGCCAACGGGATTGTTGCGTGAAGGCGGGTGAATATGCTATAATTTTCACCAACCTTTCAAAGGACTATTCAAATGGAACACACAACAGATTTCATGGTATTCTCGGGAACGGCCAATCTGCCGCTCGCCGAGAAGGTCGCGAACTATCTCGGCCGGCCGCTCAACAAGATCGACATTCAGCACTTCCCTGACGGGGAGACCTTCTGCCAGGTGCAGGAAGGGGTTCGCGGCAAGGATGTCTTCGTGATCCAGTCGGGTTCGCCCTCGCCGAACGACGCGTACATGGAACTGTTCATCATGATGGACGCCCTGAAGCGCGGCAGCGCCGGACGCATCACGGTGGTGCTGCCCTATTACGGCTACGCCCGTCAGGACCGCAAGGACAAGCCGCGGGTTCCGATCACCGCGCGTCTTATCGCGAACCTCATCACCGCGGCGGGAGCGGACCGGGTGCTCACGCTCGATCTCCACGCCAATCAGATTCAGGGCTTCTTCAACATTCCGCTCGATCATCTTCACGCCGAGCCGGTGATTCTCAAGTACATCCGTGACCAGCACTGGGCCAATCCGATCGTCGTCGCGCCGGATACCGGCGGGGCGAAGACGGCCTACGGCTACAGCCGCAAGCTCGGCTGCGGACTCGCGATCGTCGCCAAGCCGCGCACGCGCGGCGACACCGTCGACGCGTTCTCGGGCGTCGGCGACGTGAAGGGACATGACGTCATCATGATCGACGACATGACCGCGACCGGCGGCACGCTCTCCGCCGCGGCGAAGATGTGCCGCGAGAACGGGGCGAAGTCGGTTCATGCGTTCGTTTCGCACTTCCCGCTCACGCAGAAGGGACAGGACCGGCTGATGACCGAGGGACAGCTCGACGAGCTGGTGGTCACCGACTCGATACCGATGCGCGCGGGGTTCGATCCGTCGAAACTCCCGTTCAAGCTCACCCAGCTTTCAGTCGCGCCCCTGATCGGCGAGGCGATCAAGCGCATTCACGCGGATGAAAGCGTCAACGATCTCTTCAATCACGAATAAACGAAAATGCAGAACGAAGTTGAACTCTCTCAGAAGGTGATCGACTGGATCACCGCGAACGGAATGACCTTTGCCAAGAACGCGCTTTGCGCCTTGGCGCTCCTCCTCGTCGGCTGGCTCGCGATTCGCATCGTGACCAAGATCGCGCGGGCTGCGCTGACCCGCGGCGGCAAGGCGAAGCTCCTTTTGGCGAACTTCATCGTCTCGGTCGTCAACAAGACGCTATGGGCGGTGCTCGCGATCATGATTCTCGGCCAGCTCGGCGTCAACGTGGGTCCGCTCGTCGCCGGTCTCGGCGTCACCGGCTTCATCGTCGGCTTCGCGTTTCAGGAGTCGCTCGGCAATCTCGCCTCGGGAATGATGATCGCCCTGAACGATCCGTTCAAGATCGGCGACTTCGTGAGCGCGGGCGGACTCGAAGGCACGGTTCAGGAGGTCAACATGATGGCGACCGTCCTTTCGACCGGCGACAACAAGCGCATCACGCTTCCGAACAAGAGCGTGTGGGGCGGACCGATCGTCAACTATTCCGCGCTCGGTCAGCGCCGCGTCGACCTGCAGGTCGGCATCGCCTACGGTGCAGATATCGCCAAGGCCCTCGCGGTCATCGAGAAGGCGGTCAAGGGCGTCGACAAGGTGCTCGCGACCCCGGCGCCGACGATCGCGGTCGCGGCGCTCGACAACAGCGCGGTCACGATCAACGTGCGTCCGTGGACGACCTGTGCGGATTACTGGGGCGTTTATTCCGCCACGCTCAAGGCGGTCAAGGAGGCGCTCGACGCCGCCAAGATCGAGATTCCGTTCCCGCAGATGGTCGTGCACAACGCGTGATGGCCGAGGAAAGACTGCAGAACGTGCTCGCAAAGGCGGGGGTCGCGTCCAGGCGCGCCTCCGCCGCGCTTATTGAAGCGGGCAAGGTCACGGTCGATGGCGTGGTGGTCGTCGAGCCGGGGCGGAGGGTCGATCCGTCGGCGGTCTCGATCAAGGTCGAGGGGCGGACCATTGCGGCGGCGGAGGCGAAGCGGACGGTGATGCTCAATAAGCCGGTGGGGGTGCTCTCCACGATGAGCGATCCGTTCGGCGGGAGGACGGTCGCCGAACTCGTGAAGACGCCGGAGCGGCTGGTGCCGGTCGGGCGGCTCGACAAGGACAGCGAGGGAATGCTGCTCCTCTCCAACGACGGCGCACTCACGCTCAGGCTCACCCATCCGAGATACGATCACGAGAAGACCTATCACGTGCGGGTGGCGGGGCGCTGGAACGAAGAGAAGCTCAGGACGCTCCGGTCGGCGATCGCGATGCCGGACGGCTACGTGATACGTCCGGTGCCGGTCGAGGTGCTGAAGTCTACTTTCAACAACGTGACCGAACTCGAATTTCGGCTGCACGAGGGACGCAAACGGCAGATCCGCTACATGTGCTCGGCCGCGCACCTCGTGGTTCTTTCCTTGAAACGCGTCGCCGTAGACTCGCTCAGGCTCGACGAATCGCTCGGACCGGGCGAGTGGCGCGATCTTACCGCTGACGAACTGGAGAAACTCTGATGAAACGGATAACTCTCGAATACCGCGTTCCCTACGCCGACACCGACATGATGGGCGTCGTCTACTACGCCAACTATCTCGTGATGTTCGAGCGCGCGCGCAACGAACTCATGCGCGCGAACGGCTACACCTACAAGGCGTGCGAGGCGGAAGGCTGGGGCCTCCCCGTGACCCACGCCGAGGTCAACTACCGCGCGAGCGCGAAATACGACGACCTTCTGGAGATCGACGCCTGGGTGCAGGCGCAGAAGGGCGTGCGGCTTGAAATCGCGTGCGAGATCAGGCGCAAGGGCGAGGACAGGCCGCTCATCACCGGCTTCACCAGGCACGCGTTCATCGATCTCAAGACTTTCCGTCCGTGTCCGCCCCCGGAACGCTTCGTGAAGATCATGACCGGGGAGAGCGCGGAATGATCACGGTCACCAAGACGGTCAAATTCGACGCCGCGCACATTCTCACCAATCATCAGGGACTGTGCAAGAACCTGCACGGACACACCTACCGGGTCGATGTCTCCGTCACCCAGGCGGCGGACGATTCTAGCGACATGGTGATCGATTTCAAAGATCTCAAGAGAATCGCGACCGAAACGATCTGCGACCGGTTCGATCACGCCTTCATCTACAACCGCAACAGCGAGGGCGAGCGCGAAATCGCCGCGGTGGTGGAACGGCACTCGATGCGCACCGTCGCGCTCGACTTCAGATCCACCGCCGAGAACATGGCGCGGATGTTCTACGACGAACTCAAGGCGAAGCTTCCCGGCGTCTCGTCGGTCAAGGTCTGGGAAACCGCCGACAGCTCGGCGGAATACCGCGGAGAAGCGAAATGAGAGTGACCGGCGGAGAGTTCCGCGGCAGAAATCTCGCGGTGCCGAAGTCCGATGAGATTCGTCCGACCCAGGATCGCGTGCGCGAGGCCTTGTTCAACATCATCCAGTGCGAACTTTCCGGCGCCGACTTCGTCGACCTTTTCGCCGGATCAGGCGCGGTCGGCATCGAGGCCCTCTCGCGCGGCGCCCGCTCGGTCACGTTTGTCGAAATGAACCGCAGACACCTTGCGACGCTGGCGCAGAATCTCGCGACGATCGTCGACGGCGGCAAAGCGGCTGGTCATGAGCGCGTGCACGACACGGTTGCCGCCGACGTCTACCGCTGGCTCGCCGCCTACTCCGGACCGGGATTCTCGATCGGCTTTGCCGATCCGCCCTACGCGCTCGGCGAAGAGAAGGGCTATTCGCAGGTGCTCGCGAAACTCGCCGAACGCGGAGTAATCCGCGTTGACGGACTCTTCATCGCCGAAATGACCGCCGTCCAGCGCGCCGAAGAAACCCCGGGCTGGGATCTCCTTCGCGACCGCGTCTACGGCAAAACCCGGCTCTGCATCTGGAGAAGGTTGAAAGGTTGAAAGGTTGAAGGGTTGAAAGGTTAAAGGGTTGAAAGGAGAAAAACGATGAGAGATGATTTAGGAGAGTTGAAGACGCTGGGACTGACGGTGAAGGCGCCGCGCGATTACGATCCGTCGATTCTGGACGCGTTCTCGAACAAGCATCCGGAGCGCGATTACTGGGTTACGTTCACCGCGCCGGAGTTCACTACGCTGTGTCCGAAGACCGGTCAGCCCGACTTCGCGACGCTCACGATTCGGTACATCCCGGACAGGAAACTCGTCGAATCGAAGTCGCTCAAGCTCTACCTCTTCGGATTCCGCAACCACGGCGACTTCCACGAAGACGTGATCAACGTCATCTACGACGATCTCGTGAAGCTCCTGAAGCCGAAATACATGGAAGTCTACGGCAAATTCGCGGCCCGCGGCGGCATCTCGATCGATCCGTTCGTGAACGGCGGCACCGGCGCAAAATATCGCAAACTCGCCGAAGCGCGCTTCGCCGCGTGGTCCGGCGTGAGAGAGTGATTAGTGATTAGTGATTAGTGCTTAGTGATTAGTGATTAGTGCGAGAGAAGTCATGAAATTCTGGGGAATAACCGGTACCAACGGAAAGACCACCTGCACGTGGATCGCCGCGGAGTTCTTGAACGCGTGCGAGGGGCGCAAGTGCGCTTACATCACCACGGTCGAGGTGTATGACGGCAAAGACCGGTATTATACCGGCTACACCACTCCGCCGTTGAAGCAGCTCAAGGAAATCTACGCGAAGATGGAGGCGAACGGCGTGACCGACTGCGTGATGGAGGTCTCTTCGCACGCGATTCATCAGCACCGTTGCGGCGACACCGTGTTCAGCGGCGGCGCGTTCACCAATCTGAGCGAGGATCATCTCGACTACCACAAGACGATGGCTGAATACTTCCGGGTGAAGCTCTCGTTCGCGGAAGAGATCGCCGCGGCGGCCGCGCACCGTCCGGGTCCGTCCGACGGCCGCGGCGATTTTCCGCCCTACGTCGTCTGCGTCGACGGCGACAACGGGAGGGAGATGCTCGAGGCGGTCGGGAAGCTGCCGCTGAACGTGATCCCGGTGTCGGTCAAATCGCCGCGCTTCGATCTTTCGGAACTTAAGCTCGCGGGCGAGTACAACAAGTCGAACGTCCTTACCGCCGCGGCGCTCGCCGAAGCGGCGGGGGCGCCGCACGAGACGATCCAGTCGGTGATCCCGACCTTGAAGCCGCGCTGGGGAAGGCTCGAACGGGTGGAGAATGCGAATGTCGCCGCCGAGGTGTACGTCGATTTCGCGCACACTCCCGACGGACTCCTCAAGGTGCTCTCCGCCGCCCGCGGAATGCTCGCCCTCGGACAACAAGCCCACGACAACAAGATTTATCACTCCCCCTCTCAATCGGTCAATTCCCCATTGCAATCGGTCAATCGGTTAATCGGTCAATCGGTCAATTCCCTCTGGGTCGTTTTCGGCGCGGGGGGAGATCGCGACCCGATGAAGCGTCCGCTCATGGGCGCGGCGGCGGCGAAGCTGGCGGATCGTCTGGTCGTCACTTCGGATAATCCGCGCAGCGAAGATCCGCTCAAGATCATCGAGGCGGTGGTCTCGGGCATCCCCGAAGCCGACAGGTCGCCGGAGAAACTCAGGACCGAGCCGGACCGCCGCGCGGCGATCCGTTACGCGCTCGAGAACGCGAAAGCGGGCGACATCGTGATCATTGCGGGCAAGGGACACGAGACGACGCAGGAGATCGCGGGGGTGAAGTATCCGTTCGATGACCGCGACGAAGTGCGTCGATACGCCAGCCAGTACTTTCGGGTAGGTATGAGTTGATTTTTTTTGATATAATTCTTGACATGAAAATCAAGAATCTTGTTTTCGCGCTTGCGCTTGCCGGAATGATCCCGGCGGGGGCCGAGATTTACAATCTGAACGCCGACTGGCGCTATCACGAGGGATGCACCGACACGTGCAGGATGCCGGCCGCGAAGGCGCGCATCGAGTCGGACGGCGCGGGGGTCGAGACGTTCGAGTTCGACGATTCGCGCTGGCAGCGCGTGTCGCTTCCGCACCCGGTGAACGCGCACGACTCGTTCGACGGCCGGGCGGTGGACGCGGGCGAGGGCGGATTCTTCCGCGGCACGATGTGGTACCGCAAGCGTTTCACGCTCGAGAGAGTCGTCGACGGAAAATACTTCCTGGAGTTTGAAACCGTCCGTCAGACGATCTACGTCTGGGTGAACGGAAAATTCGTCGGCTTTTACGAGGCCGGCATCGCCCCGACCTGCTACGACATCACCGATGTCGTCAGACCCGGCGAGAACCTGATCACGGTCGAGACCGACAACTGCGCCGCTCGCGGCACCAAGGTGATTTCGTGCGAGACCAAACCCGGGAGCGAGCCGGGCATGCAGGACGGCAACGGCTATCAGTGGAACTCCACCGACTTCAACGAAGTGCAGGGCGGACTCGTCGGCTCGGTGCGCCTGCACGTGAAGCCCTCGAAGCTCTACCTGACGCTCCCGTTCTACAACAACCTCAAGACCGTCGGCACCTACGTGAGCGCCGCCGATTTCGATTACGCGAGCGGCGCGGCGACGGTGACCGTCATCGCCGAGGTGAGAAACGAATCCGCGAGAGCCGCGAAGGATGCGAAGATCAAGGTGGAAATCATAGGACCGGCAGATGGAAAAGTCGTCGGCTCCTTCACTAGCGCCGCCACCGCCGTCCCTGCGGCGAAGGACGCGGGCGCGAAGTTCCTGAGTTCGCTCGAAAGCGACGTCTACGCTGAAAACGCCATGCCGACGCGCCTCGTCGAGCCCGAGACGGTGAAGATCGCCGCATGCGGAAAGGTCTCGGGGCTCGTATTCTGGTCGCCGGATACGCCGCACCTCTACGACGTCAGAGTGAGCATCGTCGGCGGGGCGGACAACAAGCCCACGACAACAAGTGGAGATGTTGAGACGATTCGCACCGGCTTTCGTCATGTCGAATACGACGCGGCGAAGGGGGGGCTGCTTATAAACGGAAAGAATGTGTGGCTTACGGGGTATGCGCAGCGCGCGACGGACGAGTGGGCGGCGATCGGAGTCGCCCCGGACTGGCTGCAGGATTACGACGCGAAGCTTTTGAGGTCGTCGAACGCCAACTTCGTCCGTTGGATGCATGTCGCCCCCAAGCCCGCGCCGATGCGCGCCTACGACAAGTACGGCATCGTCAACGCGGTGCCGGCCGGGGACAAGGAGGGCGACGCTTCCGGACGCACCTGGGCGCAGCGCATGGAGGCGATGCGCGACGTGATGATCTACTACCGCAACTCGCCCTCGGCGTTTTTCTGGGAAGGCGGCAACAACCAGCTCACGCCGGCGCATCTCAAGGAAATGCGCGAGATGAAGAACGTGCTCGACCCGGGGAACGGACGCTTCTCGGGCTCGCGCACGATCAGTTCTGTCGAGCAGATCAAGGAGGCGGAATACGCGGGCACGATGCTGCACCGTCACGAAGACGGCGCCTTCCAGTCAATGGGCAAGGCGAAGAAGTTCATTCCGATCATGGAGACCGAGTACGCGCGGCAGGAGTCGCCGCGGCGCTGCTGGGACGATTTCACCGGCCCCGACTACGACTATGTCGGCGCCTATCTGAACGGCGGCAAGAAGGAGACCGGCTACAACGTGTACGATCAGACGCAGGAAGATTTCGCGCGCACGACCGCGAAGGAATATGCCGATTTCTATTCGCGCTGGTCGAACGGGAAGGGTCCGCGCACCTACGCCGCGTGCGCGGCGCTGTGCTGGACCGATTCGAACCAGCACGGACGCCAGAGCTCGTCGGAGAACTGCCGCGTTTCCGGACGCGTCGACGCGGTGCGCGTACCGAAGATGAACTACCATGTGTTCAAGACGATGCAGAGTCCGGTCCCGGCGGTGAAGATCGTCGGCCACTGGAACTACGAGAAGAAGACCGCCGACAACTACAAGTACAAAGAGACTCAGTTCAACGGCAAGTACATGGCGCCGACCGGGAACATTCTTCAGCGCGACCCCGAGCACAAGACCGTCTTTGTGATTGGCTCGCCCCACATCGCGTCCGTCGAGCTGCTCGTTAACGGCAAGAGCCAGGAGAAGTTGGAGCGGCCGGAAGATCTCTTCATCTGGGCGTTCGGCGACATCGACGTAACCGAGTCGGGACGGATCGAGGCGATCGCGCGTGATGCCAAGGGCAGCGAGATCGCGCGGGATGTGATCGAGACCGCGGGGACACCGGCGGAGCTCGTTTTGAAGCCGCACACTGGTCCGAAGGGCTGGCTCGCGGACGGCAGCGACATCGCGGTCGTCGATGTGAAACTCGTCGATGCCAATGGCCGCCTCTATCCGATCGCCGAGAACAAGGTTACCTTCACGCTCACCTTTGAATCGTCAACCGAATCGACGAATCGACGAATCGACAAATCGACGAACTCTTCCCCCCTCTTCATGGGCGGCTACAACTCGGGCACGTTCTCCAAAGGCGACAAGCTTGCCGGCGGACCTTTCGGCGAGTCGCCGGTGGGCAAGGACTGGGTCAAGCTCGAATGCGGTGAAAACCGCGTGTTCCTGAAGTCCGGACGCTCGTCGGGCAGGGCGGTTCTCAATGCGAAAAGCGATAACGGCATGACCGCGGCGATCGAGCTCGTGCTTACGCCGGTGGAGGTGAAGGGCGGAATGATGGCCGAGGACGCGCAGAGCGACAGTCCGAACCAGAAGACCTACATTGCGAAGACCGATGCGCCGGTGGTGCAGAACGTGCTCGGCGCCGCGAAGAAGTCCGGCGGGGACAAGTGGAAGGTGACGGTCGAAGGCAAGGAAGTTGAGTTCCCGAACGGATGGGGTGCGCCGGTGAAGCCGGACGACAACACCGGGGTGTGCGCGGCGTTTTATCCGGTCCTGAAGGCGCTCAAGGACGCGGGCGCGGAGATCGAGGTGAGCGAAGATCATAAGAAGATACCGAGCAACAAGAAATGGATCCGCAAGATCTGCGCGAATCCGGGCAAGCCGTACTTCCCGACCGTCACTTTGAAGGCGAAGGGGATCGATTACGACGCGACCGTCGGCTTCACCGTCGTTTTCGAGAACAACGGCAGGGACAAGAACCTCACCAACTGCGAGATCTACTTCGCCGGAAAGAAGGACCGCGGCGAGGTGTGCGGCGAGCTTTCGTCGATGATCGGCTACGTGCCGGGAGCGGAGATCAAGCTCGACGAAAAGAACAAGGTGATGGCGATCACGCTGAAGAAGTGAGCACCGACACCATCGGGTAAGGAAACGCCTAAGAAAAAATGATATAATCAAGACAAATCACATCAAGGAAATCTCAAATGAAACTCTCGCTTGAATCCGTCAAGACCGATGCCGCCGCCTGGGAAAAGGCCGGCGTCAAACTTCCGAAATTCGATGTCGCGGCGATGCGCAAGGCGACCGAGGAGACGCCTGAGTGGGTGCATTTCGGCGCGGGCAACATCTTCCGCGGCTTCATCGGCTCGTTGAACCAGCGGCTTTTGAACGAAGGCGTGCAGAAGACCGGCATCATTGCCTGCGACACCTTCGACTACGACATCATCGATCAGATCTACACCGCGCAGGACAATCTCACGCTCAACGTGCTGTTGAATCCGGACGGCACGACCTCGAAGGAAATCCTCGCTGGCGTTGCCAAAGGAATCAAGGCGAACTTCGCCGACGCGGCGTCGAAGGCGGAACTGAAGCGCATCTTCCGCTCGCCGTCGCTCAAGATGCTGTCGTTCACGGTGACCGAGAAGGGCTACGCGCTCAAGAAGCCGGACGGCGCTTACATGCCGGTCGTCGAGGCGGACATGAAGGAAGGACCCGAGGCGGCGCGCCACGCGATGGCGATCGTCGCCGCGCTTCTCCTCGAGCGCTTCAACGCCGGCAAGCTCCCGATGGCTGTCTGCTCGATGGACAACTGCTCGCACAACGGCGAGAAGCTGATGAACTCTGTTCTCACCATCGCCGCGGCGTGGAAGGCGAACGGCTTCGTCGGACAGGACTTTCTCGACTATCTCAACGACGAGAAGACGATCGCCTTCCCGTGGTCGATGATCGACAAGATCACGCCCCGTCCCCACCCGATGGTGCAGGAGCAGCTCAAGTCGGCGGGCATCGAAGGAATGGAGCCGATCGTCACCTCGAAGAAGACCTTCATCGCGCCGTTCGTGAACGCCGAGAAGCCGCAGTATCTCGTGGTCGAAGACAAGTTCCCGAATGGACGCCCCGCGCTCGAAAAGGCGGGCGTCTACATGACGACGCGCGAGATCGTCAACAAGGTCGAGACGATGAAGGTCACGACCTGTTTGAATCCGCTCCACACCGCGATGTCGATGTACGGCTGCCTTCTCGGCTACACGCTCATCTGCAAGGAAATGCAGGATGAAGACATCGTGAAGCTCGTCAGGCGCCTCGGCTATGTCGAGGGACTCCCGGTCGTCGTCGACCCCGGCATTCTCTCTCCGAAGGCGTTCATCGACGAAGTCGTCAACGAGCGGCTCCCCAACGTGTTCATGCCGGACGATCCGCGGCGCATCGCGACCGACACCTCGCAGAAGGTCGGCATCCGTTTCGGCGAGACGATCAAGAGCTATGTGAAGGCGGGGAAGGATCTGGACACCCTCGTCGCGATTCCGCTCGCGATCGCGGGATGGATGCGGTACCTGCTCGCGGTCAATGACTCGGGCGAGGCGATGGAGGTCTCGACCGATCCGCTCAAGGACGAACTGCAGGCGAAGCTCAAAGGGATAGTCTGGAACGATCCCGCGTCGTACCATGGCGAGCTCAAGGAGATTCTCGCGAACGCCTCGATCTTCGGGAGCGATCTTACCCAGACCCCGCTCGCCGGACGCATCGAAGACTACTTCAAGAGACTCCTCGCCGGTCCCGGCAGCGCCCGCGCACTGTTGAAGGCCGAGCTTAAGTAAGACCTCCAATATTGAAATGTTTGCGGCGCCATTCGCGCATTGTCATTTGGTATCGCTCGAAGAACAATCGCTTCAGCGATACCGATGACTGCCAGCCGCAGAGGTTTGCAATCGGCTCGATCGCCTGATCGGGACGCTCCAGCAATTCCAGTGCGTGTTTTAGGCGCGCGTCGTGTATCTCGTCGAGAATCGAGCGGCCGAGAATCTCGCGAAAGCGCAGTTCGGCCATTCGTCTGGAGCAGCCCATCGCCTCTGCGACCGCCGGCACGGCCAGTCCGTTCACCGCTTCGCGGCGTATCAACTCCACGGCTTTCGCCAGTCGGGCGTCCAGCACCGTCTCGACGCGTGATGACTCTCGGCGGCAGACGCCTTTGGGCGGGGCGGATAGATGCGTGGATTTGAGAAGTCCTTCTTTGAATTTGCGATCGAGCAGTTCGACGCTCAGCTCTCCGATGCGATGAAAATCAGGAATGACGCTTGAAAGCGTGGGACTCGAATTTTCGCAGAGAAACAGATCGTTGTCTGCTCCGATCAGGGATAGGTCGCGTGGAATTATTCGTCCGATCTGTGCGGCGGCGGCGATGACGCGCTCGGCGACCAGATCGTTTGCCGCGAAGATTCCGGTATGCTGAGGCAGTCCTTCAAGAAACCGATTAAGCGCAGTGTCTTCGCCGGCGTATGATTCCGGAGACCAGCAGTCGCCTGGCGCAGAGAAAAACGGCAGTCGCTGTGATTTGGCGATTTCCTTCAGACGCTCGTTGCGAATGTTCGACCACCAGACTTTGGAGTGCCAGCCAACAAAGGCGAGAGCGGATGGTTTGGCGGCAAGAAGTTCGTTAGCGGCGAGTTCAGCCGAGGTCTCGACATCGAGATTCACCGCGAGTGCGCCTTTAATCGCGGGGTCTCGATCAAGCCACACGGTCGGCAGGCGGGGTGGCTTTTCATTCTTGAACGGATCTGAATCGGCGCACTCGACGATGAGTCCGGACGGCTTCCAAAGGCTGATGAAATCTCCGGGACGCCTTCCGCTGCGATTCAAAGCAATCGGGCGAATCGTCCATCCGAGTTCTCGCGCGGCGTCATAAACACCTGCAAGTTTGTCCTGCACCGGCGGTGAGAGTTCAGGCGTGAAGAAAAGCACTGTCGTATTCATGATGCTTAGTTTATCATGTTTTCTGATTTTCCGTCAACATTATGGCGATCGCGACGATGCGCCGCGCACACGAACGACGATGCCTGAAACGTTTTTTTTGCCGTGCATGGTCCTTCGAATTTTGGTATAATGAACAAGACAATTTTGAAAGGATTTTACATGCAACGAGTCTGAATCGCCGGTACGGGCTCCTACCTGCCGGAAAAAATCGTCACCAACGACGATCTGGCCAAGCGGCTGGATACGTCCGACGAGTGGATTTTCACCCACTCGGGCATTCACGCACGCCATTTCGCCGCGCCGGAAGAGAGTTCGTCCTCGCTCGGCGCCGTCGCCGCGAGCCGCGCCCTTGAGGCGGCCGGCGCCAGGCCCGAGGAGATCGGACTCGTCCTTTGCGCGACCTCGTCGCCCGATTACGCGATCTATCCTTCCAATGCCTGCCTCATCCAGGCCAGGCTCGGACTTTCCGCCGCGGGGGCGTTCGATCTTTCCGCCGCGTGCTCGGGCTTCGTCTATTCGCTCGAGATGGCGCGCGCGTGGCTCCTCGCGAATCCGACCAAAAAGGCGCTCGTCATCGGCTGCGAGACCCTGACCCGCGCGGTGGACTGGAACGACCGCTCGATCTGCATTCTTTTCGGCGACGGCGCCGGCGCGGCGGTGCTGGAGGTCGCCGACGCTCCCGACGACGCGCTCCCATACCATTCGATGATCGGGGCGGACGGAACCGGGGCGCAGGCGATCACCCACGACGGCGGCTACCGTGTCGCGCCGCCGGAGGTGCCGATGGGCGAGAAGGCTACCGTGCCCGTTCCCTACATGACGATGAACGGACGCGTCGTCTTCAATTTCGCGGTCAAGAAACTCGGCGAAATCGTCACCACCCTCACCGAACGCGCCGGCGTCAGGAAAGAGGATCTCTCGATGATCTACGCCCATCAGGCGAACGCGCGCATTCTCGAGGCGGTCGCCAAACGCGTGGAACTGCCGATCGAGAAATTCTACATGTCGCTCGCGGAGACCGGCAATATGTCCACCGCTTCGGTTCCGTACATCCTCGACAAGGCGTCAAGGTCCGGGGTGCTGAAAGACGGCGACAAGGTGACGCTCGCGGCGTTCGGCTCGGGCCTCACCTGGGCGGGCGCGCTCACGCAGTGGCCGTGGCTGTGAGTTAGTGCTTAGTGCTTAGTGCCTAGTGCTTAGTGATTAGTGAGTGGTGCTTGAATTTGAAAAAGAAAGGAGAAAGAAAATGGCGGAATTGATAGTGGCTTTGGATGTGCAGACGCGGGAGGAAGCGGTTGCGAAAGTGAAGGCGATCGGTGAGAGCGTGGGCTTTTACAAGATCGGGATGGAGCTTTTCACCGCGGAGGGTCCGGACGTCGTCAAGGCGGTAAAGGATCTGGGCAAGAAGGTGTTTCTCGACCTAAAATTCCATGACATTCCGCGCACGGTCGAGCGCGCGATTCGCTCGGGCGGAAAGCTCGGGGTGGATCTGATGACGATTCATTCGGTGGGCGCGAAGGCGATGATTCAGGCGGCGCGCACGGCGGCGGATGAATTCGGACCGAACGGTCCGAAGATCCTCGCCGTGACCGTCCTTACCTCGCTCGACCAGAGCGATCTCGCCGATGTCGGCATTGTCGGGCGCACGCCGGCGGAGCAGGTGATGGCGATGGCGAAGTTCGCGACCGCGAACGGGGCTCACGGACTCGTCTGCTCGCCGAAGGAGGTCGGCGCGCTTTCCGCCGCGCTCCCCAAGGGAACTCTGTTCATCACCCCCGGGGTGCGCCCCGCGGGTGCCGCGGTCGGCGATCAGAAGCGTGTGGCGACCCCGGCGGACGCGGTCAGGGACGGCGCGACCCATCTCGTGGTGGGGCGGCCCATTCTCGCGGCGGAGGATCCGGTCGCCGCGGCGAAGGCGATTCTCGCCGAAATGGCTTAATCTGAAAGAGGAAGTTTTCGATCGATGAGCGAAGGCGTCGGCATAGTCGAACCAAAAGATCTCAAGCTCAGGCTGCCCGAGGGCGGACTTAAGCTCGAGACCGGCGGGGTGTTGAAGGAAATCAGCGTGCGCTACGAGGAATGCGGCGCGCCGATGGCGGCGGATAATGTAATCTACATCTGTCACGCCCTCACCGGCGACGCGCACGTGGCGGGGATCCGTCCGGGCGAAACCGAGCCGAGCGGCTGGTGGGAGGAGATGATCGGTCCCGGCCGCTCGATCGACACCAGCCGCTTTCACGTCATCTGCGCGAACGTGCTCGGCGGCTGCAAGGGGACGACGGGTCCGGCCTCGATCAATCCCGACACCGGCAAGCCCTACGGCTCGAGCTTTCCGCAATACACGATTTCGGACGCGGTGGACGTCTTTCGCCTTTTGCTGAAACAGCTCGGGGTCAACCACCTCGCGGCGGTCATCGGCGGCAGCTACGGCGGCATACAGGTGGCGGACTGGGTGACGCGATGTCCGGACGACATGGACAAGGCCTGCCTCATCGCGACCGCCGCCTCGCACAACACCGAGGCGCTCGCCTTCGACGTGGTCGGGCGCGCGTCGATCACTGAAGATCCGGACTGGAAGCGCGGCGATTACTACGGCGTCGGCGACGGACTCGGTCCCAAGAACGGACTCGCCTCGGCGCGGCAGATCGCCCACATCACCTACCTCTCACGCGACCTCCTCCAGCAGAAGTTCGGCCGCCGGCTGCAGCAGAACTTCGTCGAGGCCCCCGCCGAGGATCGCGCGAAGCGCGAGGCCGACTTCAAGACCTATTTCCAGATCGAGAGCTATCTCGATTACCAGGCGAAGAAATTCCTGCAGCGCTTCGACGCCAACAGCTATCTGCACATCACCCGCTCGATGGATCTCTTCGACGCCGGCGACCGGTACGGATCTCTTGACGCGGCTTTCGCGCGGGTGAAGGCGAAGTGCCTCGTGGTGAGCTACGAGAACGACATTCTCTTCTCGGTCGCGCAGTCGAAGGAGATGGTCGCCTCGCTCCTCAGGAACGGCAAAGAAGTCACCTACTGCCATCTTGAAGCCGGCACCGGACACGACTCGTTCCTGACCGACATCGAAGATCTTTCCGGACTCGTGCACGGTTTTCTCATGGAGCGCGAGCCGAAGGTGATGGTGTGGCAGAAACGGCTCTATCGCAACGTCGTCAAGATGGTGAAGAAAAATTCCCGCGTGATCGACGTCGGCTGCGGCGACGGAACGCTCTTGAACGTTCTGAGGAAGGTGAAGAACGTCAAAGGCGACGGCGTCGACATCGATATCGATCCGTTCAAGGAGGCGGTCGCGGACGGACACAGCTGCTACTGGGTCGACGCGGATGACGGACTCTCGATGGTGCCCGACCGGCATTACGACACCGCGATCGTGTCGGATACTTTGCAGGAGGTGAAGAATCCGCGCGGACTCCTCCTTGAGGCGCTGCGCATCGCCGACGAGGCGATCGTGAGCTTCCCGAACTTCGCGAGCTACGCGATTCGACTCACGCTCCTTTTGAAGGGACGGCTTCCGGTGTCGAAGGCGCTGCCGTTCCAGTGGTACGACACCCCGAACATTCATTGCATCACCCTGAAAGATTTCAAGGCGCTGTGCGATGCCGAAGGTCTGGAAATTCGCAAGGTGCGCGCCGAAAGCCGCCGCTGGTTCGGCAAACTCCTTCTGCTCTTCGGCCTTAAGAACCTCGGCGCTTCGCGCATCATCGCCCGCATCGGGAGGAAGACGAAATGAAATACGCATTCGTGATCGCCATGCCCAACGAGTCCGAAACCGTCATCGGCAACCTGACGGAGAAGACCGAGACGAAACTGTTCGGCCGCCGGGTCGTGACCGGAAAACTTCACGGCGAAGAAACCGCGGTCGTGGTCGCGGGCATCGGCAAGTCCAACGCGGCCGCGTCGGCCCAGCTCGCGATTTCGGCGTTCAGTCCGGAAACGGTCTTCAATGTCGGCGTCGCCGGCGGACTCGACAAGGCGATGCAGGTCGGCGATTTCTACGAGATCGAGAGCGCGGTGCAGTACGACTTCAACCTCTCGATGATCAATCATACCGAGATCGGAACCTTGAACGAGCGCAAGACCCCGCATATTCCGTGCAAGGTCACCGGAGAGTTCCCGCCGCGCATTCTCGCGACGGCCGACCGCTTCACCGACGGCAACGACACGCTCCTTCTGAAGCGGCTCGGCTGCACCGTGTGCGACATGGAGGGCGCCGCGATCGCGCACGTGTGCGAGACCGCCGGCGTCGGGTTCCGTTCGCTGAAGTGCATCTCCGACGTGGTCGGGAGCGGCTCGCAGGCGAGCCAGTACATGATCAATCTCGCGAAGTGCCTCACGAAGCTCACCGAGTATTTCGCCGTCTCGCCGGCAGCGCCGGAAGTCTTCGAGTGGCGCTACGCGCCGACGATGGACGATCTCGCCAGGGCGACCGAAGATCTGAGAGGGGCGGTGGCGGATGTCCCGGCAAAAGAGCAGATGACGATCATGATCGCGGCGGACGAGATTTTCGCCAACATCGTGCGGCATTCCTGCGCCAATGACTGGACGCTCCGGGTGGAGAAGAGTAAAAAGCCGAAATCGGTGAAATTGATCTTCACCGACGACGGCAAGCCGTTCGATCCGCTCGCCGAGCGCGATCCGGATACGACACTCGACGCCACTGACCGCATGATCGGCGGGCTCGGCATCTTCATCGTCAAGAAGACGATGTCGCCGGTCACCTACTTGCGCGAGAACGGAAGAAACGTACTTTCGATCGGGCTCACTTATTAACGATTTAAAGGAGATTCACCAAATGCAAATCACCAGAAAAGAAGAAGGCGGCAATCTCGTCATCGCCGTCGATGGATGCGTCGACACCGTGACCGCGCCGGAACTCGAGACCGGTCTCAACCTTAAGGGCGACGAGACGCTCACGCTGGATCTCGCCGGGGTGCCGTACATGAGTTCGGCGGGACTTCGCGTTCTTTTGATGACGCAGAAGAAGATGATGGCCGGGGGCGGAAAGATGTCCATCGCCAACGTGCAGAGCGCGGTGAAGGATGTATTCGATCTCACCGGCTTCAGCGGATTTTTCACGTTAGTCTAAATCAAAAAACCAAAAGGGAACAACAATCATGTTCAAGCTCAAAGAAAACGGCACGACGGTCAAGACCGAAATCGTCGCCGGCATCACCACGTTCATGACGATGGCGTACATC
>R11__coassemble_478_pt1 | contig 26390 bp, 21 predicted proteins | sample R11__metabat2_low_PE_023 | metagenome-assembled genome bin R11
TCGAGTACCCTTCGTTCTCGCGCTTGTCCTTCGCGAACTCGACGATCAGAATCGCGTTCTTCGAGGCGAGACCGACCAGGAGGACGAGTCCGAGCTGGGCGTAGACCGAGAGCGAATACGGCGCACCGGTGGTGAGGATGCCATAGAACTTGAGTCCGAAGAGTGCGCCGAAGACGGCGACGAAGATCGAGAGCATCACCGGGAGCGGAATCGTCCAGGATTCGTACTGCGCGACCAGGAAGAGGTATCCGAACAGGAACGCCATGCCGAAGAGCGGCAGCGCCGAGCCCGCGTTACGCTGTTCCTGGAAGGTGATGCCGCCCCACTCGTAGCCGAAGCCCTTCGGGAGCGTCTCCTTCAGAATCTGCTGCGCGAGCGCGATCACCTCGCCGGTCGCGACGCCCGTCTGGGGCATGATCGTGATGTTCGACGAGGGGAACATGTTGAAGCGCTGCATGATTCTGGGGCCGGTCTCGCGGGTGAGCGTGCCGAGCGCGTCCAGCGGCACCATGTTGCCGGTGTCGGAGCGTACGTACAGGCGGCCGAGCGCCTCGGGCGTGTCGCGTCCCTTCCAGTCGGAGCGCACGGTCACGCGGTTCACCTGGGTGCCGAGGTTGACGTCGTTGACGTATCTGGAGCCGAGGTAGTTCTGCAGTGTCGTGTACGCGGTCGCGACCGGAACATGGTACATCTCCGCCTTGGTGCGGTCCATGTGGAAGCGGAGGTGCGGCGTCTTGGAGGTGAAGCCCGAGAACGCCATCATCACCTTGTCCTGCCGCGCGTTGAGCTTCGCGAGCACCTGGTTCTGAACCGCGAAGAGAAGCTCCGGATCGTTCGACTCGCGCGACTGCACGCGCAGATCGACGCCCGAGTTGGTGCCGAGGCCAGGAATCGCCGGCGGAACGAACACGCGCCACGACGGCTCCGGAATCGCCGCGAGCGCCTGCTGGATGCGCGGCACCATGCCCGAGACGGCGTGCTGGTTGATGATCTTTCCCGTCTTGGCGTCGATATAGCCCTTGCGCACGCCCCAGTCGGTGAGGTCGATGATGAGCATCGACTGCGATTCGCCGCGGCCGCCGGTCATCGAAATGCCTTCGACCGAGAGGATCGATTCGACCTCGGGGAAGACCTCGCGTAGGTATTCGGTCGCTCTGAGCGCGACGTCGCGCGTACGCGACATCGTCGTGCCTTCGGGCATTTCCATCGACGCGAAGACGACGCCCTGGTCTTCATCGGGAAGGAACGAAGTCTTCGCCGAGAAGAAGAAGTCCAGGAAGAGCATGATCGTGAGCGCGAGGAGCATGAACGAGAGCATCAGGCGCCGCGCGAGGAACTTCGCGAGCGAGACGAAGACGCCCTTCACCTTCTCGATGCCGAGGTTGAACCAGTGCAAGGGTCCGTGCTTGTGCGGACTCGAGCTACCGAGGAAGATCGAGCACAGGGCCGGCGCGAGCGTGAGCGCGCACACGGTCGAGAAGCAGACGGCCGCCGAAAGCGTGACCGAGAACTGCTGGTAGATTCGTCCGACGATGCCCGACATGAAGCCGACCGGGACGAAGATGCCGAGGAGTACGAGCGTCGTCGCGATGACCGCCGAGGTCACGTCGCTCATCGCCTGGATCGTCGCCTCCTTCGAGTTGAGTCCGCGCGTCTCGATCAAATACTGGACGCGCTCGACCACCACGATGCAGTCATCCACGACGACGCCGATCGCGAGCACGAGGCCGAACAGCGAGAGGATGTTGATCGAGTAGCCGAGAACCTGCATGACGATGAAGGTCGCGGCGAGCGAGACCGGAATCGTGAGGCACGGGACCAGGGTCGCCTTCCAGTCCTGAAGGAAGAGGTAGCACACGAGCACGACGAGCGCAAAGGTGATGAACAGCGTCTCGCCGATTTCACGGATGCACATACGGACGTATTCGGTCGCGTCGTACGGGATCACCCACTCGAGGTCCTCGGGGAAGCTCTTCTCGAGTTCGTGCATCGTCGCGATCACCTCGTTCATCGCCTCGATCGCGTTCGCGCCCGGCTTCTGGTTGAGGCCGACGGAGACCGCGACCTTGCCGTCGAGCTGTCCGTCGAAGGTGTAGTTCTGTTCGCCGATCTCGACGCGCGCGACGTCGGAGAGTTTGACCATGCCGCCCTCCGAATCGCGGCGGACGATGATGTCGCCGAATTCCTCGGCGGTCATGAGACGTCCCTTGCCGAGCACCGGGAAGGTGAACGCGCCGTACTTCTCGATCGGGGCCGAACCGATGACGCCGAGCGACGCCTGCACGTTCTGCTTCGAAATCGCCTGGATGACCTCCTCGGAGTTCATCTTCTGCGCCGCCATGCGGTCGGGATCCATCCACACGCGCACCGAGAGCTTGGGTCCGTAGACCGTCGCCTCGCCGACGCCGGGGATGCGCAGGAGCACCTGCTGCACGTTGTTGTAGACGTAGTCCGAAATCTGCATTCGGTTGATCTTGCCGGTCTTGGAACGGAACGCGATGAAGCCGAGCATGTCCGACGACTGCGCACGAACGCGTCCGCCGAGCTGCTGCGCCTCGGTCGGGAGCTTCGGCTCCGCGAGCGCGAGACGGTTCTGCACCTTGACCATGTCCATGTCGCGGTCGGACTCGACCTCGAACGAGACCGTGAGCCCGTAGCTGCCGTCGTCGGCAGACTCCGAGTTCATGTAGATCATGTCGTCCACGCCGTTGATTTCATCCTCGATCGGCGTCGCGATGGTGTTCATGACCTCGCGGGCGTTCGCGCCGGGATAGTTGTAGGTCACCTTGATTTCCGGCGGGGTGATGCGCGGATACTGGGTGATCGGCAGGTTGAACATCGACACCACGCCCGCAATCACGAGCACGATGGCGATGACCATCGCAAAACGGGGACGCTCGACGAAGATCTTCGAGAACGTCTTGATCTGCGCGATGGATTCGCGAATCGAGATTTTCACTTCTCAGGCCCTCCTTACTTCGCCTGCTGCTGTTCCCGCGCCCTGACCTCGTCGGCCTGGCGCTCTTCGAACTCCTTGTGGTTCGGATCGTTCTCGTCGTTCGCCGTCGGCGCGACGCGCACGACCGTCGCGCCTTCATGGAGCTTCGAGGCGCCCGCGGTCACGACTTCGTCGCCTTCCTTGAGCCCCTTCAGGATCGGCACCCAGCCCTCGAACATCTCGAGCGTCTCGACCGTGCGGGAATGGACGATCGAGTTGGAGTCGATGACCCACACCGCGACGAGTCCGTCGGCGATGTCGAAGATCGCGGTCTGCGGAACCGACGGATACTTCGGCGGCTCCTTCGAGTCGGTAAGGAGCGTCACGTATGTGTTCGGCACCAGCAGACGGTCGGGGTTCGCGAAGCGCATGCGCATCTGGATCGTCGCGGTCTCGGCGTTCATCGTGTTGTCATCGAAGTCGAACGATCCGTCGATGCCGTAGTTCTCTCCGTTCGGGAGAACGATGCGCGCGCGACGGTCGACCGTCTTGCCTGTCGGATCGTTCTTCTGCGCGAGACGCCACGAGAGATACTGACGGTCGGTCAAGGGGAAGGAGACGCGCATCGGGTCGATCTGAACGATTCTCGCGAGCGCCCCTTTCGACGGCGCGACGTAATCGCCGAGGTGGGCGACGGTCTTGCCGATCTGTCCGTCGATCGGCGCGATCACCTTCGCCTTCTTGCAGTCGTATTCGGCGACGACCAGGTTCGCCTCGGCCTGCTTCACCGCCGCCGCCGCGGAGAGGGCCGCCGCCTCGGCGTTGTCGCGCTCGAGCTGGGTGATGCCGCGCGCGTCCGCCTTGAGCATGCGGTCGTACTGACGGTCGGCGCGCTCCTTCTCGGCCTGGGCCGCCGCGAGGTCGGCCTTGCGCTGGCCGACGACCGCCTGATAGCGCTCGTCATCGAGAATGTAAAGAACCTGTCCGGCCTTCACAAGATCGCCTTCCTTGAAGCAGATCTCCTTGACGTATCCGTCCACCTGCGGCAGAAGATCGACTTCCTGCATCGGCTCGGCGTGGGCGACGAACTTCTCGGGCAGGTTGTAGACGCGCATCTCGACATTGGTGACGCCCACCGACTGCGGGGCGTTCATCATCGCCGCCATCTTCGCCTTCTGGGCCGCCGCGGCCTCGTCCTCGCCCTGCGGCATCCATCCCTTGATGATCCAGCCCGCCGCGAACGCGGCCGCGCCGAGAACCACCTGTCCGAACACCGCGCCGACTACCGCGCCGGCGCTCTTCTTCGTTTCTTCTGCCATTTTGTGTTATTCCTTTGTTGTTAAACTTTCCTGTCTTGAAATCAATTCTTTCTGATCGAACCGAACACTGCCGCGAAACCGTGGAGGAGCGTCGTTTTGAGATCGGTGCGGAGAAAGCCGTCGATCTTCGACTGGACGAGGCCGTCCCACATCGAAATCGCAATGTGCGCAACCTCGGTCGAGTCGGCGTCGCCGCGCACCGTGCCGTCCCGCTTGCCGTTCTCCACCGCAGTCACGAAGGCGTGGAACGGACTCACCCGGTCGTTGGTCATCAGCCGCTCCCGCGTCTCCCGCATCGTCTCCTCGCCCCATCTCACCTGCGTCTTGAGCAGCAGAAAGAACGCCCGGTCCTTCGCGTTCGACACCACCTTCTCCGCCACGCACGCCATCATCTCCGACGCCGCCGCGAAATCAAGCGCGTCAAGCGGACGGTTCGCGATAAGCCCCTTCTCGAATTTCTCCAGCAGCTCGTCCACCAGCGCCACCAGAAGCTGCTCCTTCGATTCGAAATGCCAGTACACCGCCCCCTTGGTGAGCTGAAGCCGCGCGGCGATTTCAGTGAAGGTCGTCTTCTCGTAGCCCTTCTCCACAAACAGGTCAAGCGCACTCTCGAGAATGCGCTCCTTGGTCTTCTCCGCCTCGTCTTTCGTCTTCCTTGCCATGTTGACTGTATATTATACATACCTTCAGGTAGGTATGTCAAGTAGAAATCTGAAAGACAAAAATCACGCGTACAGCGAAAAGTGCAAGATGTATTGGCTTACCTCAATTTCTGCGCGACGGAATAACCCGCCTCCTGCGCGAGTGCGCGGTCGTCGTCGTAATCCGCGCCGGGTGTCGTGAGGAGCGGACCCGCGATGCCGGCATTCATGCCGACGTAAATGCACTTTCTCGCCTCGTCGTCCGTCATGTCACGGCGACCGCCCGCGAAGCGGAGCGGCGTTTTCGGATTGACAAGCCGCAGAATCGCGATCGCGTCAAGAACGCGCGCGTTCGGCAGTATCCCTTTCTCTCCGAGCGGAGTTCCCGCGATCGGGTGAAGGATGTTGACTGGTATCGAATCGGGCGCGATTTCCCTGAGCGTGAAGGCGAACTCGACGAGCTCTTCATCAGATTCGTCCATCCCGATGATGCCTCCCGAGCATATTTCGAGTCCGGCAGCGCGCGCGGCCTTCAAAGTCGCGAGCTTCTCCTCGAAAGTGTGCGTCGTGCAGAGCGACTTGAAGTGCGACGGCGCCGTCTCGATATTGCAGTGAATGCGCTCGAGTCCCGCCGCCTTGAGCTTCGCGATATCGCCGGCGCTCACGAGGCCGAGCGAACCGCAGAGATGGATGTGAGTCTTCGCCTTCATCGCCTTCAGGGCCTCGCAGAGTTCGTCGACTTCACGCGGGGTCTGTCCCCGTCCGGATGTGACGATGCCGATACGTCCCGCCCCCTGGGTTTCGGCGCTTTCCGCCGCCTTGACGCAGGCGTCCTCGCCGATCCAGCCGTGGACTTCGCATCCCGTGTGCCAGTGAGCGGACTGCGCGCACCACTTGCAGTTCTCGCTGCAGCGTCCCTGCCGCGCGGAAACGATCGCGCAGAAGTCGAAATTCTTCGGCTTGAATTTCTCCGTCACCCGGTGCGCGAGCTCGTGCAATTCCACCCGCGGTGCTTCCTTCAGCAGAAAAAGCGCGTCCCCGCGGGAGATTTCACCCCCCGCGAAAACCGCTTTCTCAATCTCTTCCAACCTTTGCTTCAATTCTTAACCCTTTCAGCTTTTTAACTCTAAGCTCCCCCAAGACCCCCAAGAACCCTAAGAACTCATTGACTTCTCGAGTTCTGCGATCGCATTCAAAGCCCTGTATTCAACCTGGCTATCAACCGCCGCGACAGCCAGGCGATTACATGATATACCGCTGCGCTTCGAGCGCGGCGAGTGCACCGTCGCCGGCGGCGATGATCGCCTGCTTGTGATTCGGTCGCATGCAGTCGCCAGCAGCGAAAACACCGGGGACGGATGTCTCTACGCCGTTGACGAGAATATGCCCTTTCTCGTCAAGCTTGACCGCCCCGCCGAGAAACGCCGTCTGCGGCACACGCGCCGTGACGAGGAAGACACCGTCGCACGCGATCACATCGCCATTCTTCTGCGATACTCCGGTCAAACGCCGAAGCTCCCCGTCGAACGAGGCGATCGAGGACGGATCAAGAATCGCGGCGATTTCCACCCCGAGTCCCTCCAGATATCGCTTCGCGCCGAGCGTCGCAGGACCATTCCCGACGATGACGACGCGCTTCTTCGCATAGAACGCGCCGTCGCAGGTGAGGCACGCGGAAATGCCGCGTCCCCAGTATTTCGCTTCGCCGGGAAGATTCGTCTTGGCGACGCCAGCGCCAGTCGCGATGATGACCGCGCGCGCTTCGAGCGTGTCGCCCAGAATCGTGTGCAGTTTGCGCATGTCGCCCGAGAAGTCAACGGACTCCACGGCGTCCATCACGAAATGAACGCCTGCCGCCTCGGCCTGCGCACGGATCGCATCAATGATCGTTTTCCCGCTCACTGTCCCGGAGAAGCCCGGATAGTTCGCGACATGCTGCGTCGTCAAAAGCTGTCCGCCCGACTCCATGCCCTCCAGCACGATCGGCTTCAAGCCGGAGCGCGCGGCGTAAATCCCGGCCGTCATTCCCGCTGGTCCGCTCCCGATAATAATCAGATTTTCCATCTAAATTCCAAGCTTTGAATTCGGATAGAATCAGAAGTCGGTCGAATCACAGACAAGCGATTCCATGATGTAGTCCTTGCGCTCCGGCGTGTTGCTGCCCATGTAGAACTTGATCGTCTTCTCCACGTCCTGATCGTCCGCGCAGGTGACCGGGGTAAGGCGCATGTCCTCGCCGATGAAGTCCTTGAACTCCTTGGCGTTGAGTTCGCCGAGCCCCTTGAAGCGCGTGGTCTCGCATCCGCGCCCGAGCTTCTTCTGCGCCGCGTCGCGCTCGGCTTCGGAGAAGCAGTAGATCTGCTCCTTCTTGTTGCGCACACGGAAAAGCGGGGTTTCGAGGATGTAAACGCGTCCGTCGGTGACGAGCTGCCGATAGAAGCGCATGAAGAACGTGGTGAGCAGCATGCGGATATGGAGGCCGTCCACATCGGCATCGGTCGCGAAAATGATCTTGCCGTAGCGAAGATGCTCGAGCGTGTCTTCGATGTCGAGCGTCTTGATGAGATTGAAGAACTCCTCGTTCTTGTAGAGAACCTCCTTGCCGACGCCGAAGGTGTTGAGCGGTTTGCCGCGAAGGAAGAACACCGCCTGGTTCATGGCGTCGCGCGCGTTGCCGAGCGTGCCGCCCGCCGACTGGCCTTCGGTCAAAAAGATCATCGTGTCTTCGCCCTCGGGCTTGCCGGTCTTCTTGTCGAGCTTGTCGAGCTTGAGGTGGTTTTTCGAGTCCTTGAGCTGCCGCACCCGTACCTGCGTCGCCTGCGAGCGCTCCCTCGCCTGCTTCTTGATGGTGTTGAGCTGCGAGCGTATCTTGCCGGTCTCTTCGATCTTGGCGATCAGTTTCTCGGTCTCGGAGGCGGAACGGTGAAGCGCCGCCTCGAGTTCCTTCTTCATGTCCGCGACCAGCTGCGCCTTGGTGTCGTTCATCACCAGCTTGATCTTGGTCTGGCCCTCGAAGACCGGATTCATGATTCTCACCGAAACCGCTCCCAGGAGTCCGTCACGGATGTCGTCGCCGTCGAACTTCTTCTTCGGGTCGTACTCGTTGAGCGCCTTGGTGAGCGCCTCCTTGAACGCCGTGAGGTGGGTGCCGCCGTCGGTCGTGTACTGTCCGTTGACGAAGGTGTGGTACTCCTCGCCGAACCGGTTGGTGTGGGTGAAGATGATTTCGAGGTTCTTGCTCTTGATGTGGATGGGGGCGTAGAGTTTCTCGAACTGCGCCTCGTCGGCGATGAGGTCGGCGAGACCCTTGTCGGAGCAGAAGGCCTGTCCGTTCAGATTGATGGTGAGCCCCGCGTTCACGTAGCAGTACATCTTCATGCGCCTGACGACGTGCTCTTCGCGCACCTTGAAGTGCTTCAGCACCTTCACGTCGGGCTTGTAATGGATGAACGTTCCGTTCGGCTCGTGCCTGGCGCATCTGCCGATCTTGTGCGACTGGATTCTTCCCTCCTTGAAATACGCCTCGGAGTATTCGTCGTTCCGGAACGACCGCACTTCGAAGAATTCCGAAAGCGCGTTCACCGCCTTGGTGCCGACGCCGTTCATGCCCGCCGAAAACTGGTAGTTCTCGTTGTCGTATTTTCCGCCGGTGTTCATCTGGGAAACGCAGTCGACCACCTTGTCGAGCGGAATGCCGCGACCATAGTCCCTGACGCTTACCTCGCCCGAGTCGTAATTGACCGTCACGTCGATCTTTTTGCCGTATCCCTGCCCGAATTCGTCGATCGCGTTGTCGATGACTTCCTTCATCAAAATGTAAATGCAATCGTGGTACATCGCGCCCGTTCCGGGCTCGCCCACATACATACCGGGACGCAACCGTATGTGCGTCACCGGATCCAGCGTCTTGATGCTGTCTGAACCGTATTCTTTTGCCATAGGGCGGGTATTATATCACAAATTCTCTCAGGGGTGGTGAGCCAAATTCTGGATTGTCGAATTGGCGGCGAGCGCGGAGCGGAGCGATTCAATCATCGACGCATATTCGTCTTCGTTGAGGTATTTGCGCTTCGGATTCATCGCGAAGACTCCTCCCCATTCAAAGGTGTCATCCGAATATTTCGGCACGAGATGGAAGTGAAGATGGTGACCGGTATCGCCATAAGCGCCGTAATTGAGTTTCGTCGGCTTGAACACTTCATGAACCGCTTTCGCGACCTTGTCCACGTCGGCGAAGAAAGCGTTCCGCTCTTCGTCGGTGAGAGCGGTGATCTCGGAAACATGCAGTTTCGATGCAACGATGACACGTCCCTTGTGCGACTGCTCCTTGAAGAGGTAGACCTTCGTTGCGGGAAGCTCGCAGATTTTGAGTCCAAATACTGCAAGATATTCACCCTCGGCGCAATATCCGCAAGTTTTCTTCTCTTCGGCGTACATTTCTTCTCTCGGATCCATTTTCTTGTTTCCTTTCTTTAAAAAATTATCCCTACAAGCACAATCGACCAGACAAGCACGGCGCCGACGGAGGCGGTAAAGACAATCGCACTGCCAATGTCCTTGGCGCGGCCGGAGAGCGGATGCCGCTCGGTCGAGATTCGGTCGATCAATGTCTCGATCGCAGTGTTTACAATCTCCGCGAGCGGAACCTGAAAGGTGGAGAACACGAGCAGCGCCTTCGTGGCCGTGCCTACCGGGAGAATCGCCGCGACCGCCACCGAGAGAAGGAATACGGCGACATCGGTACGGAACGCCTTTTCGGTTTTCCACACCGATCTGAGGCCCTGCAGCGAATATTTCGCCGCGAGGACGAGTTCACGCGGAGATTTGAAAAAGACGGACATTCAGTCACCTCACGATTCCGCACACCGACGAACGTTTCTTCTCCCATTCGCGGTTGTCTTTGTCGATAAAGCCAAGGAAAATGGTGACCAGCGCGAAAACCGCGATCATCAGCTCGCCGCCTTCCTCAAGACAGGTGCAGAGCGAAGTGCCGGCGGTCACGATCTCGCCGTGCTTCTCGCCGAGTCCCTCGGCGTGTCCGAGCCAGGCGGGAATGCGATCGGCGAGCTGCACCATCACCCCCGACGCGCCGAAGCAGCCCCAGCTCCAGGAAGCCGCGTCGAGTTTGAAGACGCCTTTCACCCAGGTCGGGAAAAGATAGGCGAAACCGGCGGCGAAGAAACCAAAGAACAAAACAAAGTAACTGACGATCCAGCACTTCATCGCGAGCGGAATGCCGGCGTTCGTCAGGACGCGCATCTTGAAGGGAGTTCCGGTCAGGGGCTTGCCGCTCGGCTTGAAGAGTCCGGCGGCCGGATCGATGCTGCCGGACTCGGTCACGTATTCCGGGTACAGATAATGGAGAAACGCGTTGTGCAGATCGAGTTCCTTCACGATCGCCATCAAAGCGACGACCGACACGATCAGCGCGAGGATGATCCGGCGCTTCTTCGAGCCCTCGAACGGATTGAACAACCAGATCGCCGGCACGATTCCAAAGAAGAACGGAATCGTCGCGATCTCCACCGGCGAATAACCGCCCTGATCGAAAAGGTTCACCAAGAACGACGGCTCAAGATTCATCCAGGTCGCGAACAAACCCGCGATCATGAAGACATACATCACCGGACCGATCAGCCAACCTTTTTTCATTTGGGTCATCCTTTCCTTGAGAGTTCCCGATAAACGGCAAGCGATTTTTCCGCCATTTTCTCAAACGAAAATTTTTCGAGCGCCGCCGTGCGCAGATCGCGCTTCGGCAGTTTCAGTACGGAACGTATCGCGTTGGCGAACGGCACCGCCCTTTCCGCCGCCCCGACGCCCTTCTCGGTCATCGGACTAACCAGCGCGCCGTTCACTCCGTCCTCGACGATATCCAGCGCCCCGCCGAACGCAGTCGCGACCACGGGCCGGTCCATCGCGAGCGCCTCCGCCATCGAACGCCCGAACGCCTCCGGCTTCTTCCAGTTCGCGCTCACCACCACGTCGGCGAGGGTGAGGCACTCGGCGATCTTTCGCTGATTGCCGGCGAAGACCACGTTGTCGGCGATGCCGAGTTCGGCGACGAGTTTCTTGAGCGATTCCTCGACATCCTTGCGCAGTTCCTCGGCCTCGCCGACGATTACCAGCTTCCAGTCCCTGTTCTTCGAATGAGCAGCAATATGGGTGCGGTGCAGGTAGTTTGCGGCATGGATCAAGACGTCGTAGCCCTTGAGCTGGGTGATGCGTCCGACGCCCATCACCACACGGAATCCGTCAAGTTTCCACTCGCGGCGTTTTTCCTCGATGAAGCCGAGGTCGAGCCTGTCGATGTCGAATTTGTCGCGGTCGATGGCCCGCTCGATGACCCTGATCTTCTCCGCCGGGGTTTTGTACGCCGCCATCAGGTAATCGGCGATGTACTTCGACGGCGTCACCGTGAGGTCGCCGGCGGTCATGATCTTCGAATACCAGGAAATCGAATTCGCGCCGTGGGCGAAGGTGATCCACGGGAGGCGCAGCTTCGCGTTCGCGCGTTTGAAAAGCCAGGCCGGGACGCGCGAGTGGGCGCAGACGACGTCGGGCTTCTCGGCTTCGAGAAGACGGCGGAGCGCGGCGGAGCGGGAGAAGTAGGTGAACGGATTTTTGGACTTGACGTCCATCGTCACGTGACGCCCGCCGTCTTTCACGATCTCGTCCGCGAGCCGTCCGCCCGCCGAGACGACCACGTTCTCCCATCCGGCCGCGACGATGACGCGGTTCACCTCGACGACACCGCGCTCGACCCCGCCCTGTTCCATCGCCGGCACTAGCTGCAGAGTCTTCATTTCGCCTCCCCCGCTTTCTTCTCCCGCGCCTCGAGCTGAGCGAGTTCGGCCTCGGTCGGCGTTTTACGGAACGCGTTGTAGTTCAACACCCAGCAGTCCGGATGCCGCCGGATGATCCGCTCGAGATCGTGCGCGATTTTCTGGGTCATGCCCCAGACGTCGCGCGCCTCCTCGCTTAAGTAGGTCGAGATAACCTCGCAGCGGTAGCGTCCGTCCTTGAGCGGGCGCGACCAGGCGACCGCGATCGGCGCCTTGCCTTTCGCGGCGAAAAACGCGGGCGCGGCGGAGACCGGTATGGGCCTGCCGAAGAATCTGACCCAGATGCCGCCGTCGCTCGGTCTCACCGCCTGATCCACGAGGAGCCCGAGCGACTTGCCGCTCTTCAGTCCCTGCATCAGCGCGCGGAAAGCGCCGTCGGCGTGCACGATCTCCTGTCCGCACGACATTCTCGCCTTCATGAGCCGCTCGGTCATCGCCCTGGTGCCGATATCCTTGGCGACCGACATCATCTGATGGCCTTCGAGAAACGCGAGCTGGCTCATGATCTCCCAGCAGCCAATGTGTCCGGAGACGGTGACGACAGGCTTGTTCGCCGCGAGAAACGCCCTGCCCTCTTCGCTCATTTCGCCGACCTTCTTCACCCGCGTGATTGCGTTGCGGCAGGTCCAGAAAGCGTGACCGATCGTCCGCGCCATGTTGCGGTAGCTGCGGCGCACGATGAGTTCCTCGCGTTTCGGATCGATCTCGCCGCCGAAGATCGCGACGAGGTTCTCGTGCGCGTGCTTTCTGCCGCGCCGGTCGAAGCGGTACATGACCCGCGAGATGAAGTCGCAGAGCCGGAAAAGTCCTTTGTGGGTGCACGAGGCGAAAATAACCGTGCCGAGCCAGATGCCCAGCCATTCGAACGGACGCCGCAGACGGCGCATGATCACTTTGCTCTTTCTGCTGCTCATCCGAGTTTGATCTTTCCCGAAGAGGTTCTTTCAAACGGCTCGCGCCGCGTTCTGACCGTCTTGATGCGCTGGTACACCGGGAGCGTCCTGTTGAGCTCGGCGATCAGCTTGCGCACCGTCTCCTCGCTTACCAAGGCGTAGACCTCGGCGATGATTTCGCGCGTTTCGACATTGCCGGAGACGAGCACCTCGTCGATGCCGGGGAGCTGGAGAATTTTCTCCTCCATTTCCTCGGGCGCCACCTTCTTGCCCGAGTCGAGAATGATGGTGCGCGAGAGCCGCCCGGTGATCCAGACATATCCGTCAGCGTCAATGCGGCCGACGTCGCCGGTGTGGTACCAGCCCTCGGCGTCGATCGCCTGCGCGGTGCGTCCGCGCTCGCGGTAGTATCCCTTCATCACGTTGGGTCCGCGTATGAGAAGTTCGCCCGAATCGGAGACCTTGGTCTCGATGTCGGGCGACATCGAGACCCTGCCCGCGCTGCACGGATGCGGCGCATCGCCGAGCTTCGACATCGAGTAGCACGCGCACGTCTCGGTGAGTCCGTAAATCGCGAGCACCGGTATGCCGAGTCCGGTGAGTTTTTCGTAGGCGCGGCGCGAAATCGGCGCGCCGCCGGTCATGATCCATTCAATGGACTGGCCGAACGCCTCTTCGGCGCTTTTGCTCTTGAGCGCGATCTTGCCCGCGAGGATCTCGGCGAGCGCCGGGACGAGAAAGGCGTAGGAAACCCGGAAGCGTTCGAACGCGTCGTAGATTCTTCTGAAGTCCGGACACACCCCGCAGGCGACGCAGTTCACCAGAAGGTAATACGTCGCCGAGATTCCATAGATGTGATGAAGCGGCAGGAGCATCAGCGAGTTCTTTCCGCTCTCAAGCGGCAGCGCGCGAGAGGTCGAATCGCAGAACGCCTCGAGGCACTGGATGGAAAGCTCGACCCCGCGCGGCTCGGAGGTGGTTCCGCTGGTGAAGACGATCATCGAGGTGCGCTCGGTGTCGACCGCCTGACGCTTCCAGATGGAATGGAAGCCGAACTTGATCGCCGCGCGCGCGGCCATGAGGTACGGATCGGTCTTGCGGGTGCCGAAGCCGCCGGTCGCGAGTCCCGGCATCCGCTCGGCGACCGCGTGCGCCTTCTCCGCGTAGAGCGACGAGTGCAGCAGCACCGCGGCGCCGACTTTCCTGAGCCGGAAGGCGATATCGTCGGCGTTCAGATTCGGGTCCACCGGCACCGCGACCGCGCCGGTGAAGAGCGTCGCCGCGTGCACCACCATCCACTCGTACGAATTCTCGCCGAGGAGCGCGATTTTCGAGCCGGGGGTGTATTTCTCGATGATCCAGGAAACGAGCGCGATGTCGTCCGTGAAACGCTTCCAGTCGATCGGGAAGTACCGGTCGCCGGAAGGAATGAGGAACGCCGGCTCGTCAGCGCGCTCCTCGCGGTTTTTCTTGAACGCCTCGAACAGCATTTGCCTTTTCAGTGCTGGTTGTAGGTGGCGTTCACTTCTTCCCAGGTGCGGGTGGTGAAGAACTTCGAAATCGCGGTGTCGTACTCGGCGGTATGGGTGAACGCCTTCTTCATCAGTTTGAAGCGGGTGTCGAGACCGAGGGTTCCGTCGTGCGACTCGAGTTCCTGCACGATGTTCTGGTAATCGAGCGGATCGGTCACCGAGGCGACGCGCAGGTAGTTCTTCGCCGAAGCGCGCACCATGCAGGGTCCGCCGATGTCGATGTTGGTGCGCGCCATCTCGGGAGTGACGCCTTCCCTGGCGACCGTGGCCTGGAACGGATAAAGATTGACGACGACCATATCGAGCGCGACCGCGTCAAGCCGCTTGATGTCGCTCTGGTGGGCGTCGTTGTACTTCTCGGAAAGAATGCCGAGATAGATCTTGAAGTCGAGCGTCTTGACGAGTCCGCCCTGCATCTCGGGCTGGCCGGTGTAGTCCGACACCGCGACGAGAGTGTCTTTCGCCGCGTCGCCGAGAATCTCCTTCACCTTCGAGTAGGTTCCGCCGGTCGAGTAGATCTTCACCCCGGGGCACGCCTTCACGAGCGCGGGAACGAACGTGTCGAGTCCGGTCTTGTCGCTCACGCTCATGAGAACGTGCTTGACCGCGACGCGATTGTCGATTTCAGTTACGATATTCAGTGCCATGTTGTTCTCTCTTTCATTTATTAAGAAATTTTAATTCTTCCATCACTCATCACTTATCACTTATCACTCATCACTCATCACTCGTACCTCAGGCAGTCGATGGGGTTGAGCTTCGAAGCGCGGTAGGCGGGATAGAACCCGAAGAAGAGTCCGACCACGGACGAGATCAGGAACGCGTACATCGCGCTGTCGAACTCCACCAGCACCGGCCAGTTCGCGAGCGCGCCCACGAGATACGACGCGCCGATGCCGACCGCGATGCCGGCGGCGCCGCCGACGGTGGAAAGGACGATCGCCTCGAGGCAGAACTGGGTGAGGATGTTGCGCGGGGTCGCGCCGATGGACATTCTAAGGCCGATCTCCTTGATGCGCTCGGTGACCGACACGAGCATGATGTTCATGATGCCGATGCCGCCGACGATGAGGGTGATCACCGAGAAGATCAGAAGGAGCACGCCGACAATGCCGGTCACGGAGCCGATCGTGTTCATGATCTCGGTGGTGTCGCGGGTCTCGAAATCGTCGTCCTGGGTATCCGCGAGATGATGGCGCTGACGGAGAAGCGAGGCGACCTCGCGCTTGGCCTCTTCGAGATCGTCCATCGACACGAGCGAGAGGTTCATCATGTTGATGTTGTTGAACTTCGAGCGCTGCAGATAACGGTGCACCGCGGTGTACGGCGCCATGATGACGTCGTCCTGGTCCTGTCCCCAGTTGTTGGCGCCCTTCGAGCCAAGGACGCCGACCACCTTGAAGGTCATGTTCTTGATGCGGATCACTTTTCCGACCGGGTCGACGTCTTCGTCGAACAGATTGGTCTTCACCGTGGTGCCGATCACGCAGACGCGCGCGGCATTCTTGGTGTCGTCGTCGCTGAAGAACGCGCCGTCGGTGACCGTCCAGTTGGAAATGAGCGTGATGTCGGTCGAAACGCCCTGCACCGAAGTGGACCAGTTTTTCGCCGCGTACATCACCTGCGCCGAGGTTCTCACCTGCGGACTCACCCCCTGGACGAGATGGCCGAGTTCGTTCTTGATCGCCTCCGCGTCCCCCGCGGTCATGTTCTGTCCCTGGCCCATGCCGCCCGAGACCGGACCCGAATTGCGCCGCTCCGGGAACACCATCATGAGGTTGTTGCCCATCGACGAAATCTCCTTCACCATCATCGTCTTCGCGCCCTGTCCGATCGCCATCGCGAGAATGACCGCGACGATGCCGATGCCGATGCCCAGGCACGAGAGGAACGAACGAATCGGGTTGCGCCCCAGCGACTTGAGCGCGACTTTGAAAATCATGAAGAAATTCATGCGAGCGCCTCCCTCACCAGTTTCGCGACTTCATCCTGGGTCTTCTTGCCGTGACCGTCATTGAGGTCGTCGCGCATCACCTTGCCGTCGCGCATCACCACGTGCCGCTTGGCGTACGCCGCGATGTCGTCCTCGTGGGTCACCATCACGATGGTGATACCCTCGTTGGAAAGCTCGGTGAAGAGATTCATGATCTCGATCGAACTCTTGGTGTCGAGGTTGCCGGTCGGTTCGTCGGCGAAGACGACGGGCGGATTGTTCATGAGCGCGCGCGCGATGGCGACGCGCTGCTGCTGGCCGCCCGAAAGCTGCGCCGGGGTGTGGTCTTCGCGGCCTTTGAGTCCGACACGGCTTAAAAGCATCAACGCCCTTTCGCGGCGCTCCCGGCGCGAGAGCCGGCCCATGTAGAGGTCGGGGAGCTCCACGTTCTCGAGCGCGCTGGTGCGCGGCAGCAGATTGAAGTTCTGAAAGACGAAACCGAGCTTCTTGTTGCGGATGACCGCAAGCTCGGTGCGGCTCCTCGCCGCGACCTCGGTGCCGTCAAGGAGGTACGATCCCTTGGTGGGCACGTCGAGACAGCCGAGAATGTTCAGCATCGTCGACTTGCCCGATCCGGACGAGCCCATGATCGCCACGAACTCGCCTTCGTCCACCGAAAGATTCACGCCGTCGAGCGCGTGCACCGGCTCCTCGCCGATGGCGTAAATCTTGTACATGTCTCTAATCTCGATTAAATGACTCACCTTTTCAACCTCGCACTAATCACTAACCACTAAGCACTAACCACTATGCACTAAGCACTATGCACTAAGCACTAACCACTAAGCACTATTTCTTCGGCTCCGGCGCGGTGCCCTTGTTCTTGCCGTGCTGCGGCGGCTTGGGCATGAACGGATTCGATCCCTTCTCATCCGCCTGCGCGGCCATGTTCGCGGTCTGATACCCGACGACCGCCTCGCGGCCTTCGAGCTTCGAGACATCATCGACGATCACTTCGGTGAACGAGTCGTCGGTGACGCCCTCGGTGACCTTGACGTATTCAAGGCTGCCGCCCGGCGCGGTCGGGGCGAGCCAGAGCTTGGGTCCGCGCTCGATCTCGCCGAGTTTCGCGCGGTCTTCGTCTTTGGGACGGAAGCGGAACGCGGCCGCGGCGACCGACATCACGTTCTCCGCCCGCGCCGTTTCGATCGACAGCGTCGCGGTCATTCCCGGGAAGAGCACCTGACCAGGATTCACCGCCTCGACGATCACCGGGAAGGTGACGACGTTGTTGGTCGTGGTCGAGGCCTTGCGCACCTGCTTGACCGTGCCCTTGAACTCGCGCAGTTTGCCGCGCTCCTTGTAGGCGTCGACGGTGAAGGTCACGCTCTGGCCGACCTGGATGTTGCCGATATCCGCCTCGGGAATGTCCGCCGAGATCCAGATCGTGTCGAGATCTTCCGCGATGGTGAGAACCGGCACCGCGTTCATCGACGAGACGACGGTTTCGCCAAACTCGACCTTGCGGTCGATGACGACACCGTTCACCGGCGAGCGGATGGTGCAGTAGCTCAGGTTCGCCTCCGCCTGATCGACCGACGCCTGCGACGACTCCACATCCGCCTTCGCGCTCACGAGCGCCGCCTCGGCGCTCTCCACCGCGAGCTTCGCCTTTTCGTATGCCTCGACCGCGCTGTCGAGATCGGCGACCGGAGCCATTGCGCTCGCCGCGAGCGTTTTCTTGCGGTTGTAGGTCTTCTCGGCGAGCGTGAGCTCGGCCTTGCGGGTCTCGAGCGTGCACGCCGCGGTCTGCACGCTCGCCTCGCTCACGTGCAGGCGCGCGACCGCGCTCTTGTAGGTCGCGTCGTAGACGAGCGGATCGATCTCCGCGACCGGCTGTCCGTTGGTCACGACCGAATTGTAGTCGACGTAAAGCTTGGTGATTCTTCCGTTCACCTGCGCGCCGACCGGGATGCCGCTCGCGGTGTTGCACGGCGTCACCGTTCCGGTGGCGGATACCGTGCGCACGATGTCGGTTCTGACGATCGGGGCGGTGCGGAAGCTCGGTCCCTTCTTTGCCGGACCCTGCACCTTGTCGCATCCGGCGACCGCCGCGGCCACCGCCGCGCAAATGAAAGCATTCTCGACGAATTTCATTTTTATCTCCTCAAAATCAATCCTGCAGAATTTTCACGACTTCCTCGTTCCAGACCGGCTCGACGCCCTGGAGCTTCATGAGCTGCACCTCCGCGGTCTGCTCGCGGTAGCACGCGGTGATGAGATTGCCGAGCTCGGTCGCGTAATCGGCAAGCGCGTCGGTGTAGTCGCTGCGGGAAACGTCGCCGACCTCGAACTGCTTCTTCACCGTGTCGAGATTCTTCTTCGCCTCCCGCGCCGCGTCGCCCGCGGTCTCGCGATCCTGCTGCGCGTTGTCGCGCTCCGCGACCGCGAGCGCGATGTCGTAGGAGAGCTGCTGCTCGACCGAATCGAGCGAGGCGCCCGCCGACTCGAGCGCCGCGGTGGCTCGCTTGAGGGCCGTCGTCCTGGAAAAGCCGGTAAAGAGCGACTGAACCGCCGAGAAGCCCCAGTCCCAGATCCAGAGCGGATCGGTCCAGCTCATCCCCACGCTCGCCGACACGCTCGGCGCGAGATCGGCAATCGCGTAATCGACATCGTGCGACGCCGCCCTGAGCCTCGCCCGGGCCGCCTGCATGACCGGCGCGTTGGTACACGCGAAATCGAAGATCTCCGCCGAAGTCGCGGTCGTCGCATCGAACGCCTTGCAGTAATCATCGAGCGATTTCATCCGTTCACCCAGAACACTGCGGGCGCTGCCGGTGTAAGAATCGATTCCCATCGACGCCATCAGATCCGCCTCCGCGACCGCCACCGAGTTGGAGGCGTTGACGAGATCTTCGTTCGCCTTGGCGAGATCGAGCCGGGTCTTCAGGAGGTCGACCTCCTTGATTTCGCCCTGCTCCCAGCGAAGCTGCGACTTCGCCACCCGCTCGACGTGCTCGGCGACATTGGTCGCCATCACCTCGTAAATCGCGTCGGCCTGAAGGAGAGAGAAGTAAGAACTCGCGACATCGTAGAAAACCTGGTAGCCCTGCTCGGCGAGCTCGACTTCCGCCGCGATCACGTTCTCGGCCTGCGCCTTCGCCCGCGCGCTGTTGCGGCCGAAGTCCCAGATGAGCAGATCGAGCGAGATGGAGCCGGTGGCCCTCGACTTTCTCGTCTTGCCCTTGAGGTCGTCGAAGTGCGCCGCGTCGGACTGCTCCGAGTAGCCGAACGACGCGCTCGCCGAAGCCGCGTTCCACGGCGTAGAGGAGGCGATCGGCGCATCCGCCGCGATCGCTTCGAGCTGCAGCCGCGCGTCCTTGACCGCGATCGCCGCGGAGGTCATCGACGGACGGTTGGTGAGTGCGAATTCTACGAGCGCCCTCAACGGGGCGCCGTGGAACTCCACCTTCGGCGCCACCCAGGTTTCGGCCTCCGCTCCGCTGCCCGCGTCTTTCAGCGCGGCCTGCGTCTCGCGGGCCTCGTGAATGGCGGCGCACCCGGCCAGCAATGCCGGAACCGCCGCGACAAGAATGGTTCTCTTTAAAATCATATCATTTATTTTATCAAAAAAGACCGCTAAAACAAAGTGGAAAAAATACGGGACTATCCGGTCGAAGAGGCGGGAGAGTGCATTAATGGAAAGCGGTGGACATGAACCTCGCGGCGTTGGCATCGACGAGAGTTTCGATTTCCTCCAAAGAGATTCCGCGCAGTCTGGCGACCTCGACGGCAATTTCGCCGATCGACGGTGCTGCGGAATCGGCAGTGCAGTCGGTCTCGAGCAGAAGCCGTTCGGAAGGGAGTGATTCTACGAGCTTTCGGTAATTGACAGCATGGTCATTCAAGACCGCGGCACCGACGGAGACATATCCGTTCAGTGCGACAATCTGCGGGAGAAGTCCGCCGGAACGCGAGAAACCATGAAAGAGAAACGCAGGAATCGATCCCCTGCCGTATTTCGCGATCACAGCTTCGCACGCTTTCACGATCTGGCCCCAGCATTTGGATCCGTGAAGAACGACCGGCCGGTGCAATTCGGCCGCAAGCTGAAGCTGGGCAATAAACGCCGCACGCATCGCGTCGGGTATCTCGCGCACCTTGAGGCGGTCGAGTCCGATTTCGCCGACCCCGAGCGATTCGTCGGCGAGAAGCCGCTCCCGCATCGCTTCCAGCCAATCGCCTGACGGCGACACACCGCCGTCGAGAAAGCTCCACGGATGACACCCGATGAATCTCGCCTCGCCGTTGCACGGTTCGGTCAGCCATTCCTCGGCTCCAGCGCGGAGAAAATGAGTGTGTACATCTGTCATTTCACCACCCCGTGTTCGGCGCTCATGTTCTCGCCCAGAAGCGCCAGTTTCGGATCGCTCGCCTCGTAGCCCTGAATCCATCCGTTCTCAAAACCGAAATCAGCCGCGGCCTCGGTCACGCTCTCATACTCCGCCTCGCTGACCGGACGGTCGAACGGCGGCGTTTGAAGCGCCTTGTACGCCGGCGTGTACTGCGCCATGATCGACACCGGCACCTCGTTGGAGACTTCGGTCGCGAGCCAGGCGAGGTTCTCGATCGCCTCGTCCGCATGACCGGGCAGTACCAGGATGCGGATGATCGTATTAAAATTGACCGATTGACCGATTGACCGATTAACCGATTGCGGTCGGTTCCAGGCCCATTTGACCGCGGCGCGGGCGGCGACGACGTAATCAGGCGCCTGAGACGCCGCGAGCGCGGTTTCATCGCGGGAGTAGCGAAGATCGAAGAGCGCCCAGTCGCAGAGGTCACGATATTCTTCAAGAATTTCGACGCGTTCATAGCCGGAAGAATTCCAGACGAACGGCAGCGCCACTCCTTCGGAGCGAAGTTTCGCCGCCGCTTCGCGGATAAACGGAAGATACGGCGTGGGCGAGACGAGATTCCAGTTCTCAACCTTATCCTTTAGCGCCAATTCGCGCATGATCGCCGCGAGCTCGTCGACCGATTTATCCGAGCCTTCTCCCTTCCAGCTCCAGGGCGAATTCTGACAATACAGACATTTCATGGTGCAGCGCGAAAAGAAGATGCAACCGCTGCCACGCTCGCCGGTAATGGGCGGTTCCTCGCCGAAGTGGGGTCCCCAACGGAAAAGCCGCGGAAGGTTCAGCGCGCCGCAATAGCCCGCCGTCGGCGCATCGCCAAAGCGCAACGCCTTGCAACGGCGCGGACACAGCTCGCAGCCGCTCACCAGTTTCTCCTCACCCTTACCGCGACCACGGTGTAGTTGTCACCCGCGCCTGCGGCGAGTATGAGCCGTTCAAGTTCTTTCGCCGTGTCTTTCATCGGCATACGCTTCGCGAAAACCGATTTCATCACGTCATCCTCGAGCATATCGTAAACGCCGTCGGAACAAAGAAGATACACGTCGCCATCCCTCACATCAAGTTCACGCCACTCAATCTCGGGAGTGGCGCCGCCAACCCCGAGAGCTCGCGTGAGCACATGCGAAAACGCGGCGGTCGCTCCCTTGCCGGAAACGCCGAGCGCGTTAGCCACGGTATGATCGCGGGTGAGGGGCGTAAACGCTCCGGCACGATAACGATAAAGGCGGCTGTCGCCGACGTGTCCGCACCACGCGGTTTTACCGCCGTCATCATCAAACAGGAGAACGACGGCGGTAGTACCCATTTGGCTGTAATTATTCGCTTCGGCTATGCGCTGAATTTCAAGGTGCCCGAGCGTGATCGCCTCGGCGGCACGAAATCTGCGCTCTGCGAACGGCACCGTTTCAAGCTTCTCCGCCGCAACCGCGTTGCAGACCGTCTTGCTTGCCTCCGCGCCGCCTTCGCCACCGCCCATTCCGTCGCAAACAAGATACAGACCCGGACGCGCAAAGAAGTTGTCCTGATTATCCTTGCGCACCAAGCCGACCTCGCTCAAGGTCGCGCATTCGAAACTGCAGTTTTTTTTCTTAAGAAAATCTAACATCGTCTCGCCGTTGAAGTGGTTTTGATCCTATTATACCACAAAAAAACCACTCCGGACAACCCGCAAAGGCGATTCCGGAGCGGTCTTTCTTATCCGTTCAACGGTAGCGATTATTTGAAGTAACGGTTGTAGAGACCTTCGAACGCCTTGCCGTGACGGGCTTCGTCCTTGGCCATTTCATGCACCGTGTCGTGAATCGCGTCGTAACCGAGCTCCTTCGCGCGCTTGGCGATCGCAAGCTTGCCCGCGGTCGCGCCGCACTCGGCTTCCATCCGGCGCTTCAGGTTCTCCTTGGTGGAGCCGGTGACGATGTCGATCGTCTTGCCGAGAAGCTCGGCGAACTTCGCCGCGTGCTCGGCCTCTTCGAACGCGATGCGCTTGTACGCCTCGGCGACTTCGGGATATCCCTCGCGGTCGGCCTGACGCGACATCGCGAGGTACATGCCCACTTCGCAGCACTCGCCGTTGAAGTGATCCTTGAGTCCCTGAGTGACCTCGGCGTCGTCGACGATTCCGTCCCCGACATGATGCTCGCAGACGAAGTTGAGACCCTCGTTCGACTGCTTGAGGAACTTCGAACCCGGAACGCCGCACTGCGGGCACTTCTCAGGAGCCGTATCGCCGGTGTGGACGTATCCGCACACAGGGCAGACCCATTTAGCCATTTTGATTTTCTCCTTTGTTGGTTGTTGTTGAAATCGGAGTTTGTTTTGATAACAAATTCGTTTTAGTGATTATAGACTATCCTCCCCTTTGCCGTCAAGGGGAAATTTGGTATAATTTGACGCGATGAAAATCGATCGCAAGATACTCCCGCCGGGACGGATAGGGCTCGCCGTGAGCGGCGGCTCCGACTCGGTGGCGCTCGCCTTTCTGCTCACCAAGGGCGGCAAGAAGAAAAACGCCGCCTCGCGTTTCGTCATTCTCCATGTCGACCACGGGCTCCGCAAGGAGTCGAAGGCGGAGTACCGTTTCGTGAAAGATCTCGCGAAGCGCCTGGGCGTTCCCTTCAAAGGCATCCATGCCAAGGTCGAGCAGCAGAAAGGCGAATCGCTCGAAATGGCCGCGAGGCGCGTCCGCCTCGCCTTTTTCGAGCGCCAGATGCGCATCGAGAAGCTGGATGCGATCGCGACCGGGCATCACATGGACGATGTCGCCGAGACTTTCCTGATGCGCATCAGACGCTGTTCCGGCGCGGAGGGACTCGCCGGAATAAAGCCGCGCACCACCGTCGGCGCCGTCCGCTTCGTCCGTCCCCTCCTCGGCTGCCGCGACGAAGAGCTAAAGAACTATCTTCGGAAGTATCGCGAAACGTGGTGCGAAGACGCCTCCAACGACGACGTCTCCATTGAAAGAAACAAGGTACGGCACCTGATCGTGCCGTACCTCGAGGCGAATCTCGACCCGAATCTGGTCGAGCACATCTACCGCATCACGCGGCTCTTGAGTCCGCTCAGCTGAAGAGCTTCGCAAGTTTCTCGAGCTGCGCGCGCTTTTCAAGCGCCTCGGCGAGTTTCTTCTTCTCTTCTTCGACGACCGCGGCGGGCGCGTGGGCGACGAAATTGGCGTTGCCGAGCTTCGCTTCCTTGCCCTTGATGAAACCGGCGAGCTTCGCGAGTTCCCCGGCGACGCGCTTCGCCTCCGCCGCCTTGTCGACGAGACCTTCGAGCGAGAGATAGACGGTGCCGAACCTGGTGATCTTCGACGGCATCGCGAGGTCGCTCCCGGCCGCGACGAAATCGATCGTCTCGGCGCGCATCGCCTTCTTGAGCGAATCGGTTTCGGCCTGCGCCTTCTTGTCGTCGGTCGCGATCGTCACCTTGACGAATGTCGCGGGGGTCACCTTGTACTCGGCGCGGAGCGCGCGGAGCGCGGTGATCGCCTCGCGCTTGGCGTTGACGAAGTCGTAATTCTCCTTCGTCGCGCCCCACGCGGCGAGCTCCTCGGCGGTGTAGCCGGTCGGATACTTCTCGCGCATGATCGTCTCGCCTTCACGGAGATAGCCGAGCTGATGGGCGATCTCTTCGGTGACGAACGGCATGTAGGGATGCAGCAGCTTGAGCGCCTTGTAGAAAACGTCCTTCAAGACCGCGACGGCGCGCGCCTTCTCGGGCGCGTCCTTCACGTATTCGAGATAGCCCGAGCAGAGCTGATCCCAGATGAAGTCGTAGACCGCGAGCGCGCCGTCCTGAATGCGGTAGCCCTCGAGAATCTCGCTCATCTTCCGGCATGCGAGATCGGTCGCGTAAAGCATGTGGCGCTCGTCGGCGGTGTACACATCGGACGGGGAGAGATCTCCCCGAACCCCTCCGATGGATTTCTCCTGCATTTCCAGGAATTTCGCCGCGTTCCAGAGCTTGGTGGTGAAGTTGCGGCCGATCTCGAACTTCTCCTTGTTCACCTTGGTGTCGCAGTCGAGCGAGGTGATGAGCGCGATCGAAAACCGGAGCGCGTCGGCCGAATACTGCTCGATGAGTTCCAGCGGATCGAGCGAGTTGCCCTTCGACTTCGACATCTTCGAGCCGTCCGCGGCGCGGACGATGCCGTGGATGACGATGTTCTTGAACGGCGGCTTCTTCATGAAGTGAATGCCCGCCATCATCATGCGCGCGACCCAGAAGAAGATGATGTCCTGCGCGGTGACGAGGTCGCACGTCGGATAGTAGTAATCGAGATCGGCGGTCTTCTCCGGCCAGCCCAGGGTCGAGAACGGCCACAGCCACGACGAGAACCAGGTGTCGAGCACGTCCGGATCCTGCTCGAGATCCGCAGCCGTAATCGAATCATCGCCGAGCTTCGCCTGCGCCAGTTTCACGGCTTCCGCGACGTTCTCCGCCACGAACACCTCGTCACCCTTTGCGTTCTTTGCGTTCTTTGCGGTTTCACTCAGGTACCACGCGGGAATGCGGTGGCCCCACCAGAGCTGACGCGAGATGCACCAGTCCTGGATGTTCTCCATCCAGTTGTAGTAGATCTTCGACCAGCGTTCGGGGACGAACCTGACCTCGCCCGATTTGACCGCGGCGATCGCGGGCTCGGCGAGCGGTTTCATCTTCACGAACCACTGCTTCGAGAGGCGCGATTCGACTACTTCGTGGCAGCGGTAGCAGTGGCCGACCTGATTGTCGTAGTCCTCGATGTGATCGAGAAAGCCGCCCGCCTCGAGATCCTCGACCAGGACCTTGCGGCACTCGAAACGATCGAGGCCCGCGTACTTCGCGCCCGCGAGCTCGTTCATGTGGCCGTCATCGGTCATGATGTTGATCTCGGCGAGGCCGTGGCGCTTGCCGACGAGGAAGTCGTTCGGATCGTGCGCCGGGGTGATCTTCACGATGCCGGTGCCGAATTCCTTTTCGACGTACTGGTCGGAGATGATCGGGATTTCGCGTCCGGTCAGCGGAAGAATGACGTTCTTGCCGACGATCGCGGTGAAGCGCTCGTCGGTCGGGTTCACCGCGACCGCGGTATCGCCGGGGAGCGTCTCGGGGCGGGTGGTCGCAACCACGATATAGTCGGTGTTGAGCGTCCCTTTCACGCCGAGCGACGAGCCGACGACCGGATAGCGCACGTACCAGAGGTGGCCCTTGTTCGCCTCGTGCTCGACTTCGTCGTTGGCGAGCGCGGTGCCGCAGCGCGGGCACCAGTTGACGATGTAGTTGCCCTTGTAGATGAGCCCTTCGTCGTAAAGCCCCTTGAACACCTTCGCGACCGCGCGGCTGCAGCCGTCGTCGAAGGTGAAGCGTTCGCGGCGCCAGTCGGTCGAGTTGCCGAGCATGCGCTGCTGATGGACGATCGTGCCACCGTACTGCTTCTTCCACTCCCAGACGCGCTCGAGGAATTTCTCGCGCCCGAGATCCTGACGGCGCTTGCCCTCCTTCTTAAGCGCCTTCTCGACGACGTTCTGCGTCGCGATGCCGGCGTGGTCGGTGCCGGGGAGCCACAGCGTGTTCCTGCCCTGCATGCGGCGCCACCTGACGAGGATATCCTGAATCGTCTGGTTGAGCGCGTGACCCATGTGGAGAATGCCGGTGACGTTCGGCGGCGGAATCACCACCGAATACGGCGTGCCCTTGCCCGGTTCGTCGTGAAACGCGCCGGATTCTTCCCAGAACTTGTACCACTTGGCCTCCGCGGCCTTAGAATCGTAGGATGCTTCCATTTTCTTTTGCTCTTTTCTTGCTTTCAATTCGTTGATCATCCGCGCGAAACGCTTCAACTCGGCCTCGCGCGGACCCCGTCGCTCGTAGGTCCCGTCAGCCATGATC
>R11__coassemble_508_pt1 | contig 25397 bp, 19 predicted proteins | sample R11__metabat2_low_PE_023 | metagenome-assembled genome bin R11
CCTTCAGCGAGAGCTCCGGCACGGTCCCGTTCTTGTTGGCGTGGGCGTGTTGGCCGCCAACCCAGCCACTCACCGTCTCTGCCGCCTTCTCGTAGTACGGCTTCACCTGCGGCCAGAAATACCAGACGAGCACGGCGACCACCGCGAGGAGAAGAATCATCACGAAGCAGCCGATGGCGCAGCCGTGGCGCTTCTTTTCCGTCACCGTCGTTTCCGTCGCCGGCGCGGGCGCGGCGGGCGCCTCCGCCGGTTCCCGAGGCGCGGCGGATTCTTCCGCCGGCTTTTCCGTCTCGGCCGGCGCCGCCGGTTCGCTCTTCTCTTCGGGCTTCACCCTGGCGCGGATTTCCTCCCACTTGCCTTCGGCCGGACCGATCGCGATCGCGGTCGAGCCGCCGATCGGCTCGAGCTCGAACATCTTGAGTTCGCGCGCTTCCGCCTCGGTGACGATCGAAACCGCGTTCTCGCCGACGTCCAGCGTCACCGCCTTCGCGCCGAGCGCGGAATCGGCGATGACGATGTCGGCGTCGTCTCCGGAACCGAGGGCAAGGCGCCCTTTGAGGAGCGCGATCTCCGCGCCCTTCATCGGTCCTTCGACTACTTTAAGTATAAATTCCATTGACTGTTCAACCTTTCAACGCTTCGATCTTTCAACACCTCACAGTTTTATCCGACCGAGCGGCTGGATGTTGATTTCGCTCGAAAGTTCCTGGAAGCTCAAGACCGGCAGCTCGTAATATTCCTTCTCGATCATCTTGCGGAAGTAGCGGCGGATGTCGACCGAGGTGATGACGACCGGCTTCTGCGGAATCGCCGCGAGGTCGCCGATGGTGCGCTTCACCGTGCCGATGATCTGCCGCACCGACTGCGGATCCATCGCGAGATAGCTGCCGCCGGAGGTCTGACGGATGGACTTTCTGATCTTCTCCTCGAGCGCCGGATCCAGCAGATACGCCGCGATCATGTTCTGTCCGCCCGAGAACTTGTAGCTGATGTACCGCGCGAGCGACGAACGCACATATTCGACCAGGAGAACCGTGTCCTTCTCCTTCTGTCCCCACTCGATCAGCGTCTGGGTGATGCGCTTCAAATCGCGGATGGAGATATCCTCCTGCACCAGGCGCTGCAGAACGTCGGTGATCTTCTGAATCGGCAGCACGCGCTGGATTTCCTTGACGAGCTCGCCCGCGTCCTTCTCCATGTGATCGAAGAGAAGCCGCGTCTCCTGCAGCGACATGAACTCGTTCGCGTAACGCTTGAGTACGCTCGAGAGATGAAACGAGAGAACGCCGTTGATGTCGAGATAGCGAATGCCGCTGTCGTCCATGAGCTGTTTCTGATCCGCCTTGACCCACGCCGTCTCGTACTGGGAGAGGAACTTTCTCCCGGTCTCGAACTGAACCCCCGCCGCGGCGAGATTGTCGGCGGTCTCGAGCGCGAAGTAGTATCCGGGCCTGAGCGCGCCTTCCGACACCGGCACTTCGTTGACGAGCAGGCGGTAGCGGCCCTCGTGGAGATTCGCGTTGAGCGAAAGATTGATGCCGGGGAACGGCACGCCGAGATCGTGGTAAAGCGCTCGGCGGATGTCCATGATCTTGTCGTTGAGCTCTTCGTAGGTGAGGGTCTTCGCGACCGCCGCGTCGATGTCGACCATGAGCGGGGTGACCATCGAGAAGTCATCGCCGTCCTTGCGCTTCGGCCGCGGCTTGCCGCCGGCCGAAGGCGAGGCGGCGGCGAGCGGATCTTCGCCCTTCGCCGCGAGCTCGGCCTCCTTCTTCGCCTTCTTCATGAGGAAGTATCCGGTGCCGCCGGCGATCGCCGCGAGACCGAAGAGCGGAACTTTCGGGAAGCCCGGGATGAGGCCGATCAAAACCAGCATCGCGCCGCCGAGCATCAGCGCCTTCGGCTGGGCGAAGATCTGCGAGACGATGTCCACGCCGAGCGGCTTGGCCTTGTCGTCGCCGACGCGGGTGACGATGACGCCGGCGGTGATCGAGATGAGGAGCGCCGGGATCTGCCCGACCAAACCGTCGCCGATCGTCAGGATGCCGAAACGCTTGACGCACCAGCCGACGTCCTTGTCGAACATAAGCATGCCGATCAGGATGCCGCCGATGATGTTGATCGCGGTGATGATGAGGCCGGCAATCGAGTCGCCCTTCACGAACTTCATCGCGCCGTCCATCGCGCCGTAGAGCTGCGACTCGCGGGCGAGTTCGCCGCGGCGTTCCTTCGCGGTCTCCTGGTCGATCGCGCCCGCGCGCATGTCCGCGTCGATCGACATCTGCTTACCGGGCATCGCGTCGAGGGTGAAGCGCGCGGCGACTTCGGAGACACGCTCGGCGCCCTTGGCGATCACCAGGAACTGCACAATGGTGATGACGAGGAAGATGACCGCGCCGACGACGAAGTTGCCGCCGACGACGAAGTTGCCGAACGTCTGAATGATCGAGCCGGCGGCGTTCGGATCCTGCGAGCCGTGCAGCAGAATGCACCTGGTGGTGGTGACGTTGAGCGCGAGACGGAACAAGGTCGTGAACAGCAGCATCGACGGGAAGGTCGAGAACTTGAGCGCCCGCGGCAGATACAGCGAGAGCATCAAAAGGACCGTCGAAATGCAGATGTTGAACGAAATCAGGCAGTCGACGATCGCCGAGGGGAGCGGAATGATGAGTAGACCGATGATGCACACCACCAGGAACGCCAGGGCGAGATCACCGAATTTCGCGAATTTGTTTTCCGTTGCCATTCTCAAGTCTCCAACAGCGAAGAGCGGTACATTTCCAGAAGCTCGGTGTCATTGAGGAGCTGCTCGAGTTCGTCCGCCGCCCGGTCGGATGTCCCGTTCCTGCGCTCCCGCAGATTCTTGATCGTTTTTCTCGCCTGCGCGGCGAATCCACCGTTGGTCCTCAAATTGATCGAGTTGCCCATCGCCGCGAGCGCGGTCATGATCTCGCCGCCGATGGAGACGTCCTTCGGGAACACCGCCGCGAGCGCCTCGCTTACGGTGGTGGAGCCGGGGAGCAGCGCATGCTGGGTCTGCCCTGCGGTCTGCCCGACCGCTCCGTCCGTCCATTCCGCGTTCGAAATGCCCGCGTTGAACTGCACTCCCTGGGTGATGCGGTCGATCATTCGGCACCTCCGAAATCCTTAGCCTCGCGCCACAGCACGTTCCACACTCCCTGCAGCACCGGAACGGTGACGTCGGTCTCCTTGAGCCGCACCGCGAAAAACGCCGCGCCCGACTTCGCGAGATAGCCCGTGCGCATGCGGTATTCGCGCCTCGCGTCGTAGTGGGCGCGCGCGAGCAGCTTCTCCATCTTCGGCGCGCTCGCCTCGCACGGAACGGTCATCATCACGGTCAGGGTCTCGTAGGCGTATTCGAAGCGCACCGCGAGTCCGGTCGGGAACTTGAAGCCGACGGTGCCGCGGTCGGAGAGCGCGAGCTCCTTGAGCCCCATCGTCTCGCCGAAGCGGGTGAGCGCGTAATCGAGAAAATCGGGTGCCTTGGCCATCACGCCGCCTCCCCGTCTTTTTTGCGCTGCTCGGCTTCTTCCTCGAGCGAGATGAGTCCGTCGAGATGCTCCTGGGCCGCCTCGCCGAGTTTGAAACGGTCCGACTCCTTCGCGAAGAGCCTCGGACTCATCTCCCGGATTTTCGCGGTGATCTCGGTCATGAAATAAATCTGCGCCAGCAGCTGCGCGATGCCCGCCGAGGTCACCATCGCCCCGAAATTGCCCGCGTTCACGAACGGCAGGTCGATCATGTCCAGAAGCTTGCCGATCAACTGCTCTCCGGTGAGGTGCAGCCGCTCGCCGAAACTCGCGAGCATCTTGTCCACGAGACCGTTGAGCTTGTCGAGCATCGTCTTCAGGACTTCCACGCTCTGCAGATCGGTGAGGATTCTCCGCAGTTCCTCGGGGCTCCTCGACGGATCGTTCGCCTGCAGTTCCACGCTGCAGCCCTTGAACAGAAACTCGATCGACTCCGCGAGCCGTCCCTCGCCCTTCGCCGCAAGAAGCGACCTGAAGCAGTCCGCCGGACTGGTGAAGCCCAGCACCTCGCTGCGGTAAAGGTCTCTGAGCTCTCCCATCTCGGCGAGCGAATGCGCCTCGGCCTTCACAAGCTCGGCAAGGTTGAGCCCCGCCTTCACCTCGGCGCCGCTCTCCTTCATGAGCAGGTTCTTCGCCTCCCCGAGAACCTTCATGAGCGCGCTCTCGCCTTCGTCGAGCGCCGCCTCCATGACGTCGATCATCGCGAAGACGTGCGACGGATCGCCCGAAAGCTTCTTCATGAGCGCGATGAGCTCCCTGCCGCTCATCGGCTCGCCCCCCTTGCCGACATTGGAGCGGAGCTGCTTCAAAATAAGCGTCATCGCCTGCGCCCCCGGCATGTCGGGGAGCGAGTTCATCCACTTCTGAACCGCCGCGAGATACGCCTGTGTCACTCCCTTGCGCTCGCCGATCTTGCGCTCGGCCATCGACTTCACAGTCTTCTCCTCGAACTGGAAGGAAAGCTCCTCCATCGAGTCCTGCAATTCCTGCGCCGGATCGGCCTCGACCAGAAAGGTCATTCCGCCGATCGTGCCCTCCTGCACCGCCGATTCCGCAGCCGCCGCGCCCGCGCTCTGCGCGAGCGCGGACATGGCCTCGTAGGACGAGGTCGCCATCGACTGACGGAAAATCTGGGCGGCGTCCATCACTTCGTTTCCGGCTCCTTTGCTTCCGCCGCGTCTGTCTCGACCGCGTCAATCTCCGCCGCGGCAGCCGCGGCTTCCTTCGCCTCTTTCGACCTGCGGTATTCCTCGCGGCGGCTGTCGAAATCTTCAAGCCACTCGTCGTGATCGACCTTGCGCTCGTCATGACGTTTCTCGCGGCTGAAGCCGCGCTCCGCCTCGTTGCGGTTGTAGGTCTCGTCGAACTGTTCGTGGCGAATCTCGCGCTTCTCGGCGCTTCTCGCCTCGCGCTCCTTGCGCGCCAGATCGTCGCGGTCGACATTGTCCTCGATCATCTCCGCCTCCTCGGTGTTGCGCTGGATGAGCGCCTGCTTGAGGACGAGCGAGTTGGTGGGCGAGGTGTAATCCATGAGATCGATCATGTGCGGAGTAAGGACGAACATGCGCTGATAGGTGTTGTTCACCTTCGAAACGCCGCCGAAGATCCAGCCGATCCAGGGAATGTCGCGCAGCCACGGGATGCCCCACGCGGCGTCTTCCTGCACGTCGCGGAAGTAGCCCGCGAGCAGTATCGAATCGCCTTCGAACACCGCCGCCTGGGTCTCGATCTTGGTCGAGCGCGTCATCGGCATGTCGTCGACGGCGACGGACTCGAATCCGCCGTCCTCGAGCTCCATCGTGAGCCACACCTGCCCGGTCACGTTCGTGCCCGCCGGCGGCACGAACCTCGGCTTGATGCTGAGTTTGGTGCCGGCGGTCACAGACTCGAGCGAAGCGACTTCGGTGCCGACCACTTTCGCGTGATAGCTCTGGGTGTCGCTGATTTCGGCCGCCATGTTGTTGAGCGTCAAAAGCGACGTGCGCGAAATGTTCCGTGCCTTGCCCTTCGTGCGCAGCGCCGAGATCGACGCGCCGAGATTGACGTGCTTGTCAAGATAGGTGAACGCGCCCGCGAGGCCCTGCCCGCCGATTCCGTCCACATCGAAAAGATTGCCCGCGTTCTGTCCGACCCCGCCCTGGGTCGCGCCGTGGCTCGACTGCGCCGAGGCCTTGAGCGAGAGCTGCCAGTCGAGCGAATCCTCGCGGTTGAGCTCGATAGTGGTGATGCCGATGTCGACGAGCTTCTGCGGAACGTCGAGCTCGGAGATAAGCTTCTCGTACTGCGGCATCTTGGTGGTGATGTCGCGCACCACCACCGCGTTGAGCCGGTTCTCCGGCTGCACGACCGCCCTGAAGCCGCGCGAAGCCGCTTCCTCCGCCTTTGCATCCGCGCTCGCGAGCGAGTTGGTCTCGCCTTCGCGGACCTTCGAGACGCTGTCGCTCACGCCCATCAGCTCGCGCAGCAAGGTCGCCATGCCCTTGATGGTCGTGCTGGACTCTCCGCTCACGTCGGTGCTGCCGCTGTTGAAGCTCACGTCGTCCGCCCAGGTGTGCTTCAACGGAAAAATGCGGGTCTCGACTTCGGTGAAGGTGCGCACCTCGCGAAGCTTGTCCGCCCGCGCGATCATCTCGATCACCAGCTGCACGTAGCGCGGCGGACCGGAGACGAGAATGAGCTCGTCGTTCGAAGCCGTCTTGAGCGGGAAGCGCGGATCCTCCACCCCAAGTTCCTTGAGCATCGCCGCGACCTCCGCCGCCTTCATGTAGCGGAGATCCTGCATCGTCGTCACGTTCTCGGTCGCGCCGTAAAGCCACAGCGTCGAACCGTCGTAGTACTCCACGAGGTTGTACATCGAGACGATGCGACGGATGAACTCACCCGCCGGCGTCTTCACGAAGTCGCCCGATATGACGCCGTCGACCCTGTCGCTCATCATGATCGCCACTCCCTCGGCGACCGCGAACGCCTCCACCGCCTCGCGTATCGACATCGACCGCGCCGTGAGCGAATACTCGGGTATGCGCCACTCGATTGCCTCCATCGGTGCGGCAAAGCCAAGACCGCGCCCGAGGGCAAGCGCGGAGAGAAGCACCATCATCTTTCGCGATACGTATTGCATAGCACCGTGTATTTTATCAAAAAGAACTCGCCGTGTGGAAAAAAAATCCACCCCGCCACAGACATATACACTCACGACATGTACACCCATGTCTCCATCGTACCACCCAGAGGAGGGGCGGCATCTTGCCGCCCGTCAAATGCTCCATCGTACCACCCAGAGGAGGGGCGGCATCTTGCCGCCCTTCAAATGCATGGCTCCATCGAGCCACACAGCGACCTTGAAATCATTTCTTTATCAAATGGACCTTGAAGAAATGGTGTTCTTTCGTTTTAACGCGCCATGATGTATCACCAAGCGATATCTTGCCGACGATCTCCGCCGCGTAGCCATCGCGGATAGTATTCTTCGGCTCATAGTCGACAACAGGATTCCCATTCTCAAGCGTGATCGTCGCCCGAAGCGTCTTCGCGGCGTCATTCGGGTCGGTTCCGCACACGTATTCCGCCCAATTCGCGAGACCATCGCCATCGGCATCTTCCATCACTAACGCCGCGCAGTCGGAAACCGAAGCCCCTACGTCGACAAGTCCGTTCTCGACGAGCCACGAAATCGGAATTTCGACGTTATCGAGTTCGTCGTCGATGATCGTGACATAGGTCGGATCTTCCGGATCAACCCAGACTTCCTCCGAAACCTCGTCGCTGAACCTGAGCGACAGGTCCTTGTAGGCAAGCGTACCATCGGCATTGGCCGCCGCTAGCGTCAGAATCATGCGCGAACGGTCGGTAACGCCCGCAGCATCAAGGATAATCGCGAAGCGTCCGCTACCGAGAGACTTCACCTCGACCGCCTCGTCCGGCAGCATCGAGAGGTGGCTCGGGTACGCCGAGAGCGAAACCGTCGAGGCCGAGCACTGTATGTAAAGAACATTGGTGCCAAGCGCGTTCTCGCGATAGAAATCTTCGGAGACTTCGACATCCGCCCCGGTCACGCTCACGATCTCCGGCGCCGCGTGCGCGGTATATGTCGTCTCCTCCCAGGCGAATTCCGGCAGCACCGGCACGGCGATTGCCGTCACAACCGGCGAATAAAAGCAGGCAAAACTTGAGGTGCCAGTATATGCCCTGCCAGTGTGAGTGTACGATACTTTTATCTCGCCTTTTTCTCCCGCGAACGCCGCGAGTGAAAGCGCGACCGACTGCCGCGCGGTCTGCGCGGTACTGTTGGTAACGCTCCAGATCACGCTCGACGATCCGCTCTCGTCCGTGAAGCTGGCGGTGAAAATATCGCAGCAACTGCTTGAACCGTAATACTGATTCACCGTCCAACCGAAGGAAAGCACTGTATCCGCGGTCACCTCGCCATTCACATTCAGCGAGAAACCGCCGGACCATGCCGTAGACGAATAGAAAGATGTATCATCCTTCGCCGTACCGTTGATAGACCAGTCTTCGTCTTCTGCGCTGGAACTCCAGGTTTTCGTAACCATAGTCGATCCCTCGGTTCCAGGCAGCGCCTTGCGGGCGGTGCCGGCGATTGTCGTCGATACCGTGTCGCTTTCGGCGCCATCATCGTCGACGAAAAGCGGGCGAACCGAGAACCGGTACGACGAACCCGCGTCAAGGTCGGTGAAGGTGTACGAGCGGGAGTCGGCGCCAGCCACGACCGTAACGGGGTCTGAGATTGGAATGACATCGGCGACGGAGACGTCATCGATGGAAATGCCAGCATAGTCCTGCGGATAATACGAACCTCCCGTCCGCGTGACTACCGCCCGAAGTTCAAGCGTCGAACCGCCGCGCCCGCCGAGGAACAACCGGATGTTCTTCCACGATGAAGAGCTCGATGCGGCGTTTATCGTCGGCTTGGACAATGTCTCCCATTCGCCGCCGTCGAAGCGCCCCTGAAGTTCGAACGATGAGCCGAGGGTGTAACTGGACTTGAGCTTATAGGTGAGTACGCTCCGCGAGGTGAGACCGACTGCATCGGCGAATAAATAAGTGCCTGCCGAACCGGATGTCATGAAAAGGACACCGCCGTCTTCGTCCGCAAAATCCTCGACCCAGCCGTCGACCTCGCTCCCCGCCGCGCTCGCGGTAATTTCAAAACCTTCGACGGCGTCGTCGTAGCATTCCGGCAGCGACCAGGCTATAGTCGCGGAATTCTCCGATATTTTTGGGAGCGGTTCGAGTTGCACTGTTTTACGCGGACGAAAGCCGGTAGTGGCGGAAGATATTTCATCCGCAAGCGACATCCAGCCGTCGTTCGAACCGCCCCAGCCGTAGTTGACGTAAATATACGCATCATTTGAATCGTTCGCCCATCCGTGAGCGACGATCGCGTGACCGGGTATCGAGACCTGGACCGGCATTCCGTTCTTGAGATCGGCCAGAATCGCCGCCGCCGCATTATCGTAGTCGCTCGAAATCGACCAGCTGGTGCATGTCTCGTACCACTCGGAGGCGTTGCCGGCGACAGTTCCGAAATTGGCGCTGGATCCGCCGGAGGCAAAACTCATATGCGCGAGGTTATCCGCGAAAAGGATGAGCCTCGCGATCGGGTAACGCGCGCTTTCCGCTATCTTTCCGCGCAGGTCATATCGATCGGATGTATTCGGCCCGCCGTAATAGACGTAATTCGTCGAGAGATTTTCCCAATCCAAAGGCACATGCCCGTCGAAACGGATCGGCAAGGAAGTTGTCGTCGACGAATCCGGTTTAAACGTATGCGCGTATGTATTCGCCGCTCCGGTACGAACCGGCCACTTCCAATAGGCGAGGGCCTGCGCGGCGGCGGTGGCGACGCAGCCGCATGGCGTGCGGCCTCGGTATACCTCCTGATAACTCGTCGAATAAACCGGGTTGTAATCGTTGTACGGTTGCCATTGATTCCAATGCGTCTTCAGAAACGGCTCGACCACGACCGCCGTATCGTCCGAAAGCGATACGGAAAGCGACTTAACCGCAGAAGGCCAACCTTCGCGGCTGCCGATAAGTTCCGTCCACTTGGCGTGACGAATAGTTGCTTCGCCAGACTCCACCTCTTGCGCCGCGGCGTTGGCGCTCTCGAGTAATACGTAAAACGGAGATCCCGACTCCGGCTCGACAAAAGAATTCGATGAAAAAGCGATGATCGGGCGAACCGCGTCGGAAGCCGACAAGACAATGTAACCCGACGGTTTAAGCGCCACGATGTAAAGCGAATCGCGGGATGAAACCGCGTCAACCGCCGCGCCTTCAAGCGTGGCACGTGCAATCGCGTTACCAGCGAGCCAATTCGCGGCCGCCTTACAAGCATCATCCGTACCAATCATATCCGCCGTTGCGGATAAGCTTGCAAACGCCGTTGCAAAAAACGCACTCTTCATTAAATTGCACTTTATCATTGCGTTTCTCTTTTATTGGTTTACCAACTTTTTTGAAAGCGATAGTATTTTATCAAATGCTTTGGTTATCGACAAGGTGGCCATATCATCCGAGCACCTCGTCGACGGTAAATGTCACCTCGCCGGACGCGAAGTGACGCGGTTTCCACCACGTGAGCGCACGGCTCGCGGGGTGGAAATCTATGGACACCTATCGTAAAGGAAATTCCCGGCTGGAGCCGTACGCCTTGAAGTTCGCCGAGAGAAATTCGAACTACGCGTTTTTCCAAAGGAAAATCGGATCAGTAAGAGCGGTCGGTGCGGCGCTCGAGGTAATTGAGCAGCGCCTTGCGGAGAACTTTGTAGCCGCCCGGGGTCGGATAGTTACCGGTAAAATACCAGTCGCCGGTGTTTTTCGGGCAGCACCGGTGGAGATTGTCGACCGACTGGTAAACCACTTCGACCTCGGCGCGCAGCCCTTTCGGCAGGAGCATCCGCGCAATCTCGGCGTTGTGCTCCGCCTCGCTGAAACGCGCGTAGAGCTTCGCGAGCGGATCGCGTTCGTTCGACATCAACGCCTCGCGGAGAATCGCGTCGGCGTTCGGTCCGAGCAGATTCACGAGCGCCCGGAACGCCACCAGTTCGCCCAGGGTCGACATGTCGATGCCGTAGCAATCGGGATAGCGGATCGGCGGGGCGGATGAAGCGACGACGATTTTCCTGGGGCCCAGCCGATCGAGCATCGGGAGAATCGCGTTCTTCATCGTGTTGCCGCGGACAATCGAATCGTCGAGCACGACGAGCGCGTCCCGCCCTTCGCGGACGAGTCCGTAGGTGACGTCGTAGACATGCTTGTAGAATTCGCGGCGCGCCGCGGCATCGGCGATGAAGGTGCGGAACTTCGCGTCTTTCACCGCGACCTGTCCGAACCGGATGTGCTTGCCGCGCTTGAGTCCCTCTTCGTACATGTGCTCGACGAGTCCGTGAAACGCGACCTGCGCCGAGTTGGGAATGAAGCTGAAGAAGATGTCTTCGAGATCGCAGCCCGCCGCCTTCACGATGTCGTCCGCGAGCGCCGCGCCGAGCGCCTTGCGCTCCTGATGGATCATCGCGTCGTTCGCGCGCGAGAAATAGATGCGCTCGAAGACGCAGCTGCGGTGTTCGCCCGGCTCGAGACAGTCGCGGAACTCCGCCGTGCCGTCCGACTCGATGACGAGCGCCTGTCCGGGCGGGAGCGGCTTCACCTCGTCGAACGCGCAATCGAAGGCGGCCTGGATCGCCGGACGCTCCGAGGCGACGACGACGACTTCGTCCGTCATGTAGTAGAAGCCCGGACGGATCCCGTGCGGATCACGGATCGCGAAGCTCGTGCCCGCTGCGGTCGAGCCGATGAGCGTGTAGGCGCCGTCCGCCCCCGTAAGCGCGTCTTTGAGCGCGGTCTCGATCGGACGGCCGTGCTTCAAATTGTGCGCAATGAGTTCGGTCATCAGATAGCCGTCGGCCTTGCAGGACGGGAAGAAGCCGAGAGCGCGGTATTCCTCGAACAGTTCATGGGTGTTGGTAAGATTGAAGTTGCCGGCAAGGAGAAGCGTCCGCTCCAGGGTCGAAGCGACATGCGTGAACGGATGACAGAAGTTGACATCCTGCCGTCCGAAAGTCGCGTAGCGGAGATGGCCGAGGAAAATCGTCTCGTCACTCGCGGCGGGACGCTTCGCGATCTGGCCCAGGAGATCGGTAAGCGGCGATGACGCGACCGATTTGAGCACTCGGTAGGGAGGCGTGCCGGGCTCGGGCTGAAGGCGCAGCATCGCCGCGCCCGCTCCGTCCTGTCCGCGATTGTGCTGCTTTTCCAGCAAGAGCGAGAGCTTGACGCCGCCGTAGTCGCCCGTGCCGTATTTGCTTTGATAAAAGCTCGCGCCCTTCCTGAGCCGTATCAGCGCCACCCCGCACTCGTGTTTGATTTCCTCGCTCACCTTCTCACCTCCTCATCTTTTATCACTAATCACTAACCACTAATCACTAACCACTAACCACTAATCACTAACCACTAATCACTTATCACTTATCGCTTATCTTCCGATGGTACTCCTGCAGCGTGCACACCGAAAGTTCGCCGAACTTGAGGTAGTCGTCGAGGCCGGAGAGCGCGGCGGCGAAGCCGGCGATCGTGGTCGAGATCGGGATGCCGTGGATGACCGCCGCCGAACGCATGCGGATGTCGTCCACCATCGCCTCGGCGCCGGGTTCGGAGGTGTTGACGATCCAGTCGACCGCCTTCGCGTTGATGAGATCGAGCACGTTGGGGCGTCCGCGGCTGATGCGGTAGATCGCCCGCGACTCGACCCCGGCGTTCCACAGACACGTCGAAGTGCCGCGCGTCGCGTAGATCGTGAAACCCATTTCCTGGAGCCGCTTCGCGAGCGGCACCACGTCCGCCTTGTCTTCGTCCTTGACCGCGAGGAACACGTTGCCCTTCGCCGGCAGCTTCGAACCCGCCGCGAGCTGACTCTTGAAAAACGCGATGTGCCGGTCCTTGTCGATCGCCATCACCTCGCCCGTCGATTTCATCTCCGGAGTGAGCGTGATGTCGACGCCCGGGAATTTGACGAACGGGAAGACCGCTTCCTTGACGCAGGTGTACGGCAGTCTGACTTCCTCGGTGAAACCGATGTCCTTCAGCTTCTCGCCCGCCATGCACCGCGCCGCGTAGCCCGCGAGCGGCACCCCGATCGCCTTCGACACGAAAGGTATCGTGCGCGACGCGCGCGGATTCACCTCGATCATCCAGATCGTCTCGTTAATCTTGTTGTCGTGGGCTTGTTGTTTCGTCACCGCGAGCTGGAGATTCATGAGGCCGCAGACATGAAGCCGCTTCGCGAACTCGTGCGCGTAGGCGCGGCACTTCTCGATCGTCGCCTCGGAGAGCGACATCGGCGGCGTGATCGAGGCGGAGTCGCCGGAGTGACAGCCCGCCGGCTCGACGTGTTCGAGAATCGCGCCGACGACCGTCGTCTCGCCGTCGGAGATGCAGTCGACATCGAGTTCGATCGCGTGCTCGAGGAACTTGTCGATCAGAATCGGCTTGCCTTCGCTCGCCCGGACCGCCTCTTCGACATACTGGACGAGATACTTTTCCTTGTAGACGATCGCCATGCCGCGTCCGCCCAGGACGAAGCTCGGACGCACCAGCACCGGATAGCCGATCTCGTTCGCGACCTTCACCGCCTCCTCGACGGAATGCGCGATGCCGCTCGCGGGCTGGTTCATCCCGACCTCGCTCACGAGTTTCTTGAAGAAGTCGCGGTCTTCGGCGAGGTCGATGTCGTCGGGCGAGGTGCCGATCACGTTCGCGCCCGCGGCCTTCAGTTTCTGCGCGAGATTCAGCGGGGTCTGTCCCCCGAACTGCACGATGACGCCGTCCGCCTGCTCGCGCTCGTAGATCTCCATCACGTCTTCGAGCGTGAGCGGCTCGAAGTAAAGCTTGTCGGAAGTATCGTAGTCGGTCGAGACGGTCTCGGGGTTCGAGTTGACCATGATGACCTCGAAGCCGCGCGCTCTCAGCGCGAACGCCGCATGGCAGCAGCAGTAGTCGAACTCGATGCCCTGTCCGATACGGTTCGGTCCGCCGCCGAGAACGAGAATTTTTTTATTGACCGATTGAGAATTGACCGATTGACCGATTGACCGATTAACCGATTGTATTGATTGTATTGATTTATTGGAACAATGATTCATTGATTCAATACAATCGGTCAATGAATCATTGTCACAATTCAATCGGTCATTCGGTAAATCGGTCAATCGGTCAATACAATCAGTCAATCGACCAATATTACAATAAGTTGAATAATAGTACGGCGTGATCGCCTTGAACTCGCCGGCGCAGGTGTCGACCGCGCCGAACGCGGGGCGGAGACCGAGGCCGAGACGCGCCGTGCGCACCTCGGTCTCTTTCGCCTTCAGAAGATACGCGATCTGCGCGTCGCTGAAGCCCATCGATTTCGCCTGGGCGAGCACGGCGGGATCCTGCTCGAGCGCCTCGACGCTCCCGTACCCGGCGATCACCGCTTCGAATTTCTGCAGCTCGTCGAGATGGCGGAGGAACCAGCGGTCGATCTCCGTCAGCTCGAAGATTCTTTCGATCGTCCAGCCGCGCCGGAGCGCCTCGTGCAACTGGAAAATTCTGTCGGCGCCCGGATGCGCGAGCGCGTCGGCGAGTTCTTCGTCGTTCCATTCCCGGGTGCGGATCGCGTCCCACTTCGCGTGATCGAGGACCGGGAAGAACATCTCGTTTTTCTCGTCCGCGCCGAAGCCGGCGTGTTTCACCTCGAGCGAGCGGAGCGCTTTCTGGAACGCCTCCTTGAAGGTGCGGCCGATCGCCATCGCCTCGCCGACCGATTTCATCTGGGTGCCGACGTGCGGATCGGCCGCCGGGAATTTCTCGAACGTGAAGCGCGGCACTTTGACGACGACATAGTCGAGCGCGGGCTCGAAGCAGCTCGGCGTCACCTGGGTTATGTCGTTCTTGAGTTCGTCGAGCGTGTAGCCGATCGCGAGGAGCGCCGCGATCTTCGCGATCGGGAAGCCGGTCGCCTTCGAGGCGAGCGCCGACGAGCGCGACACGCGCGGATTCATCTCGATGATGATGCGGCGGCCGGTCTTCGGATTGACCGCCCACTGGACGTTCGAGCCGCCGGTCGAAATGCCGATCGCCTCGAGGACCGCGAGCGAATCGTCGCGCATCGCCTGGTATTCGCGATCGGTCAGCGTCTGGATCGGCGCGACGGTGATCGAGTCGCCGGTGTGGATGCCCATCGGGTCGAGATTCTCGATCGAGCAGACGATGACGCCGTTGCCCTTCCGGTCGCGCATCACCTCCATCTCGAATTCCTTCCACCCGAGAAGCGACTCTTCGATCAGCACTTCGGTGTTGAGCGACGCATCGAGACCGCGCTGCACGATCGTCTCGAATTCCGCTTCGTCGTGCGCGATGCCGCCGCCGGTGCCGCCCAGGGTGAAGCCGGGACGGATCACGAGCGGCCAGCTGCCGATTTTCTCCGCCGCCGCCTTCGCCTCCTCCATCGAATGACACGAATGGGAAACCGGCATGTCGAGCCCGAGCTTCTGCATCGCCTCCTTGAAGAGCTCGCGGTCTTCCGCCCGCGCGATCGCCTCCGCGTCCGCACCGATCATCTCGACGTTGTAGCGCTTCAGAATGCCGCGCTTTGCGACTTCCATCGCCGCGTTGAGCGCGGTCTGTCCGCCCAGGGTCGGCAGCAGCGCGTCCGGACGCTCCCGGCGGATGATTTCATGGATCGCCTCCGGCGTGATCGGCTCGATGTAGGTGTGGGGCGCCATCTCCGGGTCGGTCATGATCGTCGCCGGATTCGAATTGATGAGCACCACCTCGTAGCCCTCGTGCTTCAGCACCTTGCACGCCTGCACGCCCGAATAATCAAATTCACACCCCTGCCCAATGACGATCGGACCCGCGCCGATCAGAAGAATCTTGTGAATGTCTGTGCGCTTCATCGACAACTCCCTTTTGGAAGGATTTAGCAAATCCCATGCCAAGCCCCCGACACCAGCGCAATTCAAGATGTCTTTTACATTTTATGTTTCCCGTTCCCAAGTATTTGACATAAACTGTAAAAGCCAACGGAGTTTCGCGAAGATCTATTCACGCAACAGCCATTGCGCATCGGGAAATGTTTTGGTAAACTGTTGCGCAAATGAAAACCATCTTGTTCTTCACCGATCTGTTGGTCGGTCCGCATCTAACCGAATTGAACGGCGTATTCTCTCGCGCAAAAGCATTTGGATGGCGGGTGGTGCCGATCGAATACGCGCGCACCGACCGACCGGCGATGCACTTCATCAGCCATTGGAGTCCGGACGGATGCATCGTCGAATGCGGACACCTCGGCGAAAAACTCAATCCCGCCGCCTACGCTCCGGTGCCGACAGTTTTCATCGATGCGGACGACGAAGCAGTCGGTGGCGCACCGGTTTTCAACGTCCGGAACGATCCCTACGCGCTCTGCGACCTCGCGGTGCGCGAGCTTTCGACGTTCGAACCGGCGAGCTACGCCTACGTCGGCTGGTGCCTGCGCAAAACCTGGTCGGAGCGCCGCCGCGCCGCCTTCGCCCGCCGGCTTAAGCGGCATGGGGTCGCGCACGGATCGTACTTCGAATATCTGTCGCCCTGGCAGCGCGGCAACACCGTCGACTTTCAGAACGAACTCATAAAATGGCTGAAGAAACTGCCGCTCCCCTGCGGAATATTCGCGGCGAACGACCAGACCGCCTCGCAGGTCGTCGACGCGGCAACGGCGGCAGGCCTTTCGATACCAGACGACATATCAATTATCGGCGTCGACAACGACACGCTTTTCTGCGAAAACAGCAGTCCTTCGCTCACCTCGATCGAACCCGACTTCCGCCGCGGCGGCGAACTCGCGGCCGAACTGCTCTCCGAAATCATGGCCAATCCCTCGACGGAGCCGCGCCGAATCGATTTCGGCGCCGTGGGCATCGTCCGTCGCGGTTCCACCCGCAAGTTGATCGTTCAGGACGCGAAGGTGCGCACGGCGCTGGAACGCATCCGCCGCGACGCCTGCACCGGTCTCACCGCCTCGGACGTGATCGCCGAGATCGGCGGTTCTCGCAGAAAGGTCGAGCAGCGCTTCCGCAAATCAACCGGCCACTCCATCGGCGAGGAGATAATCGAACGGCGGCTGGAGCACGTATTCGAACTCCTGTCCGATCCCAAAGAGCCGCTCGCGCTGATCGCCTCGTCGTGCGGATGGCAGACCGAGTCTTTTCTCTCCCGCCTCTTCAAGAAACGCACCGGCATGACCATGCGGCAGTGGCGCCTCGATCACCTCGGGCGGCGGTAGAATCAGCGGAAGACTTCGCGCACCGAAAGGTCGAGTCCGCCGATGCGGTTGTACTTGAGCCAAAGGCGGCGATATTCGGGCACGATTTCAAGCGCGATTTTCTCCGGCTCGCCGAAGACGCGCAGCTCCAGCGCGCGATACAGAAGATTGAAAACCTCGAAGCCGTCCTTGACCCACTCGGGAGTCTCGGCGGTGAACAGATCGCCGCGTCCGGTCTTCACCCGGACGGAAAGCGCCGCCGCCGCGTCCAGAACCGCGCGCACGCCGCCCTCGCCGACTTTCGCGAACTTGCGCGAATCGCGGCCGAATTTGAGGATGTCGACGAGCGGAGTGGCGTTGCCTTCCGTGACCCCGCACTTCTCATCCAGCACCGAATATTCCAGCAGCAGTTCGCCGGCACCGCGGGTTTTCATCACCCGGTCGAGCGCCGCCGCGAGATCGCCCTCGTCCCCTTCGATCGCGCCGGTTTTCATCGCCAGATACACGAGCGCGGGCAGCGAGACAATGAACGGCTGGGGATGTCCGCCATCACCCCAGTCGGCGAGCAGCAGCGCCTCGGGAGAGTGTTTCCGCGCCGCGGCGACGGCGCGGGAAAGATTGCGCCGGGCCATGCCGAAGCGTCCCGAAAGCGAATTCCACGAACTGGTGCCGGGGCAGAACCGGAATCGCACTCCCGCGGCGGCATACGCCGCGCCCATCTTGTCGAAGTCGTGCTTGTCGCTGTAACCCCAGTCGAGCGGAACCGCACCGGATGGGACTTCCGTCGCGATGAGTTCGGGATGATCGTAGAAGAAATCGCCCCAGAACATCGGCTCGGCGCCACGATCCTCGGCCGCCTTGCAGATCTTGCCGAGAAACTCCAGATACGCCCGCTCCCTGCCGACTTTCTTCACATACTCGGCGCTGCGGGCGTTCGGCGCGGTGAGATCGAACGTCTCGTCGCCGCCGACGTTGATCTTCTTGGTGCGGAAGCACGGCAGCAGCTCGTCATACCACGACTCCACCAGCTTGAGCGATTCCGGATCGGTCACGCAGAGGTCGCTCGGATGGTCAAGGTACGATCCCCACCGCGTGTAAGCCCCGCCGTGCGGAGTTTCGGCGAGATGCAGGTAAGAGGGTTTCTCGAGCCACTTGGTGAGATGTCCGTACGAGTTCTGGTTCGCCACGAGATCGACGCCCTTCGCCGCCGCGTAGGCATCGAGCGCGCGCACTTCATCCGGAGTGAGCGGCGAGGCCTCGCCCCACACCTCTTCGTGTCCCTTGTAGGCGAACACGTGCTCGGTGTAGAGCTGCAGTTCGCGGTAGCCGAGCGGAGCGATCACGTCGACGACGCGCCTCAGCGTTTCCATCGTCGGCACCTTGTCGCGGCTGATGTCGAGCATGTACCCGAGCCGAGGCCCGGCTTCGAGTGAGCAGGTCACGGCAAACGAACATAAAACGGAGGCGATCAGTTTATTCATAATTCAACTCCTATTTCGGAAAGCGGAATCATCACGAAATCGCGCTCGGCGGCGCGCGGATGCGGCAGCGTGAGTTCGGGCTCGTCCAGCCGCAGGCCGTCGAAATCAATGAGATCGATGTCGATGGTGCGCGGACCGTTCCGGACGGTGCGCTTTCGTCCGAGCCGCTCTTCAATCTCGTGCATCCGCCGCGAGAATTCGTGCACTTCGAGTCCGGTGAAGAAAACCGCCGCCTGATTGAGAAACTTCAAATCGGCGAATTCGTCCGGCACATCCACTCCCTCGGTCTCCAGAACCGACGAGGCACACTCCAGCCGGGTGAGCGGCAGCTCCGCGAGCGCCTCGAGCGCACGCGCGAGGTATTCGCGGCGCGGCTCCAGATTGGAGCCAAGCGAAATGACGGCGCGGGAGAGCTTTTCGCCGGCTTCGGTCATGGCGCGTCGATCTCCGGTGAAAGGCGGGCCAAGAGCGCCACGACGGCGGTATCGGTGCGCAGAATGCGTCCGCCGAGCGAGAAACGGAGGAAACCGTGCGATTCCATTAGCTCCACCTCCTCGTCGGTCCAGCCGCCTTCGGGTCCGACCGCCAGCACGAGCCGCGCGCCCTCGGCTGACGATGGAACACCAGTCCCACCGCCCGCCGCGCCATCCCGCGGCGGATACGGATGCGCCACCACGCGCCAGGGCGAGGGACAGAGCGAGTCGAGTTCCTCCTGAACAAATTTACGAAAATTCCGCCGCGTTTCAATCACCGGCACCGGAGTGGTGCCCGCCTGCATGAGGCCTTCAATCAGCACCGGAAGGTAATTCTCTTTCTTGAGAATCGTCGCGCCCCAGAAGTCTTTCTCGACCTTCTTCGCGCCCACAAGAAAGATGCGTCCGACACCCATCTGCGCGAGCTGCGGCAGCATCCGCTTGAACGCCCGCGGACGCGGCGGAGCGAGCACGAGATCGACCCAGGGCTGAAGCGAAGACTGCTCGTGACTGAGTTCGAGCGTCACCGCGCCGCCATCGATCGCAACGATTCTGCCGGTGCCGATTTTTCCGTCAAGCTCGCCCGTCTTCACCGTCTGCCCGACTTCGCCGTGCAGAAATTCAAGAATGTGCGCGGCGCGCTCGTCGCTCACAACCGCCCTGCCGCCGCTTATTTCAGCGGATGAAAAAAGAATCCGGTTCATCGGTTCAAAAGATAGACGACGCCGACCGAGAAACGCTCGAACAGAACGCCGAGGAAAAGAATCGGATGGCGCAGAACTTTTTTCCATTTGCCGCGCTCGAAAAAGACGCCGACGAAACGATACCAGGGCGAGAACTGACGCTTCACCGCCGGATGGTTCGGCGACTTCGCGCGGTACGCCGCCATCGATTTCGAATAATACGCCTTCTTCTCCAGCATGCGCTTGTAGGAAAGCTTCTTCTCGTTGTGGATGAGATGATGCCTGAGAACCTCGCACTTCGCGCCGGTCGCCAGAATGCGGATGTCGAGTTCCCAGTCCTCCGGTCCCGCGATCAGGTTCTCGTCGTATCCGCCCGTTTTCTCCAGCACCGATTTGTGAAAGAGTCTAAGCGCGTCGATCGCGGTGCCGTCGTAAAACGATCGCTCGAAGTTTCTGGCCTTCACGCGGAATCCGCTCCCGGTTCTCACCTCGGGTATCCAGAAGGCCTGGGGAAATTTTTCGATTTTTCGATTAATCGATTTTTCGATTGCGTTAGGAGAGGCGTCGATTCGGGAGAGGATTTCGTCGATTGTTTCCGGCGGCAGAATCATGTCGGCATCGAGCACGATCACCCAGGGCGCGGATGCGGTGCGCCAGCCGAGGTTGCGCTGGGCGCTGCGCTCGGGTCCCTTGTCGAGAACCTTTGCGCCGAGCGAGGCGGCGATCGCCTTGGTGTCGTCATCGGAGGCATTGTCCACGACGATCATCTCGACCTCGCCCCGGTACGCGTCGAACGCGTGGATGCAGTTCGCGATGTTGTCGTGCTCGTTGCGGGTGGTGATGACGACGGAAAGTTTCATACCGTTCTCCCGATCAGTTTCTCCGCGAGGGACTTCAGAAAGTCAGTGTCGCCGGGGAGCGTCGAGAGTGCCGCGGTCGCCGCCGCGGTGGTTTCGCTCACGAGACGTTCGGTTTCTTCGCGGGAGAAAGGAGAATCGCCGTCGAGCAGATCGTCCTCGTACTGGAAGGCGAGACCGAGGTTGAGCGCGAATTTTTCGAGCGCGGCGACATCGGCCTCGCTCCCGCCGGCGGCAAGGCCGCCCATCGCCGCCGAGGCGATGAAGAGATCGGAGGTTTTATGGCGGTAGATGAAGTCGATGTCGCTCGCCGGGTCAAGTTTTCCGTTCGCGTCGCGTTTCAGATCCTCGACCTGTCCGCGCACCACCCCGACGCCCATCTCGCCGAGGACATCGATGATCGCGGCGACATTGCGCGGCGCTTTCGCCGCGGTGCGGTACGCGAGCGCGAGCAAGGCATCGCCGGCAAGAATCGCCGTCGCCTCGCCGAATTTTTTCCAGACCGTAGGTTTGCCGCGGCGGAGTTCGTCGTTATCCATCGCCGGGAGATCGTCGTGGATAAGCGTGTAGTTGTGGAGAAGCTCGATCGCCGCGGCGGGCTGCCGCGCGTCCTCGGCCTTGCCGCCGACCGCGAGCGCCGCGCCGAGCGTCACCAGCGGCCTCAGCCGCTTGCCGCCGGTCCCGACCGCGTAGCGCATCGCCTCCACGAGCGAGGCGGGGCGCTCGCCGCAGGAGGCGAACGCCTCCTCGAGCGTGCGCTCGACGAGTTCAATGAACCGGGCCGTCATCAGATTTTCCTCTCCGCCTTCAGCACCGCGTCGAGCACCTTGTCGAGCGCGGCGGTGTCGCAGGTTTCGACCGTGCCGGTGTCGACCGCGGCGGCGATCGCCGGATCGATCGGGAGCGACGCGGTCTCGGGTATCGAATACGCCGCGGCGGTTTCCGCCGCCTTCGATTCGCCGAAGAGGCGATGCTCCCTGCCGCAGTCGGGGCACTTGAAATAAGCCATGTTCTCGACGAGACCGGCGACGGGGAGCTTCATGAGTCCGGCCATCTTCACCGCTTTCTCGACGATCATCTTGACGAGATCCTGCGGCGAGGTGACGACCACGATCGCGTCGACGGGGAGCGACTGGAAGACGGTGAGCGGCACGTCGCCGGTCCCGGGCGGCATATCGACGAAAAGAACGTCCTTCTCTCCCCAGGCTACGTCGCTCCAGAACTGCTTGACGACGCCGGCGATGACCGGTCCGCGCCACACTACCGGATCGCTCGGATTGTCGACGAGCAGATTGAGCGAGATGACATCGATTCCGCCCGCGCTGCGGCAGGGAAGAATCGTCTTGCCGTCCGCCGAGCCCGCGCGCTCGGTGATGCCGAAGGCGGTGGGGATGGAGGGACCGGTGATATCGGCGTCGAGAATCCCGACCTTGAGTCCGCGCTTCATCGCGGCTACCGCGAGGAGCTCGGTCACGAGCGACTTACCGACCCCGCCTTTTCCGCTCATCACCGCGACGACCTTCTTCACGTGCGAAAGCTCGTTCGCCGGCACAAGAAAGCTCTTCGGATCGCTGCAGCCGCCCTTCGACGCGCAGCTCGAACAATTATGATCGCATGCCATGTCAGTACATTTTTTCGTATTCACCCTTGTTGACCCGCTTCAGGGTGTGGAAGCCCGCGCGTTTGGCGCGATAGTGCAAATCGGTTTTGGAATGATTGAGCCACGAGGGCTGCAGAACGCGGTAGATCTCCGCCCCGCAGTCGGGACAGACCTTGAGATGATCGTCTTTGATCGACTGGACGATCTCGAAGCCATGCGCGCATTTCGCGCAGCCCTTCTTCGGCTCCTTCGCCTCGTAAACGTAAATCGGCATTTTGAAATTCAGCCTTTCATTCCCAGCTCAGCCCTGAGCGCCGTCGTCGACCGCGCCGGGAGACCCGGCGAGGGGATGCGCTCGGCGACTACGAGCTCGATGCCGCGTTCGCGGCAGAAATCCGCCTTCGCCTGCGACCATCCGTCGGAGTTGACGAAAAAGATGTCGGGCCTGAGCGCCTCGACCTCGCGCGTGAAATCCATTATGCCCATGCCGGAGTTGACCCACGCGTCGGTGACGTAGCGTATCGCCTTGACCATGTAAAGCCGCTCGGCCTCGCTATTGACCGTCTTGCGGTGCTTGAGCTCTTCGATGTTGCGGTCGCTGCCGATGCCGACATAAAGATCGCCGAGCTTGGCAGCCTCGGCGAAGAACGCTACGTGACCCGAATGAAGCAGATCGTAGCAACCGGAAACGAAAACCTTCTTCTTCTTCATTCACTCTCCAGCATTAAGCCGAGGGAGGGATTCGAACCCCCGTGTCCTTACGGATCCTGATTACAAATCAGGCGCAATCGACCACTATGCGACCCCGGCAAATATTGGCGAGTATTATATCAACTTTCGTCCCCTTAAGTCAACCGGAGATTCCGGTTTCATGAACTCACTTAGAAGCTGAGAGTCGCGTTGAAGCCACCCCAGAAGATCTGATCCTTGTGGCTGTCGCCGCAGTCCATGTAGTGCTGGTGGCGAAGCGTGCGCGAAGGCGTCCAGGTGTAGTTGGCGTTCACGCCGACCGAGAAGTTGTCGGTCACCGCGTAGCTCGCCTTGAGGGTGAGCGTCTGATCTGTCATCTGGGTCTGCGCGCCGGACATGCCGGTGTTGTTCTGAACGAACGCGACGTTGCCGACGCCGAGAGTCGCCTTCGGGGTGATGGTGAGACCCTCGATCGACTCGATCTCGAAATCGTGCTTCACCGAGAAACGGTAGTAGGCGGTGCCGGGCTCATGGCCGTTGTTGTTGGCGCAGGCCCAGAGCACTTCGACGCCGGGGGTGACCCAGTCGTTGTTGTAGAACGCGCCGGCGTAGAAGTCCATGCCGAGGTGTCCGGCGCAGTGGCCGCCGTGATTGTTCGGGTAGACATACCAGTAGTAGCCGGCCTCGAGATCGAGATTGCCGAAGCTCTTGGTGTAGCCGAGATAGTAGTCGTCTTCCTGCACGCCGCCGCGCATGCGGCTGTTGCCGCCGCCGGCGCAGCTGTTACGGCGATGGGTGAAATCGTAGCTGCCCCAGTAGTTGAAATAGATGCCGCCGAAATCCTCGGTGTTGTAGCCGATCGAGACGCTGGGCTGCCAGCACCAGTTGTTGTTGAGAATGACGCCGCGCCACATGTAGTCGGAAAGAAGATCGACCGAGAGCTCGGTCCAGAAGCCGCTGTCACTTTCCTCTTCGGCCTTCGCATCGGCGGCGGCCTCGGCCTTTTGCTCATCCGTCAATTTGGGCTCGGTCTGAGCGACGGTATCCTGCGCGTTGAGAGCGCCGAACGCGGCAACCGCCGCAACGCTGAAAAGAAGTTTCTTCATTGCTGTTGTTCCTTTGTGTTGTTGGTCTGATTATTATGTCATATTACCCATCCGTTTGTCAACACCGCGACACCTGCTTCATCTTCGGGGTCACAAGACAAACCGAATGCGACTCCCCCTGGACGGGGGATGGCGCATTTAATCTGTCATACCTGGTTATTGCATTTAATTCGCCCTAAACGCGATGGGTGCATTCAGTCTGCCATGACTGAGGATTCCGGGGGAAAAGTCATGGACAGGTATTTCCTTTCCCACCACCCCCATGGGGGTGGCCCAGTCGCATTTAATCTGCCCGACCATGCATATACAAGTCCGGCACCATCACGGATCGAAACGCCGCGGGCTCCGACGCCTGGCCGGCCACCCGTCCGACCCGCGCCCTGCGGTGGTCGCGACGGCTCCCGCGCGTAGACAAGAAGCTTCGCTCAGTCAGCCATGCCTCGACAGAATCTCTGGCTGACCACAAGGCGCCTCTTACGCCTGCGACACCTCCGGGCGCTCTCGTACGGGTGTCCGCTCCAGTCGTCGGAGCGAACGCGCCGGGCAGGCCTTTAAACACGGCGTTCAACTGCGACCCGATGAACTCCAACCAGAAATCGCAGATCGAGCGCAACCACGAACTCGTGCGCGAAATCCTGCCCAAGGGTCAGTCGTTCGACGGTCTCACGCAGGAGCTGGCGAACCGGGCCCTTTCGCACGTGAACGCGTACCATTTCCCGGCTTTCGAACCCGGTCGCATTTAACAGGCCGCAAACCAACTTGCGATCAACGGGTAAGGGGAACTATTGTCCCGCAGGATGGCTTCGGGCGCATAAGAGTGTATCACAATGCCTGCCGCGGCGCAAGACGATACGCGCTCTTCATCGCGATTGACGCCGGGGTATTACGTCTATTCACGGTCAAGGCGACCTTGCGACATCCGCTGTCACAACCCCGGTTTCTTGCTTGATCGTGTTCTCGCTTCAGACGCCGCGGGCGGACGCTCGCACGAGAGCACGCGTAGGTGTCGCAGGCGTAAGAGGCGCCCTGTGCTCAGCCAGTGGCCTTGTCGAGGCATGGCTGACTGAGCGAAGCTTCTTGTCTATGTGCGGAAGCCGCCCAAGACCACCGCAGCGTGCGGGTCGAGCTATCCGGCCCGACGCGGCGTCGAAGCGAGCCCCGCGGCAGGTTAAATGCGCTCTGGGCGGATTAAATGCACCCTACCAGGAAATTGTTGCATTAAACCTGCCCAAGGGTGCATTTACTTTGTCCATTGACCTCTTACCCGACAAGGTAACACTCCCCATCGGTAGGGGCACGCGTCCCGCGTGCCCGCGCACTCTCCCCGACGGTAACAGCAAGGGTAGCGGACATTCCTGGCCGCGCTCTCCAAAACCGAACCTTCCACTCTTCAACTTCCACTCTCAACTTCAACTCACCAAGCCCGAAGGCGCTCGGTCGCGGAGAGCGGAAGTCGCGCTTCGGGCGGCTGATGATTGACCCTAAGCAAGGCACGGACAGTTTTCGGTCCAGCCCAGTGGTCGATCATCCGCAGTGAGGATAGCGCGCTATTGCGCGCGGAGTCCGAACGGCGACCGAAGCGCACTTCCGTCGCAGCGACCGTCGCAGCGACCGTCGATCGAGCTATCCGGCCCGACGCGGCCCCCCCTC
>R11__coassemble_563_pt1 | contig 23936 bp, 17 predicted proteins | sample R11__metabat2_low_PE_023 | metagenome-assembled genome bin R11
AACACCATTCCGGTTTTGCTCGCTACAGCATTCCGGTTTTGCTTTCACCGCGACAGAGGAAAAATTATCCGCTCGATTTTATCTCATCGCAAGCGGCTCCGCATAGTTCTTGTTCGTACGTCTTTCGTGACGAACAAGAACTATGACAAGCCAGTAAAGGCCGGCCCCGTATAGTTCTTGTTCGTACGCTTTTCATGACGAACAAGAACTATAGCAAGCCTCCCCGGGAGGCCGCTCGCTGAGTCTCTTATCTTGGATTGCGTATGCATTCCAGAGTGTCACGCTTGCAAGCTCAATCACAGTTTCATGATTGATTGCATTCTCGTTTCAGACGCCGTGCGCGGGCGGATGCTAGAATGAGAGCACTCGCAGATGTCGCAAGTCTAAGAGACAAATTTGGGGCAGCAACCGACCTTGTCAGGTCATAGCTGGCCGAGCGAAGCTTCTTGTCTGCGCATCAGCCGTAGCAGACTGAGGAAAAGCGCCCGGTGGAATTGACCCTGGCGATCGTCTCCGCCGCGAAACGGGCCTGATCGGCGAAGGAAAGCGCGAGCGGTCCGTTAAGCGGCAGTCCGAGCTTGTTACGAACCATCCGGTGGACGGCTTCGGTCGGCTCGAACATCGCCGGATGTATCACGCCGAGCGCCAGATAGACATCGCCCATCGGCGCGATTCCCGCGCCAACCGTCATACCCTTCACCGCGACTCGACTGAAGCTGCACTCCATGAGAAACAGTTCCTGTCCGCTGATCAAATCGCGGCATTTCACTCCGACGCCTGATTTGATCGCCTCGACGACAAGCCAGGCATAGCGGTAGTTCTCGTAGTATGCCGCCGCGAGGCGCTCGCGTTCCGAAAGCGTATCCTTGCGGGCGAGGACGCGCTTGATCGCCGGTTCGCCGCATTGATCGTCCATCATCGAGGCGAAATCGCCAACGATCATGTTAAATGTCGCAGTCAGCAAACCCGGACGTGAAAGATCGAACCCGAGCCGCTTCGCCGCCGCCGTACGTTCCGCTTTGGTGCACTCGTGAATCACCACGTCACGGACAAACGCCTTGGTCAACTCGCGGACGAGCTGGTAGTCAAGCAACACCTTCTCGCACTTCGCTCTGTTCTTTACGAACTTAAAATCGATATGCCCGGAATATGCCGCAGGCGGAAGCATTTTTTTCAGATCATCGGTCGAGAACGGCAAGTAATCCCGCATCGTGGACTTATCCTCGACCCCGTCATTCTCGGCATCGTCCATGCCTTCGTCGCCATCCGCATTCGCCTCAGACATATCGCCATCCGCATTCTCTTCGGATGTATCGCCTTCACTGGTCAAGTCCAGGTAAACGTCGTCCAGATCGCCGACGAAATCTTCTTCGGACATCAAACCATCACTAATGAGCTCATGCGAGTTATGCCCGCGAAGCGTCCATGACCGATAAGTACGCGCCACCGGCGACACAAGATCGACGAGTTCTTCAAATTCATCGCTGTCACCTATCTCAAGCCCCAGCTTGCAGACCAGATTATAAACCGCCATTTCAAGATACGGTTCATAACGCAAGCCATCAAGCATATAATTCACGCCGTCCGCCGCCTCTTTCTTTGAGACCGTGTATTCCTTGTGCAGGAACTTCTCAAGTCGGTTCGCCGACGAGCTCACCGTCATGACAAAGAAATTCTCTCGCAAGAGAAATTCGCTTTCGGGCAGAATCGCCAGCTCATGAACCACCAAGTCGTTGATGAATTCCTCAAGGTCGTTAAGTCTCAATTCCTCCCCGTCGCTCTGATCTACGAAGGTGAAGTTTACGACGTATCTGATACCGAAAGCGGTCGCGCAATCAAACCAGCGATCGTCTTCGTCCGGTTCGTCCTTCGCAAGTATCTCATCGATTTCCGACTCGCTGAGTGCATCAGCAAGCGGGGCTGCCTTCGTGGCGGCATAGTGATTGTAAAGCTCTATGGCCTCGCCCACGGTGACCGCTCCGTACAGATTCACCGCGGAGTTCAAGATACGGACGATATAATGTTCTCGCTCAATATTCATGCCGTTATTATAGCAAAATCACTCGCCGGATACAACAAAAGACCACGCAGGCGGTACGGACGTTCAGAGCGACGCGGCCTTTGCCGCCGATTCGATCACGCGGCGGTGGGCGGCTTTCAGCACCTCGGGATTGAATTTGAGCACTTTGCGGTCGTAGGTCATAAGTCCGTTGACCTCGCCCTCGACATCGGTGGTCTGGGTGTAGACCGAGCCGCCGAGTCCCTGCGCGGCGAGCGCGGCGATATCGTCCATCAACTCGAGGTAGGTCTTTTCCAGTCCTTCGCGCGTCGCGGTGTCTTCGACGCCGCCGTAGCCCCAATTGCCGGACGACTCGTTCCAAAGGTGGCCCTTCACGGGATGCCCCAGGCCGCCGAACTCGCCCAGGAAACTGACGCGCCGATCATTGGATTTGAACATGAGGCAATGGCCGTGGATTCCATCAGGATAATCGCTGCGATACAGGTGCAGATCGACCGCATCGCCCGCCTCGCAGACCGCGGCAGGTTTGTGCGCGGTTTCAACGCGGTTGATCCAGACCCAGCCGTGCGGCAGAATATGTCCGCCTTCGTAGTCCCAGGCGCCGCTCGGTCCGTCGACCAGCCGCGTCGGATCGTAATCGCGCACGAAATCGAGCGTCGAATGGGTCAGGAACTCGCCCGGCTGGGTCCAGCCCTCATTGTACGGCACCCACATCAGAATCGACGGGACCTTCTTGAGTTCATCCATCATGCGCTTCAATTCCAGCCGCTGGAAACCGTAACCCATCACCGAGGCGAGTTTCTCCGGCGTGTTGGAGTCGCCGTTGCCGCTCGGCAGGTCCTGCAAGACCGCAAGGCCGAGCGTGTCGCAGAAATAGTAATACCTCCGCGGTTCGACCTTGATGTGCTTACGTAGCATGTTGAAGCCGCAGGCTTTCAAGGTCGAGATGTCGTGCACCATCGCTTCGTCCGAGGGCGGGGTCAGCAAGCCGTCCGGCCACCAACCCTGATCAAGCGTTCCGATAAGGAAATACGGCTTGTTGTTGAGGTAGAATCTCGGCACCCCGTTCGCGTCCTTGCGCTTTTCGATTTTGCGCATCGCGAAATAACCCTTCACCTCGTCCTCGCCGTACTTGGCGGTGAAGTGATACAGTTTCGGATTCTCCGGACTCCAGCACTCGAAATTCTTCGGCATATCGTGGGTGAGTTGGAGCTGGGAGTTGAAGTTGAAGTTGGAGTTGAAGTTGGAGTTGGAGTTGGAGAGCGGAATCTTCTTCTCTTTCTCCCCGGCTGTCAGACAGCATTTAACAGTCCGCTCTTCACCTTCACCTTTCACCTTCAACTCGATCTCCACCTCGCCCTTGTCGATATCGGGAACGGCGCTGTAGTCGCGGATGTAACGCTCGGGCACCCGCTCCATCCACACCGGCTGCCAGATGCCGGTCGTGCGGGTGTAGAAGCAGCCGTGCGGACGAAGATCCTGCTTGCCGCGGCTGTTGTAAAACCACGGACGCTTTTCGTCGAAGCAGTCGCCGGTCGGATCCCAGCAGCAGACCGTAAGCTCGTTCTCCCCTTCCTGAACGTAATCGGTAATGTCAAGCGTGAACGGCTCGTGCGCACCCTCATGCGGAACGAGCGTCACCTCTTTGTGTCCGATAAAGACCATGGCGCGAAAATCGATTCCGTCGAAGTGTAGCAGAATTCGTCCGCCCGCTTTCGCCGGCACCTCGATCTTTCGCGTGTACCAGAGGAACTCATCCGGCTCGACCGTGCGCCCGACGCCGGAAAGCTGCGACTCGATCGCAAACGGCACCCGGATTTTTCCTTCCCACTTCTCGGGACGTCCCGGGGTGTTGGTGACGCTCGTCACCGCATAGTCCCAATCACCGCACAGGTTGATCCAGTTCGCACGCGTCATCTGCGGCCGCGGGTACTCGCGCCAGCAGTTCTCGCTCGTCACCTTTTCCCCGAACGCGGTCATCATCGCCGCGGCCAGAATCGCCACCATCGTCATTTGATTTTTTCCTGTTGAATTTTCCAGTTTGTCCAAAGCCAGTAGGCCTTCGCCGCGCTGCCGTTTTTCCACAGCGAATCCAGCGCCATCGGTCTGCCGTTGATGAACACAAGCCCGAGTTTCGCCTCGATCGTCTTCACCGGCTCGTCCGCAAGCGCGATCGGCCTGAGCACCGCGAAGCCGCCGGCGTTGTCCGCCGGCACCTCGTAAAAGACGCCGCCGACATACAACAGATCGCGTTCGGTCGCCACTTCGCGGCAGATGACGGTCTTGTCGCCGTTCACGTTCGGGAACTTCCAGACCCGCCCAGCATCGTCGGTGATCTCGATCGTCGGGTAAGCGGTCCGGACCGCCGGATCGTCCACATTCTTGGGACCATACGAGAAATGCGCCCGCGCCCCTTTGATATCCTGTAGCGCCCGCACTCTCACGAAATCGCCTTCCGCGACGAACTCGGTTTTCGCCGCGCCGCCGTCCCGATCAAGGCACTCGAAGCTCATCTCGTCATAGCCGGCGTGCAGGAACGGATCGGACAGCGTCCCCGCCTTCACGTCTTCGTCGAGCCACACCCAGCCCTCGCCGCTCGGGGGACCGAACCCGCCGAGCTCATCCGGTTTCACGAACCACAGATTCGACTGCGAGCGCTCGCGCTTCGGCGCCCCTGCCTTCAGCTTGCGCACACCCAGAAACTCGTTCTGCGCCTGATCATCGCAGCCGAAAACGATGTTCTCGCCCCAGCGGGCGAAGTCGCCGATCACCTTGAGGTAGGTCGAGATCGGACGCATCCCGTTCGCGTTCGCCGCGGTGAGGTTCGCCGGAATCTTCCAGAAAGTTCCGTGCATCGTTCCGAGCCAGGTGCCGTCGCCGAAGCCGACATCGACGATGGTGAAGCCGTGCAGCGCGGGATGTCCCTTCACCGCCGCGACAAGATTCGTGAGCGGCGTGCTCGTTTCATTGCCTTGCAGCTGCAGTTTGATGCCGGCCGACTGCGCGAGATCGAGGAGTTCCTTCGCGTGATCCACCGAGTTGACCCACTGCATCAGCACAGTGAAGCCGGCTTCCGCCGCCTCGTCGTAGCGCGCCTGATTGACGTAGGTCGGGGGAACATAGCCCCAGCCGAAAACGTCGAGCTTGCCGGCGCCATCCGCGTCAAGTGACGACAGCGCACAGGTCGCCATCGTCACCGTGATGAATCCGTATTTGCGCATCATGAGTCAATTGGCTCCGCTTACCGGCGCCGCCACGCGGAGGCCGACGGCCGAGCCGGGTCCGTCCCAGGGACCGATACCGGTGGATTTGCCGCGATACGCGGGTTCTGCATACGGGAACGCTTCCCACCAGCAACCGCCCTTGAGCACGCGATAAGACGCCGCGGTGGTAATCGGCTCGCCGGTGGAGTTATCGGTGATGTCATCCTTGTACCAGTCAAGGCACCACTCGTAAACGAGACCGTGCACATCGTAGAGGCCGTAATCGTTCGGAGCGAAGGAGCCGACGTTGTAGCCGCCCAGCAGCGAGAGTATCAGCAATCGTTTCATTCGCACCTCCGTTTTGAATTGTGCCCCCATTATAACCAATAACACCAACACCTGTCAAGGGAAATTCCATCCGTGCGGCAGAACGTGTCCGCCTTCGTAGTCCCAGGCGCCGCTCGGTCCGTCGACCAGGCGGATGGAACAACGAATCCCCGTCTACAGTCAAAAAAGATCGCCAAGCGTAATCACCGATTGAACGCGGTTGGAAAACGCATTTCTCGCGAGGCCGTTGGCGGTGATCAAGGTGACGTGAACACTCTTCCTCGTGCCGGTAACTTCCTTGAAAACACCGACCCGCGTCGCAATCTCTTTCCAGCGCCGCTCGTTCAAGCGATACTCCTCTGAAGAATATTTGATTTCACACAAATTGATCGTACCGTCGGCTCGATCCAGCAGCAGATCAATCTGTGCCCCTTCCGGACACACCTCATCTGGCTGATGACGCCAGGCGTACGCCTCGACATGAACCCCGGCCACGCCGAGCGCCGAACGCAATTTCTGAAGGTGCTGCAGGCACAGCCTTTCAAAAGCCAATCCCCGCCACGCGGCATGGGCAGTGCTCGCCGAAGTGGTCAGCCAGAAATCAGGATCGTCGGTTTTTCCATCAGCAAGAAATTCGTGATGAAACAGCGTGAATTCGTCCGTCAACTGATACACGGTTCCTTTCTTCGATTTGCCCAGAACGCGGTAGTGACGGATGAATCCGCTTGACTCCAGCGTTTCCAGGGCCCCGCTGACGGAACCCGACGCCTTGAGTTTCAGTGCTTCAGACAACTCCGCAAGCGTCATGCCGATTTTCCGGTGCGCCAGGACTTCAACGATGCGCTGATAAATCGCAGCCTTCCCGAAGAGCGACGAATACAGTTCTCCGTATTCTCCGCGCAAAGGAGCTCCGGGTGCGAAAAAAATCCGGTCGAAATTCTGCGAAAGCGAATACCTCCGATCCAGATACTTCCAATAATAGGGAATTCCTCCTAAAGCCATATACGCTTCGGCAATGTCATTTCTTGACATACCAAGTCCACGCTCCTCCGCGAACGCCGCGCAATCAGACAAAGTGAACGGCATCAGCGAAATGCGCGAAGTCACGCGATTGTGCAGTCCGCCTTTATTCCTGAACAAATTCTTCACCATCCACGATGCCGCCGATCCGCACACGATCAGCAATACATCTTTTCGTGACGACGCCCACCCGTTCCAGAATGATTCCAAGGCCGACAGAAATCCCGAACGCGGAGTATCCATCCACGGCAATTCATCGAGAAAGACTACTTTCCGTACTTCACGACTTGCGAGGATAACCTCTTTAAGCGCATCAAACGCAGCATCCCAATCGGGCAAACGACGATGACCCTCATAGCCATATTCCTGCAGCGATTTGCCGAAGCGATCCAGCTGACGGCGCATCCCGGAATCCGCCACCCCGGAATGTGCAAAGACGAAACGATCCTCGAAGACCTCGCGGATCAAATATGTCTTGCCGACGCGCCGTCGACCGTAGACCGCCACGAATTCCGATTCGGCCGACTCATACGCCTTGTTCAACTCGTCGATTTCATTTCGCCTTCCTATCATATCCAAACCTCCTGTTCAATGCGCACATTATATCATTGATTCGTTGATTTTGTCAACATCGAGCGCATAAAATCACTGAACTGACGCAAAATCCAACACTAGAAGACTGATTTTGCGTCGTTTAGACGCTTCACGAAGAGACTTACTTCCCGTTATACCAGTCGTTCAATTTTGCATTGAATTCGAGTCGAGTAAGCGTCGCCGCCCACGATTTCACGCGCTCGGTCAGGTCTTCGATGTGCATCGTCACTTTGCGGCGCGGGACGAATGGCGAGACGAAGAACCAGAGAAGAACGCTCTTCACGAACGTGGGAACGAACGGGGGCGAATCTTTGCGACCCTTCCGGGACCAGATCGACCCCCAGAGCCCGGTGGTGCGAACCCCGATCACGCGCACGTTCTCCGGCAGTTCCTTCGCAAGGTTGTACGCGAGCTGACGGGTGCCGATGTCTTCGCGATCTTCGGTGTAGATGTGTCCGGAGGGATAGAATATGACGTCGCCGCCCGCAGCGAGCGTATCCATGACGATGCCGGAAAGTCCGCGCGCGATCGTCGCCCCTTTCGAAGTACGGTGCTTGCGCAAATCTGGCACCGCCACCGCGCCGAGCGTCTTCAGCACCGCCGGCGCGACGATTCCGGTCCTGAAGAAAAGCTCGTCGCAAAGCGGCTTCAAAGGCGTTCGCCAGAACTCGGCCCCGACCAGCATCGGATCGACCATCGCCGGATGATTCGGTAGTACCAGGAGAGAATTTGCGATTTTTCGATTTTCGATTTTTCGATTTGCAATTTGACGCGACGTCGATTCGTCAATTTGTTGATTCATCGATTCGTCATGCGGCGATCTGTCGATTTGTTGATTCGTCGATTCGTCGATCTGAGAAGAGCCGGCGAGCGTGCGGACGCCAAGCGCCGCGTCCATTCCCTCGACCGTCACCGCGTATCGGCGGCGGAAGATCCAGCGACCGGTGAAGAGCAGCACCTTCTGATAAGAGAAGACGAAAAGGAACGGAACAACCGCCATCACCAGCGCGAGCGCGGCGAGAAAGGCGCGCGGACCGAACACGTGGCTTACCGCGATGTAAACGACGGATGAAGCGAACATGAAGATGAACGACACCTGATTGAAATAGGCAAGCATCGTGTTCAGTTTCGGACCCTTCACCGTCTTCTGTATCTCGGCGTCGAGCGGCAGCTTGAAGAATCCGAGATCGAAAGCAAGCGCCGCGATGAGCGCCGCGAAGAGCACCGCATTCTCGGTCACGAAGAACAGCGCCGCGAAAAGCGCCGCGGCGATCCATCCCGTGAGCAGCGTCGCGCCGATAAGATAATGGCGACGGTCGACGAAACCGGCGATCACCTGTCCCGCGACGATGCCGACTGCCGCGAGCGCAAGAATGGCGCCGGTATGGAGCGAGTCGAGACCGAGCACCTGTGTTCCGTACACGACCACGCCCTGCTGCATCATCGCCGCGGCGAACCAGAACGCCGAAAGCGTGAACACGACCGCGTTGAGTCCCGGGTAGCGCTTCGCCATGCGGTAGGCGCGGCGAAGGTACCGCGCCGGATTGATCGAATGCACTTCTCTGCTTTTCGTTTCCCTGGCACGGATCGTCAAGCTGAAGACGAGTCCGAGCGCGGCAAAGACGAAAAGTGCGGCGGACCATCCCCACGGACCTATCCGGTCCGCCGCGAACGAGGCGGCAACGGTGCCGCCCAACACCGCGGCGAATGCCACACCTTCCATTCCGCCCATACCCGTGGAAATGCGCCCTTCGCCCCCGACATCACGCACGAGCGCATATTTCGCAGGCGAATAAAGCGAACTCTGCAGCCCCATCAGCAGAATCGACGCGACGACGAGCGGAATCGACTCGAGGAAGAATCCCGCCGCACCAACCGCGACGATCGGAATCTCGGCGATTTTGGCGAACCGGAGAATCCGCCGCTTCTCGAACACGACCGTGAGCCGGTCCGCAATCGGCGAACAGAGAATGTACGGCAGAACCAGCGCCGCCGCAGTCGCGCCCATGAATACCGGATAAAGCCCCGCATTCTCTTTCCCGAGCCAGCCAAGCACCACGAAGCCCGCGAGCGTCTTCAGAAAATTGTCGTTGATGACCCCGAAGAAATTGGTGAGATATAAAGGTATGAAGTTCATAGGTTGAAATGTTGAAAGGTTGAAGGGTTGAATTGGCACGAGACCTGTTTTGCCAGTTCAAGATAATTGGCACACAAGGTCAGAACCGTTTTGCCGGTTCTAGAGTGGCGAAGAGCGTCGAGCAGATGAACGAGCGCACCTGGTCGCGCCAGGCGGCGGCAGCGACGCCTTTGGGACGAAATGACCTGTGCCAGGTTTCATCCGCGAGCGCGTAAACCGCCACCTGCGACCAGATCGATGATGTAATAAGTTCCACCCGAACCGGATCTTTTTCCACGCGCTCGATCAGCTTCCACAACGCATCGTACACCGGCTTGCCGTAAATGCGCTTGAACTCGGCGTGGAATTTCGTGGGGGTTGTCACCTCGTGACGGAAAATTCCCCGGCAAAGCCGCTGCGCCTTCGCCGTCGGTATGGTCATGTAAAGAAAATCATCCACCCACTTCTCAACCGCCGCACGCCAGCGCACCTCGTCGCCGACCCCCTCGGCCGCCGACACCATCGGGCGCTCGAGCTCACAGGCCCCCTCGGACGCCGACACCATCGGGCGCTCGAGCTCACAGGCCCCCTCGGCCGCAGACACCATCGGGCGCTCAAGCTCGCCGAACAGCCGCTCGGCGACAAGACGGTAAAGCTCGTCCTTCGAGCCGAAATACCGGTTGACGAGCGCGAGATTGACGCCCGCCTTGCGACAGATTTCACGAATCGACCCGAGGTCGAATCCCTTATCGGCGAACTCTTCCGCCGCCGCCGCGAGAATCGCCTCGCGCGTCGCCTCGCCATCGCATCTTGCTTTTCTTTCCGACATACACGTGCCTCCTTATCGTAAACACGCGTATATCTTATCACACACCCGCCGGCCTTGTCAACCCCGTAAAATTTGGAGTTCACCCATTTTGTCCATGTGGATTGCGGAAGTGACTACACCGGTTTTGGTGCGATTACCAGCGCGGCGGTCATAGCGGCGGCGGTCGTAGCGGCGGCGGGGACAACAAGCGCACGACAACAATATTAGGCGCCAGGACGCATCACCGCACAATGTCGGCAACATCCAGTGCGCCGTCGCTCCAGACTATCGTCATCTTCGGCTTCAGTTTGAGTCTGGCCGTCTTCAGCGATATACGTTCGCCGTTTCGATTGACGATGACGTTCTGAAGTATCACGTCCTTGCCGGAGGTTCGAAGTCTTTCCGCCGATATTGCCGTGTCAAGACCACTCTCCGTCACTCTGTTGAGTGTGAACTTGTTCACGCATACGCCGGAGAACGATTTCTCCAATCCACTTTGCGCCATTTCCATCAACGGTTTGAGTCCGAAACTGTCAATGATTTCAGGCGCGGCGTCTTTGCCTGGTCTCCCAGTCTCGCGCTCCGCCTCCGAAACGGATCTCCCGATCGTGCGCTCCGCATTAAGATTTTCGTTCGTCGGAATGTTGATCACGAGATTGTCGAGTTCCAGAGTGTTGAACGCCCCCAGCGAAAGCATGCCGATTTTCTTCTTGCCGACCCGGCAGGCGTCGCAGGCGACGCGGGGGAACTTATCGCCCCACGACCGATACGACACACCCTCGGCAACGGTCTCGGAAAGATTCTTCATTCCGACCGGTTTCGGCATGGTGCGCTCCAGCGACAGCGTGCGCCAGACCGCGCCCGCCACCACCGTCGCAACGGCTGCCGGCAGCAGCCAGATCAGCCAGCGGCGTTTCATTTATTTCGCCATTTCGACGGACACCCTGAAGAACTGATAACCGTTGTCCTTTCGCTCCTGATCGCTCATGCCCGACACATCCTTCCACTCCGAATCGAGCGCGGTGGCGCCTTTGACGACATATTTCCGCAATTGCGCCTGCGCCGCGGTCAGAGTTGGCGACCAGCGAACCACGGCGACGCCGTCTTCCATCGTAATCGTCGCGGTAAACTTGTCTTCCTCGTCAAGCGGATTCGTACCCGCGACATAATCCTGCCAGACGTACATCATCACTCCGGCACTGTCGAGCTTACCGGTTTCCTTCAAAAGCGCCTTCTTGAGATCGTCCCCGAACTTCGCCTTGAACGCGTCCTGATACGAAGCATAACCCGCCGGCTTGTCGTACCTCGTCGCGATTTCATCCAGCCACCCTTCGGGAACATCAATCTCGTCGCCTTCGACAACCGCGTTGACGGAAACGGATACCACACCCGTCTTGCCGTAATTTACCTGATACCACGGCGTGCCCATGTACGCGCCGAGATCGCGACTCGGCGCATCTCCGAGAATCGTCACCGAGCGAAGTCTCAGACAATCGCGGAACGCGAAATACCCGATGTTGGTGACGCTCGCGGGAATCACGATGTTCGTGAGCGACGTGCAGCGCTCGAACGCCGAATCGCCGATCGCGGCCAACCCTTCAGGCAAGGTCACCGACGCCAGCCTCGTGCAACCGCGAAACGCCGAATCTTCGATCTCGGTAACTGTCGCCGGAATCTCAACCGCCGTGATCTTTGATCCGCCTTCGAACAACCCCGCGCCTATCGCGGAAACCTGGCACCAGTTCAGCACCGAAGGTATCGTCACGCAACCGGCGAAAGCCGACGCGCTCGCGGCGTTGCCGCCAGCCACCAGCCTGACGCCCGAATCCGACTTTTGATACGTCCATTTCACGCCGTCCTGAACGATTGTTCCCGTCGCGTTCTCCACGAGCGAGGAGTCCGGCAGAACCAGATTGAGGGTCACGCTGCCGACCGGTCCGCGGCTGCCTGTCTCGACATCGACGGCGTAGAACTTCACCGTGGTCGTCGCAGCAACCGAAATGGCGGTGGTGAATTCAAGCGACGCTGTCGTCGGAACCGATCCGTTCATGGTGTAATAAATCCTGCGGTTTCCTTCGGTCGTCAGTATCAACGAAGTCGAACCGGAGAACTCGAAGCCGTCCGGCAGACTGGAATAAACGACAATGCCCTCGTCATAGGTCGAAGCGTTCGTATCTGAATCCCCGTCCTCGTCGTCGGAATCGACGCTCGGCGGAGCGGACACGATTTCAAACGGCGTCAAATGATATTTCATGCTCTTCGCCGCCCTGAACACGAGCTTGTACTCCGACCCTTGCGGAATCGTCACCGAGCGCTCGACCGTCTCGTAAATTTCGGAAACCTCGTCTATGACCTCTCCGTCCACCACGCATTGCACGGTCGGATATCTTTCCACGGTTTCCCACTCGTCCCAGTCGAAATAGGTTTCCGCCTCGGCGCCGCGCATATCCACGATGTAGCTGAGCACTCCATCCTCAGCCGCGGTCGCCCCTACTTCGAGTTCCTGATGCTGCATGAGCGCCACCGCCGGCAGGTACTTGCTGTAGCCGATCAGCGACCAGTATTGATTCGCCGGGAACAATTTCACGAACTCGTCATAACTGAAGTCGGGAATGAGTCCGCCGAGCGTGACATCCGGAATCGACTCCATGACAAGGTGCGCTTTCGGTTTGAGCGCCACTTCCGGCACGAGGTCGCGAGTGATCTTGCCGGTGAACAGTGCGCCGAGGTAAATCTGCCTGAACATTCCGCCGGGCAGAATGTCCTCGCCGTCGCAGCCGATCTGATCCGCAAGATACGGCAGATCGATCGTCTCCGGATGATCCAGCGACGAAATCATCTGCGCAAGAAATCCCCTTGCACGGGATATCCGATCCGCATCGACCATGTCGTACTCGAAGAAATGAGTCTCGGGATTCGTCCGCCAGACGATAATCTGATCCGCACGCTGCAAATGCTTGAGCGATGAACGGTACATCTCTTTCGCCGCGTCGAATTTCGCAATGTCGCGAACACTGCCGGCTTTCGGCGCGGCATCCAGCACCTCGCTAGCGAACTCGCCTGAATTCCAGGCGTCGCGCACCTCAGCGTAATCCATTTCGAAATCATAACCTTCCGCCAGCAACACATGCGCCTTCACGCCTTCAAGCGCCGCGCGGAGAATGGTGATTTCCGCCATGTCGACATATACCGGTTCGTTCAACCATTCATATTTGACCGGATCGAGCTTGATGCTTCCGTTCCAGTTCTCCGGAATCGCCGTGATGTCCTCGAGCGCCGAATCGATCGCCGCGATCACCTCCGGACCGACCTTGTCGATCACATCGTTCGCGAGCGGAGCCGATTCGAGGTCGACGAAATCACCGGTCAATCTAAACGGATAATACTCCACCTCGTAGCCGCAATCGCTAAGCGCCGCACGCAGCTCATCGTTTTCGACGAGCATTCCGATCTTTGTCGCGGCGCGCAGAATTCTCGCCTCGTAATCTTTTCCGTTCGCCGCGATCCGTGCGCCATACACCGAGTCGCGCAGATATTCCAGGTTCCCATCTTTCCAGATATTATAGTCAAGGAGCAACTTCACCCAGTCGATCAGCGTTTCCTTTTGTTCCACCGGCTCGATGGAAATGTCGCTTATCTCAATACTCCAATTGAAATAATCTTCCAGGGCGGAAACCAGATCCGGATCATCCGCATCATAACTAGTCCAATAATCTCCACTTGTTGTTAATTCCCAGGTAAGCGTATGCTCGCCAGGAGAGAGGTAGGTTTTAAACTTGTCGCTAGTTTTCCCCTTTCGTCCGTACCAGCTGTCAAACCAAAACATCTCCTCATCGTCAACATAGAAATCAACAGTGCAATAAACACTTGGATAAAACACAGATTCATCGCAGCACCTGTCTACAGCGCTGAAAGCGGACTTATCGATTATCGCATCAAAAGAAAATACATATCCGCTGTCCCCGCCGGAAACTCGCACCGACACAGTACTTAAACGTGATAAACCACACCACTCAGTTTCCTCGTTGAACTCCTCCCAATCCGGATCGTGCTGCGAGCCGTATTCAGCCGTAATCGTGTCATCGGTTATCGTGACATCATACCCGCTGGTTTCGACATCGTAAGAATCAAGCCCTGCAGCGAATGCAGCGCTGAATTGTGCAACGATTGCCGCAGATGCACACGCGAGTCCGATTATTTTATCCATTTCAATTCTCCCGATTTTATGCATTTAAATTCGCCATGAATTCTATCATTTTTTTTTCCTCATCGCAATCGCGATTTCCGCCAGCGCAGTTGCTCACTTCTTTACTTTTTCACCCGTATCGTGTAGAAGCCGCGTTCGCCGCCCTTTACCGAAATCGCGGGCTCCCACGCCTCGCCATCGCCGAGTTTCGTGTCGGCGGGGACGGAGTTAGACTCGATCGCGTTCAGCAACGCTTCGAGCGAGACGCTCTCGTGGAAATCGTAGGTAAGCCCCGGCTTCGTTCTCGCCGTCTTGATCGAGGGCTCCGCCGCGTCGAGCGCGATTTCCGCGCCCGCCTCGGGGTCGAGGATCTCAGCCGCGACTTCGCTCTTCACGACCGCCTGCGAAAGGTCGATGACGCCGTCCACCGCCGCCGGAATATCAAGATACGCCGTGATATCATATCCGCCCGCGACCACCTTGACCGCCGCGCCGTTCGCGGTCACCTTCTCGACCGCAGTCCCGACCTCGACCGTGACCTTCGACGCGTCGATTCCGTCCGGAATCTCAACCATGACCTCGCTCACGCCATCGCTCGGCTTCAACACGAAGCCGCTTGCCGTATCGCCGGTCACGCTCGCCGCGCCGTCGCCCGCGATCGACGGGAGCGCGACACCCTGATGAATTACGATCGTCTCGTTCCCGATCGTAATTGTCGCGCTTCTCGACTCGCCCTCTCCGCACGGCTCGACGTAATAGCCGATCACCGCGCTCGTCGTCCCCGAGACCGATCCGTCGGCATTGTCGCTCGCGCCGCTCTCGGACCACATCGTGATCCATTTCTCCGACGCAACCGCCCGCCAGCTTACCTCGCCGTCGAACGTCACGTCGATCGTGCCTTCGCCGCCTTCGGCATCGAATTCCGACTTCGAACACGAGACCCCGATTCGAAGTCCCGCCTGATAGACATGAAACTTCGCCCCGGAAATTGTCACCCAGCCCTCACGAGGCTCGATGGCCCGATTTTCCTCAGCGATAATTTCAATCCTTATGTCACGCCAATCGGCATCATAAGGCTGACCGTCTTCGTCATACTGATCCTCGTCGTCATACACCGAGCATGTGAGCCAACTATTCGAGCTGGCAATATCCAAATAGACTCCTTCGCGCCGCACGCTGTACCAAAACTCCTCCGCTCCACCATCGGCATCAAACTCCAATGTTTCATCTATTTCGCAAGCCGGGTCTTGCACGATCAAAACCGTCTTCTCCCCCATACCGCTCGCGGGATCGCTCGCTATCGTGATCGTAGCCGTGCGCGCAATGAAATACGGGTTCTGCTCAAACGTGAAATGAATTTCCCCATATCCGGCCCCGGACATGTCTTCAGGATTTATCGTTATCCATGATGCGTCGCAACTCACCACCGTCCACGGCAAATCGTCAGTCGCATCAACATCAATATACCAATCGTCTTCCTGATAATCCGGAATCCAAAAGCCGTCCGGATCATCCGCGGCCCATACCTCAAACCACAGTTCTTCCAAAGTCATTCCCTGCGTGATCGTAAAGGTTTCATCCCCGATTATTATCTTTGCCGTCCGCGGCAGATAGCTGCAATTATCCCAAACCCGCACTACAACCTTACCATCACCGACACCCGCGCATTCACTCGGTTCCTCTATCCTCAACCAGTCATCTATCCACGGCTCCCCGTCATCATCGTATTTCACCCAATCCGCCTCTATCGTCACCGTCCATGCCGAATCTTTGTACGTCGTAAAATCGATTTCGATCGTGTGCTCGCCACCGTCCACATTCGCACTCGTTTCCGAGAGCTTCACAAGCCGCCCGACTTGAAACACCTCGAAGCGCCGACCCGCGACGGAAATATAGCCCGTCCGGTCCGCCACCTCGTCGAACGCCGTAACCGAGTAACTGACCGACCCGACACCAGAGCCCGACGACGGGGTTACCGTGATCCAATCCGCCTCCGACTTCGCGGTCCAGTTCGTCGCCTCGTCCGCGAATACCGAAATCACACCCGAGCCGCCCGCCTTCGCGAATTCCGCGCGGTAACTGTCGAGCTCCATCTCGTTACCGGTCTGAGTGATCGTATAACTTTCGCCGCCGATCGTAATCGTCGCCGTCCGCCAGAGATAACTCGGATTCTCCGCAATCGCGAGCCGCATCTCACCCGCGCCGACGCCATTGCCTTCCACCGACGTCACCACCGATACCCAATCAGCGTCGCATGTGGCCTGCCACGCGGTATTACTGTAAACCGCAACATCCATCGCGACTTCCTGCGCGGCGAAGTCAATCTGATCCGACTTCCGAGGAATCGTGAGGAGCCGTCCCACCTGATGCACGATATATTCGCATCCGCCGACGGCGATCTTACCCGTCCGTTCCGCAACCTCGGCATACGGCGCGACCGTGAACTTGATCGTGCCCGAGCCGGAGCCTGCGAAAGTCTCGACCGAGATCCAGTCGCAATCCGGGCGAACCGTCCACTCCGCCCCTTCGTCCGCGATCACCTCGATCGCACCTTCGCCGCCGTTCATGTCGAATTCGCTGGAATACTCCGCGAGTTCCGCCGCAATACCCGCCTGCGTAACCGTGAAGACATGACCGCTTATGTACACGAAGCCGACACGTGTCTCCGTATTCGAATTCGCCGCGACCGAGATAATCGCGCTATTCCCGGTCTCCTTCGAACTCGCGCCTCGGAACGATAACCACTCATCCGAGACGCTTCCTTCCCAAGTTCCACTGCCGCTCGTCGTGATCGACACCGTTCCTCCCGCCGCGACAACACTCTTCTCCGTCGACCCGATCGAGATGTTTGCGTCTTCCTCGGTCGGCGGATTCGGAACTTCTGGCATTGCAAAGGCGACCTCAGTTACCGTCACCGTCTCGGATTTCGTTGCCGTTCCCGCCCTGTAGGTTATCCTGTAAGTTCCGGTCGCCTTCGGCTGCCAGACGAAAGTTCCGGAGTTTGTCGACGAAAGGAACGTCACCCCGTCAATCAGCACCTCAACCATATCAGCGCTCCCCGGCGAATACGAAATCTCCCTACCGGCGGGAATCACCTCCCGTGCCTGAATGACGCCCCCACACCGCGAGCACTTAATCTCCTCCGTGTAGCCGTTCGTATTCATCGTCGCCACCACCGCCGCCTGACTCACGTATGTCGAATGCCCGAGCGCAGGTTCACTGATTGTCGCCGCGGTTACCACCTCGCCGCAACGAGAACAACTGATTTCGGCGGTCATTCCTGCAGTCGTGCAAGTCGCCGAAGTCGCCGTCTTGCTGGTGTAAGTCAAGTGCTGCGATACCGAGAATGCCCGCGTAAGCGTCGACAGCGTCGATCCCGCCGAGTTCAATATCTGCAATTTAAGCGTATGACTCCCGCACGCGGTCGGCGACCAGTCGCAGATCCCGCTTGCACCGCTCGCGAGCAGCGTAGAGCCATCATACATCTTCGCCGTACTGCCATTCGTCGCCCAGGTCGCGTCATAAACGAGCGCCTGATCGTCAGATATCTCAAGCGTACCCGAACGACAGTCTAGCGAACCGTGCGTGACCGCCGCGCCCCACGCGCTACTCGCCAGTATTACTAAACCGCAGACCAACGCAGACCGGGTCGCTAACGCTCCCCGCTTTAGAATTCCTTTTCTCTTATCAACCATTTCAAGTCTCTCGAAGAAATAAATCAAATAAATCAGAATGAATCGAATACGCGCGCGCGGCCGCTTGGGCGCCCTTCGGGCTCGCCTAAGGCGAGGCATCCTTCCGAGCTACGCTCTCCGGCGCATTCTTCGCGCGCTAATTGGCAAATCCTCGAACAGAACGCACAGGCCGCCCGTCGCAACGGTGGCCGCTGCACCGGTAGAAATCGCTCGAATAGAAGTAGAGCTCATACGCATAGAGCTCATACAAGTCGAGCGAAATGTCCGAATTCGGCGAAGAAGACCAGTAGTAGCCGAGCGAGCCGGTGTAGTAGAGGTTGGAGCCACTGCCGAGGCCGGTCGCAGGAAGAAAGATACTCTTAGAAGCGTAGTCCCCCTTACCGATCACGAGACACCCGTACACGCCATTGCGCGTCGTCCAGGTGGTCGTGCAGTTATTCACCAGTCCCCCGATTTCATCATAAGTCGGCATCCGCCAGGGCGCGCCGAGATGCACCGTCGCCGCGTCGTACTTCGCGACAAGGTTGCCGGTCGAGTCGATATAGCCAGCAGATAGCAGCGACGAATTATTCTTGCCGTAAGTCGGGCAGGTCGATGAACTGAACGGACTCGAACTCATCTTCGTGCCCGAACTCGAAACCCAGGTCTCGCAGGAGTAGAAGCAACCGCCCGTCCACGTTCCGCCGCTGCGCGTGTATCCGACCGTATCGCCCCACCAGAAGTAGTAGCCGTAGTCCTCTGGCGAGGTCGCGCCCACATTGCACTCCGCCCAGTACGGGCCGTTTTCCCAAAGTTGGACACCGCCGTAATCGATTTCCGCCTCCACGGCGAGCGTGACATCTTCGATCTTCACATTACCTACATCGGTCGCGGCGTTCCAGATATACCGCCGCGTCCATGTCGTGCCCGAGCCCGTATCGGCGCCGTTCTGCGCGATATCCGAAATCTTCAATTCGGTGCCGGTCGCGGTGTTCGTCGCGGCGAAGCTACAAATCGCCCTGGAGACATCGTTCGATTCGCCAGATATCGTGACCATGATATCGACCATATCATTCCACGGGTACCGCTGCTGCATTGTGACGTTAGTAACAGTTAGCGCCCCAGCAAATGCTGAACCGACAAATAAAATCCCGGCAAAAAATACAGTCAGAAATCTCATGCATCACCCCTATCTTTCATTATATGCCCTCACACCAAGAATCACGAATAAAGAAAGAGGGCGCAATCTCATTCGTGTTTCACTGGAGGCTGTAGGAATTGCCTAAGTACGAAACAATAATGAGAATGCGCCCGGAATGAGCGCATTCATCACCATGTATTGCTCGTACTTAAAGAAACTTCCTACATTTAATTCTCGCCAAAAGCCAAAAATCAATTTCACCCCCGATTTTATTGGGTGATTTGCACTTTTTCGCCACGAGTTAGAAAAAAGTTTGCGTGTAGTTGCGTGTAGTATTGACAACCACCCAAAACTTATGGTACAATATGCGCCAACAACGGCAAACAAGAGAATAGCAAGGCGTTATTCACACCGTTGAAACAACCAACATGGAGCAGAACCCATGAACAAAACCAACGAAGCCACCGCCGCCATCTGCGGCAACACCGACACCACCACCAAAGAAGAGTTCACGCTTGCGGTGCTGAACCTCGCGGACGCGCTTACGGAAGCCGTCGAGATGAGCGACACACCCGAGACGAAGGCCGGACGGCACTATGTGATCCGCACGTGCCTTGACGCGCTCGTCAAAGTTCGCACGGCTTACATGAAGAACCCCGAGCTCGTCTAACGGAACACCGCTGAACCGTCCGCCACGGCGTTGACACGCAACGGCCAGCGCCGTGACGGACTTCAAGGGAGATCGACGATGAAGAGGAAACGGCAAACGATCGGCGGCAAGCGGAAGATTCGCGGCAGACACACCGGACGGCTGGAGCTGAGCGGACAGACATTTATCGGCCGATGGTCGGTGAACGGCAGACGATTCTCGGAGAGCTCGGGAATCAAACTAACGGACTTCGGCGGCGACGAACGCAAGGCAAGGGAGGCGGCCGAAAACTGGCTGGCGCGGAAACTCGCCGCCCTTCGCGCTTCAGATGCCGTCAAGCAGATAGACAAGGACGAGATGTCAATCCGCGCACAGCAGGAAGTAATTTTCTCGGGCGCGTTCCAGCAGTTGAGCAAGCGTCGGGAGACGGTATCGGACGATATGCCGCCGCTCAAAATCGAGGATGCGTTCGACAGATTCCTGAAGTCGCTGGACTTCGACCGCTCGACCAAGCCGTCCTCGATCAGGATAATGCGGATGCGGTTCGGTCGTTTCACCGAATGGATGAAACGCAATCACACCGCCGTCACGTTGTTGCGCGAAGTCACTCCGGCAATTGCAAAGCAGTACGCCGAGGACTTGAACGCCGAAGTGAGTCCGGGAGTTTTCAATTCACACTGTATCACAATTTCGCAAGTATGGAACGCACTCAAGGACGAGATCAAGAGCGACAATCCATGGTCGGGAATAAAGCGGCAGACGGCTGGCAAGACATACCGACGCGCTTTCACCGACGCAGAACTCGACACCATCTTCAAGGCGGCACAAGGAGATCATGACTTGACCTTGCTTTTCTCGATCATGCTCTTCTGCGGTGCGCGGCTGGGTGACGCGTGCGTGATGCGCTGGGAGAACATAAACTTCAACGAAGGCATAATCGGATTCAACGCGATAAAGACCGGCGCAAGGTGCAGGCCGCCGCTTATCCCCGCGCTTAGGCATCTGCTGGAGCAGACCCCGCCGCACGAAAGAACGGGCTACATCATTCCCAGGTTCGCTGAATCCTACAGCGAAAACCCCACGCCGATGAGCGCGCTTGTGACGGCGTTCCTCAAGCAATGCGGAATCGAGACGAGCACGAAGATCGGCGGCGACGGACGCAAGCACCCGACGGCTACGGCGCACTCGTTCCGACACACCTTCGTCAGCAAGACGGCCGCGGCCGGCGTTCCTCTTGCAATCGTGCAAGGGTGGGTCGGGCACATGGACGCGACGATGACCGAGCACTATTTTCACGACGATGATCGGGCTACCGCCTTCTACGCACAGCAGATACCGCAGACGACCTTCACGCCGCAAGCCGCATTGAACGCCGTCAGCAACGCACAGCCAATCGAATGCGAGATTGTCCATCCCGACGCGTCCGACGCAAGGAAGAGCCGTTTCCGCGCGTTCTGCGGCATTCTAGACGAAATGACCGCCGACGAACTCGCGCAAGCCGCGGACGAAATTGCCAAACGCCGCGCAGATATGATATAATTCAACAGTCTCACCGCGGCAGAACGCGGCGATCACAACCAACGATTTTCCCAGCGGGGTTCGGACGGCTATGCCGGACGATTGTTCTGCCCCCGCTGGGTTTTTAATTTCCACGGACTCCATTGCCTCGAACTCACGATTTTCTTTCGGCGTTTACAACGATTTACAATTTTTTTTTACCCGATGATAAAACGCATATAAAGCGATGTCATAATATAACCATCTCGCGGGTGAATTGCCGGAAGTGCGCTCCGTAAGTGCGGAGAAGATTCAAGGCATAGCACACGCATACGAGCAGTAAGAGAAGCTTTCGCCGCGCTGGCAGAACAAGGCGGCGAAATTCTGGCTTGCGACCTCGCCGTCAGGACACCGTGCACAGTGCGCGGTGTGATACGGCATGGAGTAAGCCATGAACATATCGTTCAAAAACAAAGCCGTAGAAGAGGCCGTCCGCAAACTGCTCGAAGAGCTCTCGAAGGACGCGAACACGCAACCCCTCACGGATGTACCCACCGCCGCCAAAATGCTCGGTTGCAGCAGACCGACCATTTACAAGCTGGCGAAAGAGGGCAAACTCAAAATGGTGCATGTCGGCTCACGAGCGCGTATCACCGTCGAGAGCATCGAGAGCATCGTCTCCGGAAAGGAGGAGGCATGATGGGCACGATACCGAAAGCGACGCACGACGCGATTGAAGCGACGCTTGGCGTTATGCTCGCGCCGTCCTTCACAAAGGAGAAGATCAACGCCGCGCTGGCCGCGTTGTTCAGCGAACTCGACGGAAGCGGAACTCGCACGATCACGAACGCCGAACCGCTCGACCGCGTTTTGTCGGCGGCGCAGGTCGCGTCCATTATCGGACGAAGCAAGAAGACCGTCACGGAACTCGGCAAGCGCGGCAAGATACGCGCCGTCAGATTCGGCGCCGGACGGCAACGCGCAAGCGGCTATTCAGAAGAAAGCGTCCGCGCGTTTCTCGCGAAGGAGGTTGAACAATGACCATCCTCATGAACACCGCCCACGCCGTCGCGAAGAGCCGCACTCTGGACGGACTACCCGCAATCGTTGTCGAATGCTCCTCGCCGAACGCGGCGGGAAGGCCCAGCGAGACGCAGGCCATCGCCGTCTTCGCAGACACCGAACTCGGCAACGAACTCGCAGACGCGCTTCTCGACAAACTCAACAGCGGCAAGGTGCGCCTCTAACAACCCTCAAGAAAGGAATTACACATGAGCCGAGAATACATCAGCAAATTGGCAAACCTAGACCCCGAACGCGGCGACACGATGATATTCAAGTGGAGCGATGCAATCGGGCAGTTGACAGCATTCCCAAGTCCGGACAAGGCCGGACGCGTGATACAGTCATTCATCACTTGGGGCAAAGGCGGCGCACGGGAGCAGTTGAAGGACCCGTGGGAAAACGCCGTCCTTCAGAACATGATCGACCATCAGATCGAGGAGACAAAAAACTATTTCCGGACTTGCCACAACAAGGAACGGAAAGAGCTGGACAGCTTCGATTCAAAGCGGGGAGAGATGACTAGAGACAACTCCACTAAACTAGAGAGGACTAGAGACAACACTAGTGGAGCGGTAAATAAAACCAAAGAAAAAGAAAATGAACCGAAAGGAAATTCATTTTCTTTTTCGGAGGAGTGTCAGCGGGACGGGCTAACGCCGTCCGCTGACAACTCCCTTTCGGAGGAGGATGCGCGTAAAACCGTGAAGCAGTATGTGCCCGACAAAATCAGCGGTCTATATGGTTTCACGACATTCAACGGCACTGAAGAATGCCCAACCGACCTCGCCTCGCAGTGGGAAAGCGAACTGATCGAATTCCCGACAGAGGGGGATAAGGAAATGCGCCTAATGGGACTCACGGGCATCGTCCAGCAACAGCTCAACCCCAATGTAGAATGGGATGATGACAGCGACAAAAGCGAAAAACTCCATGCGAAACTCTATGAGGAATTTGCAAACCCGCTTGTCGATCTTGCAAAAACACTCTCTGAATCGAAGGAGGAGAAGTGGGAGCTTGGGCTTGCAAAGGCGTTTTCTGACGCGCTCAATCCCGAGACAACGGTCAAAGGCAAGCCGATCAAAAACAAAGAGGCGTTCGTCATGGCTCGCATGAAAGCCGTCACGAACGCCTTGCAAGTTCTCGATAAAGCCGACAGCGCGAAGCACTCCGCCACACCGCACGACGAGCACTAACGGCGAACGCGCGCGCAACGGCTTCCAATAGCGCAACACCACAGCCCCCGCCCCGACCGAAACGCCGGACGCGGGGGCTTTTCACTGCACCGATACACCGATAAGCCGTCAATCAAACCAATAAGACGGCGCATACTCCGCATGGGCTTGTGACGATCCGCCGTGCACCAAGAGCCGCGCCAGCATGTGAACGGTCTGTTTCAATGTACTCTTGCGAGCGGCGGCGCACGACTTGAGGACGGCGTAATCCCGTGCGGATATGCGAAGCGTTCTCAACGGAAGTTCATTCTCCGGAAGGCGCCTGCGGCCTCCTCGATTGTTCCGGCGGGACAATGCCGCCCTACTGCACGCCGCAGACAATTCTACGGCATCAGCCGTCTTTCGCTCGTATTTCATGTCATGATCTCCTATGTCTTGTGATACGATGAAGTATATCACCGCTT
>R11__coassemble_605_pt1 | contig 22751 bp, 9 predicted proteins | sample R11__metabat2_low_PE_023 | metagenome-assembled genome bin R11
CATACTCATCGATGACGACCACATATTTGCCGCCCGCGGCCTTGGGCGCGATCGTCGGGAGATACCGAAGCAACAAGAACAAAAGCTCCTTGGCGCTCTTCCCCTGATCGACCTCCATTCCGAACTCTTTAGCCGCGACCTCCATCAGAGTTTTTAGCGACCGCTCCAATTCGTCCGCCGTCCTGGAGGCGACATGCGCCATATCGAGATGCAGGACGGGATACACTTCCCTATTCCAATCCCAGGGCGACGAATCGATCCACAACCCCTTGAACAAATCGCGACGTCCCTGAAAGAGATACTTCAGAGTCGAAATCATGAGCGACTTCCCGAACCGCCGCGGCCGCGGAAGATAGTATATCTTATCCGCCCCCCTCTTCACCAATTCATACAGCTGTCGGGTTTTGTCGACATAAATATACCCATCCTCGGAATTTCGCAACTCCGCAAAATCAAAAATAGAGGTATTAATGTTTCTCATAGACAAATTCGCCGTTCCTATTTTCCCATCTCTCAAAAACGCGAATAGTATACAATATTTCCGGCGAAAACTCAACAATGTCACTAAAGGTCGATATCGAGACGACGGCCGCTCGCGGAATCCCTGGTGATCCAGCAATGGTGCCTTCCCGAGGCGTCGACGAGTTTCGAGCCCTCGTAGTGCGAAAGCGCGGCAACCGGTACCGCGATCTCGACCGCGGCGGATTCGCCGGGATTCAACTCGACGCGTTTCCAGCCGCGCAGCTCACGGACGGGACGCGTCTCCCGGGCCACCAGCTCGTGCGTGTACGCCTGCACCGTCTCGACGCCGGCGGCCTTTCCGGTATTCGTCAATCTGCAGGAAAAGACGAGATCGTCACCGCGCCGCTCGACCCGCTCGCCGGAATATTCGAAAGTCGTGTAGGTGAGGCCGTAACCGAACGGCAGAAGTCCGGCATTCGGACCATCCTTGTAACGCGTAACCCAGCGTTCGCCCTGCGTGGGCATATCGTGCGGACGATTGGTCCGGGTGTGGTTGTAATACACCGGGCACTGTCCGGTCGCGTACGGCATGTCGACGGTAAGACGACCGGAAGGCGCGACGCGACCGGTGAGCACGTCGGCGACGCCCCAGCCGCCGCTCGAGCCGGGCGACCACATGTTCAGCACCGCGTCGGCCTTGTCAAGGAGCGGCTTGATGACGAGCGGACGCCCCGCGCCGAGCAAGGCGACGATCGGTTTCCCGGTCGATTTCAACACCTCGAGCACCTTCAACTGGCTTGACCCGAGCTCCAGATGCATCCGGCTCTGATTCTCTCCGCTCTCGTCGCCGTGCTCGCCGAAAAGCGCAAGGACGACATCGGCCGCTTCCGCCGCGGCGACCAGCGCCCCGTCGTCGACCGGTTCGTCATCGAAGCCGTAACCGGAGACATAAGTGAAATCGACGCCGTCTGCACGAAGTCCCTCGACAATCGTCCCGTTCCGGTCATTCTCGACTCTGGTCGCGACCCAGCAGCCCATGAAATTGCGAAGGTCTTCAGCGCCCGGACCCACCAGCGCGACTTTCACCCCCGGCTTCAGCGGCAGCGTTCCGTTCTCGTTCTTCAGGAGCACACAGCACTTCGCCGCCGCCTCGCGCGCCAGGGCGACGTGATCTTCAAAATCGAAGCTCCCGCGCACCGCCCGCTCGTCGATGTATGGCGTCTCGAAGAGTCCGAGCGCGTTCTTGACCCTCAGCACCTCCCGGACGCGTTTGTCGAGCGTCGACTCGGCGACGAGGCCTTTCTCCACCGCCTCCTTGAGGTATTTCTCGTAGGTTTCGCTCATCATGTCTACGCACATACCCGCGTCGAGCGCCATCGCCGCGAGCGGCGCGCCGTCTTCGCTCATTCCGTGACGGTTCTCCCACCCGCACTCGCCGATCGCATTATAATCCGAAACCGTAAAGCCGCGGAAGCCGAGTTCGCCGCGAAGGACATCCTCGAGAATCCACTTGTTCACGCTGCAGGCGACGCCGTTCAGGGAATGAAACGCCGGCATCACCGTGAGCGCCCCGGCTTCGACGCCCGCCTTGAACGGCGGCAGGTAGACGTTGCGCAGCGTCGACTCGCTCATCTCGACCGCGTTGTAGTCCCTCCCGCCGATCGCCGCGCCATAGCCGAGGTAATGCTTCAGACAAGCGGCGACCGGGTAGACGTGTTTATCGCTTTGAATGCCGCGCACCATCGCGGCCGACATCCGCGAGGCGAGATAGGCGTCCTGTCCGGGGCCTTCCGCGATTCTGCCCCAGCGCGCGTCGCGAGAGATGTCGACCATCGGGGTGAAGGTCCAGTTGCATCCTTTAAGCGGCGTTTCGCGGCCGATCAAATCACCGGCTCTGAACCACAGTCCGTCGTCCCAGGAGCAGGACAGGGCGAGCGGAATCGGGAGCTGGGTGAGGACGCCGTGAATCATGTCGTTGCCGACCATGAGCGGTATCCCCGCGCGGCTCTGTTCGACGGCCAGTTTCTGAACGGCGTTGTAGGTCTTGAGTCCGCACGCTCCGAGTATCGAACCGACGCATCCCTCACGGACGGCGCGGGCGATTTCCGGCGGCAGCCCTTCGTCGCCCGACTCCTGCGAGGCAAGCCCCTCGAGCCGGCTCGACGGGGACTGAACGAGCTGCCCGACTTTCTCCTCGAGCGTCATCCGCCCGACGAGTTCATCAATCTGTTTCTCGCTGAGCGCGCTCGACTCGAGCGCGAAAGTGGCGGCGATAACGGCGAAAAGCGATGTCGTCTTCATTCTTGCACCTTTCTGTCTCACAGACCTTCGACGATAAACTCAAGCTTGTAATCTCCCGCCCCGAGCATATACGGCTCGTGCGGTCTCGCGCCCCAGCTGTTGTCGCCGCCGACGCCCATCTGCGCGGCGTCGATGTTAACGGTGATTTCATCGGCGGGCGTCAGGTCATACTCGTGCTTCGCGTCGTCAAGCGCCTCCTGGGTGTACGGCCAGGCGTTGAAACCGATCGGCGCGTTCAAAGCGGTGATTCTGATCACCTTGCCCGCATCATCCGAAAACTCGATCCAGCGGCAGCCGATGCGGTAACCCTGCTCGCCGGGTTCGGTGTAGTTCTCGGGATTAAGCCGGCTTTCGCCGTTCATGCCGATCGTCGCCTCATGGACGCCCAGCCAAGCGCCCTTGACGCGGTCACAGTAGTTTTCGTGCGGTCCCATTCCGTACCATTTCACTCTCGTGAAGGTTTTCGGAATCCTGAAGCTGAGGCCGACGCGCGGAATCGGTCCGAGCTCTTTACCCGCTTGCTCCGGTGAGACCGTGAACGACCAGTCCACTGCGAGACGCTTTTCGCCGATATCCTTCACCGCGAGCTTCGACGAGCAGCCATCGGGAATCTTCTGGGTCGCGGTCGCTTCGCGCCACGCCTTGCAGCGATCGGGCATCCCCCATCCGCGGTCGTTGTCCGTCGGCGCGCGATAGAAGTTCATCGCGAAGCGCTTCGCGGGCGCGTCCGCCGCCGGACTTCCGGCACTCCGCGCGCGACGAACGGCAGCGTGAATTGATCGAACGCGAAAGGTTCGGCCTCGCCCGGTTCGAAGAAGCTGAACGAAATCGCGTCGCCGTCCGGCGCGGGAATCTTCACCTCGGCGGAAGATTCAGGGCCGATGCCGCTCACGTCAAGCTCGCCCGCAGCGACCTGCACGCCTCCGCGATCGACCCGCCACATGCCCTTCACCGAATCGAGCCGGCGGAAGAGATAATCATTGCAGATTTTCGCCGTCTTGTCAGTCCAGTTCCATTCGGCGACCCGCACCTGCTGATAGGAATGCTTGACCTCGAACGCGCCGGGGTGCAGTTCGCGATCGGCCGTGACGATTCCATTGCAGTTGAAATTGTTGTCGTTCGGGAAGTCTCCGAAATCCCCGCCGTACGCGAGATGCCTGCCGTGGTCATCCTGTTTCCATATCGCCTGATCGACGAAGTCCCAGATGAACCCGCCCTGCATGCTCGGATACTTCCGCACCAGTTTCCAGTACTCTTCGAAGCCGCCGTTCGAGTTGCCCATCGCGTGCTGGTACTCGCAGAGGATGTACGGCTTCGCGGGATTCGCCTTCACGTATTCCTCGACCCTCGACGGGTACGCATACATCGGGCACTTGATATCCGAGTGATCGGTATCCTGCGCGCCTTCGTACTGGATCGGCCTCGTCGAATCGAGTCGCCGCATCGCCGCGTACTCGTCCTTGAACGCCGGCCCGTCGCCGGCCTCGTTGCCCATCGACCAGAAAACGATCGAGGGATGATTGCGGAAAGTCTTAACCATGTTGACGCCGCGCTCCACGTGCGCGTCATGGTAAAGCGGATTCTTCGCGAGCGTGTCCTCTCCATATCCCGCGCCGTGGGACTCGACGTTGGCCTCCGAGCAGACGTACAGGCCCTCGCGGTCGCACAGTTCGTACCAGGTCGGATCGTTCGGATAGTGCGAGGTTCTCACGGCGTTGATGTTGAGCCGCTTCATGATTTCGATATCCCGCTTCATGTCCGCCGTCGTGACGTAATAGCCGGTCGCCGGATTCATCTCGTGGCGATCGACGCCTTTTATCAGGAGCCGTTTTCCGTTCAAGTACACGACCGAGTTTTTTATCTCCACGCGGCGGAAGCCGAAAGTTACCGCCCGGTAAGAGTCGCCCGAGAGCTTAACCGTCTCGTAATAAAGATTCGGCTCCTCGGCGCTCCAGAGCTTGGGATGATCGTAGGTCTTTTCCAGAACGGTCTTCCCGTGTTCATCCTTGACGGTCACCCTGCCGGTCGAGTAATCATCCGCGAGGTCTGTCTCGACGATGAGATCCTTCGCCGCCTTGGCCGGTTCCGCGACAAGCCACACGTCGCGGAAGATACCGGAAAAGCGCCAGAAATCCTGATCCTCAAGATAGGTGCCGTCACTGTGCTTGAACACTTCGACCTCAAGGGAGTTGAAGTTGGGAGTTGAAGTTGAAGTGGGAGTTGAAGTGGGAGTTGAAGTTGAAGAGCGAAGGTAGTCGGTGATGTCGAATTCGGCGGGGAGGCGCGAATCTTCGGAGTAGCCGACTTCCCGGCCGTTGACGCGAACGTACATCGCCGATCCGACGCCGCCGAAATGTATGACCACGCGGCGATTATTCCAGGACTCCGGTACCGTGAAATCGCGCGAATAAAGTCCGACCGGCGTGCGCATCCTGTACGCGGTGTAGAACTCGAGCGGGGTTTGCGTCGGGTCGCCCTCCTTGAAGCCGGCGATCGGATAGGCCGCGTTCGTGTAAAGCGGCGGATCGTAATCGCCCTCCAGCTGCCAGCATCCCGGCACTTTGATCGTGCCCTGCTTCGCCCAGGCCTCGTTATGATTCGGCTTCCATTTGAATCCCCAGACACCGTTCAGTGATTCAAGCCATGCGGAATCGGTCCGCGGCAGTTCGCCCCGCGCGATCGCGAGCGCCTTTTCCGCGCTTTCGCACGGCACGGCGATCGCCCGCGCCGGCAGACGGTTCACCGAGTTCACGAGCGGATTGCGCCACAGCTCCCTGCCGTACATCGCATCATCAATCGACACCCTGTCGCTGTGTTCGACGATAAAAGCCGGCTTGCCCCAGCCGCGGTATCTCGAATCGCGAACCACCTTGTTGTTGCGCCAGATCAGGTTTTCGACGCTGCGCGCATAAAGGAGCGGAACATTAAAGGTCTCGATTTCGTTATCTTCGATGACGACATTCCGGTGATAGCGGCGCTTCTGCGCGGCGATGTTCCTGATCTCCGGGAAGATCGAAACGACGCCTTTGCAATACTGGAACTTCGAGGTAAGAGAGTCGCGGAATCGGTTGCCGCGGATCGCGACGTCCGCGCACGCTCCCGACTCGTACCACCCCATCGCGTCGCCCGCGAGCAGAATCGCCGAGCCGGAAACATGGTCGAAGAGATTGCTCTCGCAGACGATCCGTTTCGGCGTCGTGAAGAGCGCTCCGCGCGCGCGATTGTTCGCGACGACATTATTGCGGAACGTCACTTCGGGCTGCCAGTCGGCGTTCTCGACCGCATCGCCGACAGCGACACCATTCGGAATATCCTCGGTGAATTCAACGCGAAGTTCCTTCTCCCCTTCCGGGGCGACACGCCTGACGGCTCGCGTCTCTCCGTTCTCGAGCGTCGAAGCGGCGATGAAGCGAAGCGTGTCGCCGGCCGAGATCAGACCCGCAATCGGCGGCTGCATGAACTTGAGACGGATTTCCCGCGGCGAGAGCTTCGCGACGATCGCGAGGCTCGAGGAATGGACGTTGATGGCGTCGTCCATCATTCCCTCGAAGCGGCAGTTCTCGACCGTGATCTTTCCGCGGCAATTCGAGAAATGCGTCGCGTCCGCGGTGTTCGAACTGTATTCTTCGGCGTTCTTCGGATACGATCCGCCGCCCGAGACGGTCACGTTCTCGCAGAGCTGCGCGAGAATCCCCATGCCGAATCCGTCCCGGATTACGCAATCCTTGAAGACGCTGTCCCGGGAATGATCCAGGCACACCGCCGGATACGGACGCGCGAGCGAGCGGAAAACGCAGATGTCGCCCGCCCTGGCGCCGCGCCCGTGATGCTCGGCGTCGAAATTCATGAGCCAGTCGCCGTTCGGGCAGAGCTCGCCGCCGCCGTCGAAGAAACAATCCTCGGTCCGCTCGATCATCTCGCGGGTATTGCGGTCGAAGAGATTGACGATACGGAAATCGCTCCGCCAATCCTCGCCGACGAGCGTCGGTTTCTTCGCCTTCACAATCGTGTCGCGCTCCGAGAACCTGACCCGCGTCTTTCCGTTCTCGAAACCGACGATTTCGCCGCGGCCGTAAAACGGCTTCTCCCACTCGATTGAAATCCCCTCGAAAGTAACGTTATCGCAGTCTTTGAGAAGGAGAGCGATGCCTTTGCCGTGAAACACGAAGCGGGTATCCCTGCCGACCACCGCGACGTTCGTCACCCCGATCAACGGCAGGAACACCTCCCGCTCTTCGAGGACATCGTGATTGGAAATCCCGAGCTGAATCTTCACCGCGTCTTCGGGATGGAAATGATATTCCTTCTCCTGAAGTTCGATTCTGCCGCCGCCCGCCGCCTGCGCGGCCTTGATCTCGTCGATCAGATTTCCCGCCGCGAAGGCGCATGAGCCGAAGAGCGCAAGAAGCGCCGTTATAAATTCCCTATGCGATTTCATGATGTTATTTTCTCATTAATCATACCATCCCGCAAGATGGCCATGTGGACAGTAATCGTAATTCCGAAAAGAATTCAAAGCCCTTAAATCGCTTTGGGGGAATATTCCACTGGTTTTTCCGCTGGCGGACTGCGGCGATTTCAGCCACCCGCAGTTCTGGTAGAATCTCGCACGCAAAGCCGAGCCGCGATCATCACCTCCCGCGGGGGAAGCGACGGATTCGCAATGCGGCGGCACATCATCTCGACCGCCGTCTCGCCGATTTCCTGACACGGCTGCACCATCGTGGTGAGCGGCGGCTCGCAAAGTTCCCCTTCCTCGTCGCCGTTCACCCCCGCGATCCTGACGTCTTTCGGCACATTAAGTCCGAGCCTGGCCAGGGTTTTGACCAGCCGGACGGCAAGAAGATCGTTGACCGCGATCACCCCGTCGGGTCGCGTCCGTCCCGAAAACACCCGCTTCACGAAGTTTTCGTCCCGCGCATCCCCGAAAATGAAACTGTCGTTCGTCCACTTGAGCCCCGCCTCGACGACGGCGATTCCCGCGCCGTTCCCGCGACGGAGGGAGTTCGGCGCCGGGAGCGGATTGGAGAAGTAGACGATGCGCTTCGCCCCCGCCTCGATCAGATGCCGCGCGAGCACGTAGCCGATATTCGTGTTGTCGACGCCGATGACGTCGTAATTGCTTCTCCGCGGCGGTTTCAGATAATCGCTGTCGAGCAGCACGACCGGTATGTCGGTGTCGGCGAATATCCTGAGAATGTCGCGGTTGAACGCCTCGCTCTCCTGAAGGAACTGCAGGGGCTGGAGAAAGAGTCCGCTCACCCGCTGCCGCTTGCAGACTTCGGCGAATTCCGCCGCCTTGATCGAGCGGTCGTACATGTCGCCGCAGCCGAGCGACGCCACCAGAGTCGTATAGCCGTGACGCTTCGCGCCGATTTCGATTCCGCGGCAGATGCGCGCGTAGAACGGATGAAACGCATCCGGCACGATGACGCCGAACGAGCGCATCGCGAGCCGCGAAGCCCGGTCGACGAGATAGGTGCCGTAGCCGGGACGCTTGTCAACGAGCTTGCGGTCCATCAACTCCTTGAGCGCGCCGCGCACCGTCTCGCGCGCCACCGAAAAACGGCGCATGAGCTGATGCTCGCTCGGGAGCTTCTTCGTCACGTTGTACTTGCCGCCGATGATCTCTTTTACAAGCGTCTCGGTGATCGCCGAACTCTTGGTGATATTTCCCATGTCGGGAATTATATCACTTCGAGCCATTCTTCAGCAACCCGTGCAGGGCTTCGCCGGTTCGCCGCGCTTCGCGTCGCGGTCGGCCTCGAACGGCACGCGCCAGGCGTTGTCACGGATGTCGCGCAGACACGGCTTGTGATCCGCGTCGGCGTCCGGCGAGAGCCGGATCAGATGGGTGGCGTGTCCTGGCACCGATACCGCATAGCGCTCCGAGAACACGCCTTCGTCCTGCTGCCGCCAGAGGTCGCGCACCCGCCATTTGCCCTTCACCCCGAGTTTCTCGAGCGGCAGTTCAACGACCTGCTCCTCGTCCGCGGTGTTAAGGAGCGCGAACGCCATGTCGCCGTTCGCGAGGGGACGCGCCCAGATTTCGCAATCCCGGTCTTTATCCTTGATTATCCGCGCCGCGCCCGCGCCGAGTTCGTCCTGATCGATCTCGAGCACCTCGTCGTTCGTAAGGAGCGAGAGCGTGAATTCGTCGATCGTCGCGAGATTGCAGCCGATCATCAAGGGCGAGGCCACCATGCACCACATCGACATGTGAGTGTACTGCTCGTTCGGTGTAAGCCGCGAATCCCCCGCGTCCTCGCCCTTCTTCTGCGCCCACACGTTGCGCCCGAGAACCAGCATATCCGCATCGTTCCACGCGCCCGGCTTCGAATAGATCCAAAGCGGCGCCTGCGCCGAGATGCCGCCGTAGACGCTCGCCCAGGTGTCGAAGATGTCGCCAGTCGTGCGCCAGCAGCTGCCGCCCGCCATCTCGCCCCACGACGAGACATTCTCGTTGCCGTACTGGCAGAGCGAAAGGACGATGTCACGCGGCTGCATTTTGAGGAAGCGTCCCATCAGGAAGTACGGTCGCGTCGCCTTGTCGAAGTTGTTCGCCCCGGTCGCGACGTCCCCGTAACTGCACCAGTCGTATTTCACGTAGTCGTAGCCCCACTCCGCCCAGCTGCGCGCGTCCTGGAGCTCATGCAGCCAGCTGCCGGTGCAGCCGCCGCAGGTGTACGGACCCGGCGACGAATAAAGCCCCGCGCGAAGTCCCTTCGAATGGATGTAATCCGCAAGTTCCTTCATGTCGGGGAAGCGGTCGTTCGGCGAGATCGTGCCGTCCGGATTGCGCTCCGCGCCCGCGAGACGCTTGTCCCAGCTCGAGTTCTTCGGACTCCGCTGCCAGAAGTCGTCGATGTTGATGAAGTTGTAGCCGTGCTGATCAAGTCCGAGTTCGATGAGCTTGTCGGTCGCGATCTTCATCTTCTCCGGCGTCACCGAACTCGCGAAGGCGTTCCAGCTGTTCCAGCCCATCGGCGGCGTGAGACAGAGCCGGTCACCGACCGCGATCGTGAACTCGCGCTCCGCCCTGCCCTTCGCATTCTCCGCGACGAATTTAACCCTGTACTCACCCGGCTCGTCGATCTTTCCCCTCAACGTCCCCGTCTCCCCGTCGAACCACACGCCGTCCAGTCCCTTAACCTTTTCACCTTTCAACCCTTCAACCTTCAGCTTCATCGGCCTTAAGCCGCTCACCGGCAGCTTGAAGATGATCTCATGTCCGGGACGGACGCCGAAGCGCGTCGCGCCGTTGATCCGCGGCGCCTCCCCCGCCTTCGGAGTGAGGATGCCGAGCTGGCGCGTCAGTTCCGAGGCGCGCAGCGGCCGAGTTCCATCCTTGAAGGTGAATTTCGCGTCCGCCCAGTCGGCGTGATCGAAATAATTGCCGTCCCCGGCGTCCGTCACTTCGAGCGTGACCCACTTCGCGCCGGTGACGTCCGCCGCGAGCGGATACGACCGTCCGCGCTTCGCCGCGACCTCCGCCGCGAGACGTCCGTCGGCCCAGACCTTGAAGACGACGGACGCCCGGTCCTCGCTGATTTCGTCGTCGATCCCGACCGTCGCCTCGAAACGCATCGCGTTCCCGCCGGTCGCGACTTTGTAGACGCTCGGCGAATGCGTGCCCGCCCCGCGCTTGAACTCCCTGCCGCCGAGGCGGAGCGCGTTGCCGCCGATCGATTTATTGGGCTTCACGTCGCCCCAGCCCGACTTCATCCGCGTGACGTCGGTCTCGTCGAGCCAGGTAACGTCCGCGACCACCCCCAGGGCCGCCATCGCGACGGCGCCGCAAATCAGTTTCTTCATATCGAGATTCTCCTATATTCGCTGTCAGCGGATAAACAGCACCAGCCCGCGTCTGCCGCGCTCGCCCGTCGGCGCGTAGACATCGGAAATCGCGATCTCGTCGCCGTTCACCGAGGTGAGCCGGTAGGCGTAGGTGTAGCTAGACCGGGTGGTGGAGTCTTTGTATGTAACCGCGGTAACGCCTTCGGCGATCGTCGACCAGTCGCTCCACTCCGCATCCTCGGCAGGATTGCCGTCCGCGCCGAGTTTGATCTCCCGGCGCTCGATCCGGTAGCTAACCGCGTTCTGACAGGCGGACCAGGACAGATCGACGTTGCCGTTGTGCCACTTGCATTCCGCGTCGATCGGCGCGAGGAGCACGCCTTCCACATCCGCCACTTCATAGCCGTAGATCTTGAGTTCCGCGGCGTTCGCGTAGTAGTTGCCCCAGTCGTTCAGCAGGTAGACGCACTGGACCGCATCCGTCGTCTTGTTCGCGGCCATCGAATACCAGGTGTATTCGCTCTCGGACGAAGTCTCGAGATGGGATGTGAGCTGCGTACGGTTCGCCGCCTGCCACCAGGTGTACCCTGTCGTGTCCGAAGCGCCGTTATAGCCCCAGAGCGCCACATGGTTGAGACGCCCGACCAGCTCCGCGCGCGGATAAACCGAGAACGAGCTGATCACGCAGGCCGTGCCGAGATCGATGCCTGCCGCCGGCAGCTTGTCGTTGCCGCTCGCGCTGGTGTCGATGTCGCAGTAGGTCGTGACGCTGCCGTCGAAGAGCGCCGCGGCGGTGGTCGACGCGTTGTTGCCCCAGGAATATTCATACCAGATCGGCGTGCGAGCGTCGCGCAGCGCGCCGGTCGCATCGCGGTCGAGCTGCATATTGCCCTTCGCCGACACATACGCCGCCGTCTCGTCGCCGGTGTACCGCACGCCCGCCGCATCCACATCGACGAACTTCGCCTTGTAGTAATAGAGGATGCCGCCGCGCGCGGCCGGATCGTTCCAGGAGCCGACGGAAGCATCGACTTCGCCAGCCTCCGCATACGGACCGCCCGGCGCGGTCGCGCGCGAAAACGCGATCTTGCTGCAGGCATTGACCGGCTCCGTCCACGAAACCGTCACCGCGCCCGCCTCGCCTTCCGACGCCGCGGCGGCGATCGCCGGCGTCTCGGTCGGCGTCTCGTAAGGCGCGAAGAACTCCGCCTCGGCGAGCGAACACGCGCGCCCGTTCGCGAGGAACCTCACGTAGCGCGCGGAAACCGCGTCGAAAGTCATCGTGGTCGCAACCTTGTCGGTCGGATTATCCCAATTGCGCGTCACGATCGTCACCGCGTCGGAGAAATCCGCCGCGGTCGCGTACTGCACCCTGCCGCCCGCGCAACGCCAGGCCTGACCGGGTTCCGGAATGAAACGGAAGCCGCCGACGCGTTTCACTGCGCCGAGATCGAGTCCCCACCAGCCGTTATCCTCCGCCGACTTGAAATAGGTCGACTGATCGCGATCACCCGCGAGCGACGCCGGATGCCCATCAGCCGCATCGGACGCCGTCACCGTGCCGGCCAGCCCCTTCACGATCGACTCGACGCCGTAGAACTCGACCTCGGCGACGTTTCCGCAATACTGTCCCGCCGGAGCGAGCATACGCACGTAGGTGAAAGTCCGGTTGAGGAATTCCTCGCCCACCGTGATTTCGACCGGTCCCGCGTTGAGCGTGTCGTCATCCTCGACGATCGTGTAGAAAGTGACCGCGTCGCTGAAGTCGGCGGTGTTCGCGCCCTGCAGCTGAACGCCGCGGGAACGCCCGACGCGACCGCTCCAGCCGGAATCCTTGCCCGCCCAGAAACGGATCCTGGTGACGATCATCGGCGACGAAATCTGATACCCCGCCCACGCCTCGTCGTTATTGCACTCGAAATAACCCTGGTTCGTCTCGTTGGTGCTGGGCGTATACCAGGTGTAGCCGTCATACACGCACTCTTTCTTGTGATCCCACCAGTTCGCGCTGTAGTCCGAAGGCGAACCGAGAACGAAGCAGTTCTCGTGTCCGTCCGAATCAGTGAATGTCACCGCACGGTACTTGAGATTCTCGGCGAGCCCCGAATAGGCCTCGACCGACGCCACCGCCGCGCACGCGGCGAACAAGACGAACATTCTGCTGCTCATGTTTTCTCCTCGGGACGGAACGCCCCTGATTGAATTTTCGCTAGTATTATATCACCGCGCAATCACCCGGTTCAATATTGTCTAGACAGGAAATCCGCTATTGTCTAGACAGGAAAATCCGCGTCTCACCTCTCGATCACCACCTGAAGGCGGTACCTGCCCGGCTTGATCATCGCATGATCGTGCGGACGCCCGCCCCAGCTGTTCACGCCGGCGACGCCCATCTGCGCCGCGTCGATATTGACGGTAATCTCGCCTTCGTCCTTCAGGTCGCGCATATGCCGCGCATACTCGAGCGACGACTGCGAATACGGCCACGCGTTGAAACCGAAAAGCCCTTCCACCGCGGTCACCGTGACCGCCCGGCCGTCCGCCGCCTCGAACCGCGCCTCGCGGCAATCGGTGCGATAGCCCTGCTCGCCCGGCTCGACGTAGTTGTTCGGATTGAACTCAGCGAGATCCATCGCATACCTGCCGTAGTCCGCGGCGACCTTGCGGTCGGCGTAGTTCTCGTACGGACCGCGCCCTTCCCACGAGATATTCCGGAACTCCTTCGGAATCTTGAAGGTGAAACCGATCCGCGGACACGGCGGCAGATTCGTCGCGGCGATGTCGACCTTGAGCTCGACCAGCGTCCGGCCCCCGCCGAGATCGGCCGTCCTCAAGTCGGCCGTCACGCCCTCGGGCAGTTTTCCTTTCTCCGTCGCCTCCCACCAGACCTTCGAGACGTTCCACATGTTCCAGCCCTTGTCGTTATCCGTCGTCGCCCGCCAGAAATTCAGTCGGAAATCCTTCGACGCGGACTTTAGACCGCGCGCGGCGGCCTGGACTTTTTCATCTTCCGCTTTCGCCTTTTCAGCCATCGCTTTCGGCGCGCGTCTGCCCGCATGCACCGCCTTCACCTCGTAGGCGAAAGGATGATAGGAGCGGTCGGCGGCGACGATGCCGTTGCAGTTGAAGTTGTCGTCGTTCGGTCGATCTCCGAAATCGCCTCCGTACAGAAGCTCGTCGTTCTTCTCAAGCGCCTGATCGACGAAGTCCCAGATGAAGCCGCCCTGGAAGGACGGATTATCGTCCGCGATCTTCCAGTAATCGGCGAAGTCGCCGCCCGCGTTCCCCATCGCGTGTGCGTACTCGCAGAGGATGAACGGTTTCGGCGCCCGCCCCTTGCTCCACGCTCGCGAGCCGTTCTGATCCCAGTACATCGGGCACATTATGTCGCTGTGATCGGAATCCTTCGCGCCCTCGTACTGCACCGGCCGCGTCGAATCGATCGCCTTGATCGCCCTGTACGCGTCCGCCATCGCGATTCCGTCCCCGCTTTCGTTCCCGAGCGACCAGAAGATGACCGCGGGATGATTGCAGAAGGTCTTGACCATGTTGACGTTCCGCTCGACGATCGCGTCGTGGAAGAGCGGATTTTTCGGAAGCGCCTCGCCGTCCCGCTCGAAAACGCGCGGCGCACCGTGACCCTCGACGTTCGCCTCGCTCGCCATCATCACGCCCTCGCGGTCGCAGAGTTCATACCACGCGGGATCGTTCGGATAATGACAGGTCCGGACCGCGTTGATGCCGAGGTCGTGGAAGATCTCCATATCCCTCTTCATCCCCGCGTCCGTCACCGTGTAGCCGGTCCGCGGCTCCATCTCGTGACGGTTGATGCCCTTCACGAGAATGCGCTTCCCGTTCACGAGGACGACCGAGTCCCTGATCTCGATCTTACGGAAACCGACCGGCACCGTGAACCAGTCGCCGCCCGCAAGAAACGTCTCGTAGTAGAGATTGGCCGCCTCCGGATTCCATAGTCTCGGCGAGGCGATCTCGCGGGTATGCACGACTTCGCCCTTTTCGTCGCGGATCGTCAGGCGCGCGGACGAATAATCATCCGCGATTTTCGTCTCCACGACGAGATCCTTCGGCGCGTCCTTCGCTTCGGCGACAAGCCACACCGAACGGAAGATCCCCGAGAGCCGCCAGAAGTCCTGATCCTCGAGATACGTTCCGTCACAATGCTTCAGCACCTCGACTTCGAGAGAGTTGAAGTTGGGAGTTGAAGTTGAAGAGCGGAGGTAGTCGGTGATGTCGAATTCGGCGGGGAGACGGGCGTCTTCAGAGTAGCCGACCTCCCTGCCGTTGACGCGCACATACATCGCGGACGAAACGCCGCCGAAATGAAGGACTATTCGCCGCCCCCGCCATTCCTTCGGGATCGTGAAGGTCCGCGAGTAAAGTCCGACCGGATTGCGGAAACGGTAACTCGTGAAATCCTTCGGCGGCTCGTTCATCGGATCGCCGTCGGAACTCCACGCGATCGGATAGCGGCTGTTGGTGTAGAGCGGCGGATCGTAATCGCCCTGGAGCTGCCAGCAGCCGGGCACCGCGATCTTCGCCGACTTCTCCCAGTCGCCGTAGACATTGTGCTTCCACTTGAAATCCCATTCGCCGTCGAGCGACTCGAGATACTTCGACTCGGTCCGCTTCGATTCGCCCTTCGCGATCACGCGCGATTTTTCCGCGCTTTCACACGGCACCATGATCGCGCGCGCCTCGAGCCGGTTGATCGAATTGACCGCCGGATCGCGCCACGGCGGCAGTTCCCGCGTTTTTTCGCCGCGATAGACGAAGTGACGGAAACGCGCCTTCTTGCCCTTGTCGTTACAGGAGAGCGCGATTCGAAGCGACATGAAGCCGCCGTATCGGTTATGCTGCAGGCCCGAAACATCGAGCCGGTCGATGAGCGTCGCTTTCGCGCCGTCCGCGCCTTCGGCGATGAACGTCGCCTTCTCGTTGTCGTTGACTACGGTGAAGGTGACCTTCTTCCCGAGCTTCGAGGGGACGCGCCGCGGCTTTTCCGTGTCGCTATAGATGATGAAGTCGCGTCCGTCCGTCGTCACCCCTACGAAATGGTGGCGGTTGTAGACGAGGACGAGCCCCGCCTCCGCGCCGTCGAGGGTTTCCGCCTCGACGCTCGCCGTGTAGCGCGGGACGGACGGCACGAACGCCGCGAGCGTTCCCCAGTTCGCGCCCCATCCGCTCGCCTCAAGTTCGAGCGCGCTGTCCTTGACCGCCGCGTACTTGAGCTGGCCTTCGCCGTAAAGTCCCCAGCGGAGATTCAAGCGGTCGCCCGCGAAATCGTCCGTGAAATCGTCGCCGATCGTCGCCTCGCCCTGAGCCGGGAGCGGCGCGCGGCGTCCGCTGCGGTCGAGAACCGGCCAGCCGTCCTCGGTCCACGCGACCGGCGCGAGCAGCGTCGAGCGTCCGAGTGTCGGTGCGCCCTTGCGATAGCCGTGATAGACCGTCCACCAGTCGCCCTTCGCATCCTCGAAGACGGTCGCGTGTCCGGTGGACCACCAGTCCTCGCTCTCGCTCCAGGTGTGGATGAGCGGATTGTACGGCGAATTCTCCCACGGACCTTCCGGACTCTTCGCGCGCGCGACCGCCGCCATGTGGCTCGTCGCCGGGCCCGCTGTTCCGCCCTCGGCGGAGACGAGATAGTACCATTCGCCGCGGCGGAAGAGTTTCGGCGATTCGAGGTAGAGAATCCGCGAATCGTTTTCGGTCTTCCATTCGAGCGGAAAGCGCCAGCCATCGTAGAAATGCCGGAGCTCGCCGGTCACGCTCCTGCCGTCCGCCGCGAGCCGCTTCGCGTTGCCGTTGTTGACCCAGAGCCAGCGCTCGCCGTTCGCGGCGGCGAGTACGCCCGGATCGATCCCGCCCTCGAAATCCAGCCGGAAATCGTCCGACCACGGACCCTTCATCGCCGGCGCGGCGACGCCGCGGATGCCGTTCGCGGGGAAATAGATCGCGAACCCGCCGCCGGTTTTCGCGATATCCGGCGCCCACACCGAACCGGGAGTATTCTCCGCCGCGCTCGCGACCGGCTGCCAGTGGATCAGATCGCGCGAATGGTAGATGACGAGTCCCGGCCGGTACTCAAGGCCCGAGAAGGTGATGTAGTAGTCCTCGCCGTCGCGGATGATCGAAGGATCGGGGAAGTCGCCAGGGAAGATCACCTTCGGCCAGACCTCGGCGAATACATTCAAGGCCGTAAGCGCGGCCGCGAGAGCCAGTGTCTTTTTCATTTCCTTTTTCCTCCTTATCTGTAAACGACGCTCGCGCTTTCAAGCCCCTCGCCCGAGACCGTGAGCGTGATCGGCTCCTTCGTGCCCGCGACGCGCCGAAGCGTCGCCGACGCCATGCCGTTAAAGAGCCTGACGCCGCCCGTCTCGGCGAACGACTGAAAGTCGTGCTCGCTCGCGTTCGCGACCGCGACGATCTCGCCCGGTCCTTCGAGTTTCAGCACGACCGTGTCCGACGCGAGCGGACACCGCGTTCCCGCCCGATCCGTGAGATCGATCCGCACGAATTCGACATCTTCCCCGTTCGCGGCGAGCGTCTTCGCTTCGGCGGTCAATTTCACCGCGGCGGGTCGGCCGGCGGTCTTCATCGTCGCCTCGCCGTATTTCTCTCCGCCCTTGTAAACAACGACCTTGAGCGCGCCCGGCGAGTATTTGACGTCGAGCCAGCGGAACGCGTATTTCTCGAAGAGTCCGTAGACCCCATCTTCCTGCGGCGCCATGCCCTTCCGGCGCTTCCCGAGCGACCTGCCGTTCAGGAAAAGCTCCGCCTCGTCGCCGTTCGAATAGACATAGACCGGGATCGTCTCGCCTTCGCGTCCCTCCCAGTTCCAGTGCGGGAGAATGTGGATTGTCTTCGCTTCGGGATTCCAGAGCGAGCGGTAGAGGTAGTAACGATCCTTCGGATAGCCGTTCAGCGTGCAAGCGCCGAAGTAGGAGCTGCGCGATTCCTTCGCGAACGGCACCGGCTCGCCGAGATAATCGAAGCCGGACCAGATGAACTCGCCCGCGAGATACCCGTCCCGCGCTTCGAAATCAAGTTCCTCGACCGGCAGGTTGCAGTTGGTGTTGCGGTCGTAGCCGTCGCACGCGAGACGCTCCTTGCAGAAGTCCTTTACGTCCTTCGCGTGGAAATACTCGCCGAAGGTCGAGACGCTCGATGCCGATTCGGTGTAGACGAGCGGCATCTTCGGATTGTGCCCGCGCATCGCCGTGTAACTGTGGTAGTAGTTCCACCCCTGCACGTCGAGATCGGCCTGGATATCCTCCTTAACGAACGCCATCCGGTACGCGGTATTGCCCGCGCCGACCGCGCGCGTCGGATCAAGCGCGAGAATCGCGTTTTTAAATAGCCGTATGCGCTCGCGCGTAAGCCCCGCCGGGTCGACCCTGTCCCCTTCGACCGGACGGCCCGAGTTGAGAATCTCGTTGAAGATCGACCAGACGACGATCGACGGATGATTCCGGTCGCGCTTCACCATCGTCTCGAGATTGCGCTTCACGTACTCCTCGAGATTCTCCTCGGGGAGCCGGTGCGCGGTCGCGTCCCATTTGTCGAAGCCCTCCGCCCACACGACGAATCCGAGCTCGTCGCAAAGGTCGAGAAACTTCGGATCGGCGGGATTGTGCGAGGTGCGGATCGCATTGACGCCCATGTCCTTCAGGATTTTGAGCTGCCGCCGCGCCGCGCTCGCATTGAACGCCATTCCGAGCGGACCGAGATCGCTGTGCAGATTCGCGCCGTGCAGCTGCAGACGCTTTCCGTTCAGGTGAAAGCCGTCGTCGGCCGTCCATTCCGCGGTGCGGATGCCGTAGCGGACTTTTTCGCCCGACGCTTCGAAGACGTAAAGCCGCGGCACGGCGGGCGACCAGAGTTCGGGCGAATCGACGGTGAAAATCTTCTCGCCCTTCCCGCCGCCGACTTTGTCCCACGTCGCCTTCATCGTCGCTGCGGCGGGCGTGATCTTCTCGGCGCGCACGAAGACGCTCCCGGGCACGGCCTCGCCGTTTCTGCGCGTCACCACGCGGACATCGCGGTAGATGCCGGCTCCCGGATACCAGCGCGTCCCGATCCTGCGCGTATCCGCGCGCACGGCGACGGTGTTCTTCTCCCCCGGCTTCACGAGCTTCGTCACCTCGAGCCGGAACGACATATAGCCGTAATCCCAGCCGCCCGCCTTCACGCCGTTGACGTAGACTTCGGGGCGCGCCATCACGCCGTCGAACTCGAGATAGACGGCGTCCGCCGGTCCGGACGGGAGTTCGAATTCCCTGCGATACCAGCAAAGCCCCCACCAGTCGAGCTTCCCGGCGTCACCCCAGCCGTCCGGATGGAACTTCCTGATACCCCAGTCATGCGGCACCCTCACTGTTTCCCAGCCGCTGTCGTCGAAGGCGCTTTCAACCGGCAGCCAGTCCGACTTCTCCGACCAGTCGTGCGCGAACCGCCATTCGCCGCCGAGCGAAAGCGTCGCCGCGAGCACGATCCCGAAGGCGGACATCTCAATATCTCCTCAGGAGTTCGAGCATTTCGCGGTCGAGTTTGTGGCCGCGGTAATCTTCATACTCAACGTCGGCGCGGCCGGAATCGAGAATCCCGAAGGCGCCGCGGAAGTCCCACATCGCCCAGCCGATGTTGCGCTCCTTCCAGATCGAAAGATAATCCTCGATAAGTCCGAGCGCGATCTTGTGCGGCGTCGCTTTCCAGACGCCGAATTCGCCGGTGTAGACGAAGACGCCGCGCTCGATCGAATCGTCGAATCTGCCGATCATCTTCCGCTGCAGATACTCCTTGCCCTTGTCGGCGTAGACCGGCTTGATTTCCCGGACCGGACGGAAGCCGTCGTCCCATTCCTTCTTGACCTGCTCCTCCCAGCTCACCGGCCACTTAGGTTCCGCGGTCAGATTCTTCATCCACGGCGTCTTGTAATGCGTGACCGAGAGCGGCTCGTAGCCGCGCAAGGCGACGCCCACGCCCTCGGCGTCGACGGAAGGCACCGGAATGCGTCCGTAGCCGAGTCCGTCCGCGATGATGTACCGCGCCATGTCTTCCGAGCGGATCGCCGCGATCAGCATTTTCGCGACCGGCGCGTATTTCTCCTCTGCCGTGTACGGTGGCTCATTGAAAAGATTAAACGAGAGCCGTTCGTTGCCGATGCCGCGGTAACGCCGCGCGAGGAGCTTCCAGTGTTCGCACGCCGCGCGCTGCGATTCCGGATCGGTGAAGAGATCGGTCGGCTCCGCCGGCGTGCCCGAAGTGTAACCGGGGATGCGGTGGAGGCAGAGCTGCACGTGCAGGCCGTATTTCTTTCCGAGTTCCAGCGCCGCGTCGATCATCTTCAGTCCCGATTCGTCGAACTCGAGCCAGTTTTTACGTTCCCCGTCCTTGATCCAGAAACGGTAGTCGAGCGGCAGCCGCACGAAGTTGAAACCCCACTCCGAAATCATTTTGAAGTCTTCTTCGCGGAAGCCGCGGCGATCGGGATTGTAATCGATCGAAAGCATCTCCTGCAGATTGAAGCCGCGCCAGCGGACCGCGGGGCGTCCGTCGTCGATTTCATCCGCGAGCTTCACCTTCGGGAGCCCAGACTCGGTGATCGCTCCCGAAGGCGACCCGGGATCCGCAAGCGAGACGACGGATACCTTCGCGGCGAATTCCTCCGGCGAGATCGCGTCCTTCGCGCGGAAGACGATCGTCCGCTTCTCGCCCGGGAGGAGCGTGAAGGCGTTGTCGTCGAATTCGCCGCGCACGCCCGGAACGTTCGCCCACACGAAGAACGCCGGCGCGTCGGATGACACCTCGAGGCAGAATCCGCTCGCGACCGCCTTCAGCTTCGCCGCGGCGAGCGGCACTTCGCAGTACTTCTTGAAATGCCAGTCGTTGACGAAATCGCCGCGGTCGGTCTCGAGCCGCAGCACCGCGAAGGTGTCCGCGCCCTCCGGCGGCGCCATCTTCCCGACTTTGAGCGCGGTGTCAGCCGCCACGTCGCACGGGAACACGTCGCTCTTCACGAGCTTGCCGCCATAGGTCCAGTACTCGACCTTCACCTCGCCCTTCGCGGCGAGCGCGAGATCGTTCAAGACCGTGACCGAGCCGTCCGGACCCCCGACGACCGCGAGCGGCGCGAAGAACCGCTTCGCCATGTACTGCACGCTCTTCCACTTGCCGCCGTACTCGATCGAGCTCCACGAGGCGACCGGCCAGTTGTCGTTGAGCTGCCAGAACAGGGTGCCCATGCAGCGCGGACGCTGCGCGCGCCACGCTTCGCACGCCATCTTCATCGCCATGCCGTGCTGGAACTGCGACATAAGAAGTTCCGCCTCGACGCTCTTCGGCGCCGGAAAGTAGCGCGCCATCGTTTCGCGGATCTTGCGGTTGCCGCCGGGATTCTTCTGATGCCACTCGAAGTCGGGTCCGTGCGACTCGATCGCCTCGCGCGAAGCGAACGTACGCGCTATTTCCATCGACGGAAAACTCTGATAGCCGAATTCGCTGCAGAATCTCGGACGGAAATTGTAATAGTCGTCGAACGGCTTGTTCTCGTGCCACACGTTCCAGTTGTGCATGTCGCCGCGCGAATCGTCCTTCCATGCGTTGCCGAAATCCCCGGGGCCCGTGCACGGAGAGCTCGGCCAGTAGACGCGCGTCGGATCGTACTTCGTGACGAGCTCGTCCTGGAGTTTCGAGCGCGCGATCCACTGATTGCGGTAGAAATCGAGGTCATTGCGCGTTTCTTCGAACCACTTGATCGCCCCGAGGCATTCGTTGTCGCCGCACCAGAGCGCGATCGAAGCGTGATCGCGAAGGCGGCGGAGCTGATGCCCGAGCTCCGCGGTGATGTCGGCGCGAAAGCGCCCGTCCGCCGGATAGACCGCGCAGGCGAACATCATGTCGTGCCACAGGAGAATGCCGAGTTCGTCGCAGATATCGTAGAACGAATCCTTCTCGTACTGTCCGCCGCCCCACACGCGGATCATGTTCATGTTCGCCGCCGCGGCGCTTTCAAGGAGGTCGCGGTACTTTTCCGGCGTCTGACGGTTCTCGTAGGCGTCGCACGGAATCCAGTTCGCGCCTTTCATGAAAAGCCGCCGGTTGTTGACCCGGAAGACGAGCGAAAGCTCTTCCTTGCCGTTCGCCCCGGTCGTCTTCTCGTTCAGCACCTCGAGTTTCCGGAGACCGACACGGTGCTTGGTGCTTGGTGCGTCGGAAGAAATTACATGTCCGGTTTCATCGAGCGAGTACTCGAAGAACTTCCGCTCGCCGGCGCCGTTCGGCCACCAGAGCGGCGGATCGTCGATTTCGACGACGTTGGTGACGGTCGTGCCGTCCGAAAGGTCGGCGAAGACCGTGAGCGTGCAGTGCGAGAGATCGTCGTTGAACTTCTGCGCGGTGTAGACGTAGTCGATGCGCGGACGGTCGTTCGCGAGCAGCTTCACCGTGCCGCAGAAGCCGATCACCTCGACCTCGGGGCCCCAGTCCCAGCCGGCGTGGCAGGCGTCGGTGCGGAGCATCGCCTGGTTCTTCGCCCAGATCGGATTGGAAATCGGATACGCGTGATCGTAGGTCTTCGCCTTCGCGTCGGCGTAGTTTACCGGGCTCTCGAAGCACCCTTCGATCACGTTCGTCCCCGGCTTCAGATACGGCTTAACGTCGAAGGTGTAGCGCTGGAAGCGGTCGGTCGTCTGACCCGCTTCTTTTCCGTTGACCATAACGGTGCAGATCGTGTCGCAGTCCTCGAGCCGCAGCACGACTTCCTTGTGCGCGAGGAGCTTTTCATCGACCTCGAAGGTGAGCGAGATCGTCCAGTCCCTGCGCGCGACCCAGAGCGTCTTCTCCTCGTTGCGTCCGAAATAGACATCGGGGATGATCCCCGCCGCCAGGAGCGCGGAATGGACGCCGCCCGGCACCGCGATCGGACATTCCACCGCGCCGCCGCGCGGATCGGTTCCGGCGAGCTTCCACTCACCTGCAAGATCAAGTTCCTCGGCCAGACCGACGAGCGACAGCAAAGCCACCGCAAGACAATATATCTTTTTCATGTTGTGCATTTTACCACAACCCATCCGCCAACGGCAATTATGTCTAGACAGGATTTTCAATCAAGCGGTGCGTGTGGATTGCGGAAGTAACTGCACCGGTTTTGGTGCGGTTAGCATCGCGAACAC
>R11__coassemble_618_pt1 | contig 22456 bp, 10 predicted proteins | sample R11__metabat2_low_PE_023 | metagenome-assembled genome bin R11
CCGTTCGGGCGGCCGCCGATCAATGCGACTTATATTCTATTTGGAATCTCTGCACATTCGCACCGGAACAAACGCCAAGATGAAAAGCCTGGTGTCGTGGGCTTGTTGTCGCCGCGATATCCGTGACTGCGTCGCTTCACATCCCTACAAATATAGGGGCAGAAGCGGAAGGGAAGTCCTCGAGTCGAGGATAAATCCCGCAGATGTGCTTGACGCGAAGGCCTCGCTCGGAGGCGTCTTCGTGTTCTGGCGCGAAGTGCCTTCACGCCAGCATCAGCGCGCCGAGAAGACCGAAGGCGCGCCAGCATGTAGGTGAGGAACAAACTCATCATTTCACCTATTGGCGAAAGCATCTTCTCGCGTATGCTGTTCAACAGCCTCGCCAATGTCCATTGAAATCGCAAGGCAGTTAGTATTACGTATCTTCCTAAACGCATCCAGCCCTGTAATCAGGCAATTCTTTGTCTTTATGTGCACAACATCCATCGGTTGATCGGCCAAGACCGAAATATCCCAGCTACGCATCTGGCGCAAGGAAATCCGAACTTCAAGATAACCAACTCCGCGAAAGTCGCGCTTCACAAACTCGTCGAACGAGGAATCATCAACAGTAAATTTCTGCTCATATTCGGAATCGTCTTTCGCATAATCAAATCCAACTTCCGTACTGGCTGATCTAAACCCCTCCACGACACTCAGGCACTTTAATGATGCGTTCCCCACAAGCGCCTCAAGGTTCAATACCAAACCGTCCACCCAGATATCAACCTTCTCAAGCTGATTCAGGCCAGCATATCTTGACATGTCTAGGACGGGGACCGACTCTCCTGCGCGAAAACTGTCGCCGGCCTCCGCCCCGCACGAAATGGACATAAATTGCAAGTCACTGGATGAACTGAAATAAGGGAGGACTGCCGCATAATCAGCGCCAGACTCACGAGAAAAGGCAAAATGGCCGTTATCGAAGGAAAAGTATTTCACAGAATTCACCATTGTGACGGACGACATGTCGAAATGGCCGCACATCTCGATTCCGCAACAATATGGTGGAACCCCGTTGATCTTAAGCGCGGTGTCAGCGCGATTCTCGCACCTCAATGTCAATCCCTCGGCGGAGAAAACAGTGTCACCGCCAAATCGAGGGACGATGCTCACGAAAGCGTCCATCGTTGCACCATCTCCCAGTTTACAGGCAAAACTCTCATATTCACCATCTCCTCGGGCGTACGCCATGCCGGAGGTCATCCAATCGCAAATCTCTGACCATGAGGCCTGATTATAGTGCTTTTCTATGAGGCCGAACCCACGGGAGATGCTGTCATTGCCAAGCTTATGACGCGGCCCACATCCCAGTTGCGCACCGCACAGAAGGATGACATACATCAAGTGCACAACCAATTTTCCGTCAATCGTTAACATCATACCCCTTGCACTTGCGATCCGCGACGTCCTTCAAAACCGGACATATGATATCAATTTCCATTCTGTTGTCTACATATACATATGTCCCGATTCCAAAGATACCCTCCATCGGATCCCGCGCCATCCACCTTCCCGCCGCCGGGTCGTAGTGGCGGTAGATGTAGTACACAGTCCCCGACTCGTCCTCGGCGTATTCGCTCGAAAAGCGCCACGGGTTCGCCGCGGCGCTTTCGCCGCGCTGCACCGTGAGCGCCCCGAACGGCGCATACTCGTAGTGAGCGGAGAGCATGCCGTCTTCGGCGACGACCTCGCTCACGTCCTTGTTCGCGTCGTGCGTGTAGTACGCGGCGTAAGCGCCGCGGATCCAGGCAAGCGGCCGCGTCGCCACGCGCTCGGTCGGATCCCAGAGGTACGAATTACCGGCATCATCGGCGATCTGCAGATAGCCGTCGTAGACGAAGCGCCGGTCGCCCTTCGTGACGCGGCGGCCCGTGCGGTCGTAGGCCATCGCGATAGAATCATTGTCCCGCGTCCAGAGAACGGGCCGGTTCTCGGCGTTGTAGGCTACCTGCCACACGCCCGTCGCGGTTCTGACGAGCGTCTGGTTGCCGTCCTCGTCGTACCGCGGAACGAAAGCGGCCACGCCTTCCACGACGTTCGTGTACTGGTTGAGGAGGTTCGCAAGGTAGCCGGCGCCGGTGCCGCGCTCGGACGCCTCCTCGCGATTCCCGATGTCATCGAACGCGTAGCCGTAGCGGTACGCGGCATCGGCCGTGGCGGTCGCGTTCGTGAGCTCGCTCCTCGCGTTGTATAGATACGTGTAAGCGTCCTCCGCCGCAAAGGCGCTGCCCGACTTCGCGCAGGCGATGCGACGACCCGCGGCGTCGTAGGTGTAGGCGTACTGCGAAATGACGTTCGTCGGGAAGGCGTTACGCACCTCAAGGAGCTGGTTGCGGTTATCGTAGGCCCACGTAACGGTGAGTCCGTTCGGATACTCGAGGGAGGACTTGAGGTCGCTGCCCGCAAGATAGCTCCACGTGAATGGAGTTTCGCTTCCGGCAGTCTGCATGGAGGCGAGGCGTCCCGTCGCCGGGTCGTATCCGAGCGTTGACTGACGCATGCCGTTGAGCGCATAGCCTGCGTCGCGGCCGTAGGCATCCGCAAAGCGCTCGATAGTATTCGTCCCCGCGACGCCGACGACGGTCTCGTTGGTGAGCGCGCCGGAGGCGTCATAGGCAAACGTGGTCATGCCCGCGGCATCGGTCGCACTGGTCTCACGGCCCATCGCGTCATAGGCGAGGACTACCGAGGGCGTATCGTCCGAGTAGTCCGTGCGCACGAGCGCACCCCGGGCGTCGTAGCTGTAGGTCGTGACGACGCCGCGCGCCCAGGTGCGGCGCGTGAGGCGGCCGTTCGCGTCGTAGTCGTACGACGGCCCCTTTCCGTCCGCATAGACCTTGTTGGTCACCGCGCCAGACGCCGCATCGTAGAGCCAAGTCGTCGTGTCACCGACGCCCGACGATTCATCGCGATAGGTGGCCATCGTGACCTTGTCGCCAAAGACGTCGTAGGCGTAGCGGACGGGATACGTCGCGCCGCCCTCGTAGGTCTTGCGTCCGCGGAGATCGTAGGCGTACGTCACGGCCTCGCCCATCGCATTGGTGACCGCGATCAGCCGACCGAGCGCGTCGTAGGCATACGAAGTGCGGTTGCCTGCGGCATCAATGGAGGCCATTTCCCTGCCGATCTGATCGTATTCGGTGCGGGTGGCATTCCCGCGGCCGTCAATCTGCGCAACCGTGCGCCCGAGAGCGTCGTACTCGGTTCGGTTCGTGACCGCGGAGACCGAGACGGTTTCAAGCGCCACGCCATAGCGAGACGTCGAGCTCGCGACGTTGATCGCCTCGGGGACACGGTGTTTCGCGATTGAGAGCCCATCCGCATACTCGGTCCAAGTCTCGGTCGCATTGCCACGGATGTCCCGGGCGAGGGACCGCGCCGGATTCGCTGCGGTGAGGCCCGTAAGCTGCACCGAGCGCGTAGTCACGAGCGGGGCGATGGACGCGTCGGAGCATGAGTTGACGTTCGTCTGGACGAGCCAGACATCGCCATCGAGAATCGCATATACGGAAGAGGTTTCGGATTTGCGCCATTCGTCGGAGCCGTCACACGGGACGCACGACCCCGCCGAGGTCGTCGTGGCGATGCGATCGCCGAGCACGTCGTAGGAGTATTCAGCAGTCGGTTCGCCGTCGGAGACGGTGGAGACGAGTCGGCCGTACGAGTCGTACCCGTTGACCGTCGCAAGGACCGCGCCGCAAAATCCGCTCCGCCCCTCGCGAACCGTCTGGCCGAGCATGTTCTCGTAACGCTTCGTATATCGCGGCGAGGACGCAGTCTCGCCCTGCACGGTCTTCGTCCAGCGAATGCCGTCCGCGAGAACGCCGCGAGTCGTGAACTCCGGCGTCACCGCCGTGCCGGTCACGGAAAGAATGTCGCCGTCGGCGTTCCGCCGCGTGATTGCTGTCGCGCCGTTGGGGGCGGTATTGGTGACGACAAGGCTGTTTGCGGAATAGGCTGTTTGCGACATACCGTAGCCAGGAACCAAACGCGTGACGACGCGACCGAGGGCATCGTACGAGGTCGCTGTCGCAGGGATGCCGACGTGCGCCGAGTAATTGGTCGTCCAGGTCGCGGTCTGGCGGCCGAGATCGTCGTAGGCGTAACAGGTCGTCGCCCATGTGACGTTCGTCATGTCCAACGGGATGAAACGCGAGGCTGCGGTCATGCGACCTTCGTCATCGTAATCCCAGGTGGTCGTCGAGACATCAGGTTGAGTCTCGGAGACCTTGCGACAGCAATCCCATTCCGTAACCGTCGCCTGTCCGGCGAGGTTTTCGGTTCGGATGCATCTGCCTGTCGAGTCGTATGTCATGAGTTCACGGACAATAGTATACCAAGAACCGTCGATGAATGCTTCGGTTTTCCGCTCCAGAATTTCTCCGCGTCGGTTCGTCACCGTGATGTCGCGCGTCGTCCTGCCAACGACGGGTGCGGGCGACTGCTCGTGGAGATGCGTCACAGTCTCAGTCCAGACGTCGGTCGTAAGATTGTAGTCGTAAATGTCAAGACTTCCGTCTTCTCTGCGGACGGAGCGCACCATTCCCGAACGTACATCCCCCGCGACAACCGGATAGAATGCGGTCACGGTGCGGAGCGCGTTCGTGCCGCCGTAGGCCGCGCCCTGCACACCGACACGCTCGACGATGTTCGTGAGCGGCGAATAGACGTAGTATGTGCGTTCGCACTCGATGCCGTCCAGCGTCTTCACGACCGTCCGCGGACGTGTATCGACGGGCGGCACGACATCAGAGAGATCGACCGAGACGTAGGAATAGGTCGTCATTTCCGTCATCATGTCCGGACCCGAGCGCGTCGTCGAGATGATCCTGTCGCTCTCGTCATAGACGTATTCGGTCTTGAGACCGGTCGGCGAGACCTCGGTCTTGACCTGTCCATTGCCGTTGCCCGATGTACAGTACTCCCAGCTTGTCGTTCGCGTGACGCCGTCCAACCCTTCGACGTGGTTCGTCGCCGCAAAACCCCAGCTCGTCCACAGGTAATTGTACTCGTCGCGGGCGAGCAGCGATCCATGGCGAGAGTAGATCTCTTTTACGGTCTGCGCGCGCTTCGAATCCTCCACCGACCGGCTGCGGCGCTCTTCGACTCCCGACGGACGCGCGAGCGACCAGTCACCGCAGACATAATCGAAGGTGTAGACTTCCGACGCCCCGCCGCCCTTCACGAGCGTGATCACCGCGCGGTTGCCGTCGTTCGCGCTCCGCACGGAAAGTCGCTCGACCGGCTCGACCGACGGAACGGAATAATGTCCCGATGATGAATCTTTCACCGGCGCCGAAGCAATCGGATAAACTACGACGTCGTAGCCGTTTTCCGACACGGTCACGTCCGCAAGCCGCGAGGGCGTGAGAAATTGGCGGACGCCGTCCGGGCCGTAGACGATGTCCACGCCCATGTCGTCCGGCGTCACGCGCACGCCGCGGCTGTCGGTCACCGACACAAGCCGCCCGCGGTCGTTCGCGGCGGCGGTCGCGACGAACCGCCGAACTGTTCCGTCGGTCTCGTAAAGATCGTAATAAACCGGACCCGAGAACCACCGCGACAGGACATTTTCCATTCCGGAATTCATCACTTGTTAATTTGATGATCTCGAGTCGATAAACTTCCTGTCAGCGCAACCCGACCACATATTATAATAAATGGTCTCAGACCTCGAACCACTTCCAGCCGAAGTGGGAATAGACTTCGACGACGACGGTGTAGATGTCGCGCGGATACCAGTCTTTGCGGAGAAGCGAATCACGGTAGCGCTTCGCCTGGGCGAGGGTTTCCTCATCGGGCGCGGTGCGCGCGGTGGCGTCGCAGGTTCCGTCGGCGTTCCCGGTGACGCCGATCGCGGCGAAATCGCCGCGGCGGTAATACTTGTATTCGATGAGGCAGGCGGGCTTGGCGACGCCGGGCTTCGGAGTCGCGAGAAAGTCGACCCGGCCCTCCGGCGTATTGAGCTCCTGCTGAAAGGAATAGAAGGTCGAAAGCGCGTCCCAGCTGCGCGAGGTGAACGTGAGTCGGAAGAAGTTCTCGTTCATCTGGTCATACGCCTGCGCCGGGATGCGCGCCTTGACGTAGTGGATCCAGTACTGGTTGAACAGCTCCTTCCACGTGCCGCCGTTCTTGACGAGGTTCATGCAGGCCGTCATGAACCCGCGGCGCGCCGCGTCGACGTTCGTGCATTCGGAAAGTTCGTCATAATAATCGATGAACATGTTCTTGATCGTGAGGTTCGGCACCCTTAGTGAGAATTCATCCTCGAACGTCATCAGTCCGAGATAATACAGCGCGTACGGATAGAACTCCTCGGAGAAGAATTTGACGCGACCGAACTTGGTCAGGAGTCCCGCGCGGTTCGCGATCTCGCCTTCGCCGCGCTCGATGTAGCCGCGCACCTTCTCGAACGCCTTAGGTCCGGCGAGCCGGCGGAACCAGCCGATGTCGGTTCTGACATTCGCGTCGATGACGTCGATCGGGATGCGGCCGTCTTCGACGACGAGCTTACGGAGATACCAGTTGGCGATCGTCGCGTTGTAAAGCCCACCGGTCTGATCAGGATCCATCCTGTAGCCGTCGTAGAACGCCTTGAGGTCGTTGAGGACGATCTGCTTCTTCGCCGGATCGAACCCGTTGTCGGCAAAGATCTCGTCGACATACCGATTGATTTCATCCTGTGTGAATCCGACGAGGTCCAGCAGGTTACGGTCATTGCTCACGACCGTGCCGACGTTGAAACCGCTCGAAAGATCGTCGAGCGTGATCGGGAGAACGCCGGTGAAATAGGTGCGCCCCACCGATCCGTCCGCAAGTCCCGCCTTGAACGATTTGAAAAATGCTTTGAAGAACGTATCACGGCTTAATCCGTCGTTGTCGTGTCCGCAGACCGCATCATATTCGGTGTCGCGATTGGCAACCACAAGCTCGTTGGTGAAGTTGTCGTATTCGTCGATGATGACGTAGATCGGCGGGAGCTGATTGCGCAGGACTGCATCGCGCAGAAGATTGATGATCGAAACGGCGGAATCGCAGCCCGACAGATCCGGCCAGAGAATCCGCTCTCCATGCGGGTCGACGAGATCGCGATAGCGTTCAATGAACTGATTGGACTGCTGACGCACGTGCTCGGTGAACTGGCGCTCGATATCGGTAATCGATTTGGGTTCGATCACCGAGAAATCAAACGACAGCACCAGAAACGAGTTGGCAAGTTTCGTCGGATTCTTCCCGATCCAGGTTTTGCCGAAGAGCCGCTCGAAATCATTCTTGCGAGCGACATCGTAATAGTGCGCGAGCATCGAGCATACCGAGGTCTTGCCGAAGCGCTTCGGCCGAAGGAACACCGGCGTCTTGCATTTCTCCAGTTCGGGGATGAAACGTGTGTGGTCGACGAAATAACATCTCGTGACCAGTTCATCCCATTTCATCACCGCGTAGGGTACGACTCTCTTTTCCTCTTGCTCGCTCATGCCGCACATTATAGCAAAATCCGCCGGCTTCTGCACGGCAATGCAGCGGTCGTGACAAAACCTCTCAGAGCTCGATCACCTGTCCGCCAGCAAGCAGACGTTCGCGCAGTTTGCGGTAGTCGAGGTCTTGCACGGCGCAGCCGGAGTCGATCGAAAGCGCGGCGGCGGCGCCGGCGGACTGCCCGAGCGCGAAGAACGCAGGTTCCATGCGAATGGATCCAAACGCCATGTGCGATGCCGAGAGGCAGACCGGCACCAGCAGATTCGCGCATTCGCCGCGTCTGGGAACGATCGCTCCGTAATCGATCGGATACGGACTGAACCGCCTATATTCTCCTCCTGGATAATTCTCGGAATAATCCTCGACATCGCCCTCGTTCCTGACGAACCCGTTTTCATCCACCCGGCGACGGACGTTATGAGAGTCCATGCCATACGCGCCCATCGCCACCGGGCGGGTCGCCTTGACCTTTCCACGACAGTTGTGCTCGGTCATCACATACTCGCCGATCATCCGCCTCGCCTCGCGCACGTATAGCTGGTTCTGCCAGCCGTCGCCGGAGCCGTCGGTGAATTCGTCTTTGCAGGTTCCCCATTTCGCCACCTCTTCCCGAATCGGCGCCGGCACCCGCGGATTGTTCGCCAGCGTCCAGACAAGCCCCTTCTGATACGAAAGATGCCGCACAAGAATTCGGCGGCGCTCCTCGTAACTCGCCTCGGGCCAATCCCAGCTGCCGCCGACAAAGTCGGTGGAAAAGCCGGTGCGGTTGTTGGTATCGGTCTTGCGGTTGGGCATGTGCGAATTCACCCACGGGAGGAACTGCCACGGCTCCTTAGCATACTTCGTGAAATTCTCCGCCGAATACGCCTCGAGATTCCTGAGGAGCAGTTCATAATTGCGTTCATCGTAATCTGCCGGTCGCTTGAACGGGATTCGGTTCTCTTCGCAATCGGTCAAACACATCCTGAAGCAATATGCCTGCACCCTTCGATCACCGTTGCCGTCCCGCTCAGACGGATCATACGGCTCGATCGTTGGCAACAGACCCGACCTCGGTTCACCCTTCACCACGTACGGATCCACCCCATCATTGAACTGATGGTGCGTCGCAAATCGGCGCTCTATTCCGTTCACGGTTTCTCCGTATGTCGAATTCGCCTCGCGTCCAACCGTGTAGCTCACACCTGCGGCCGCCATCAGATCGCCTTCGTAGGTGGCGTCGATGAACATTTTGCCGATGAATTCATCCCCGCTCAGCGTTTTGAACGAGACGACCCTCCGTTGCTCGCCATCACCTGCAGTCTTCACTCCGCACGGCGAACGATCAAGTAATTCGCCTCGGTGAATGTCCAGCGAGTATCTTTTCTCCCATCTTTCCAGAATCTTCAGCGCGGCGGACGGCTCGAATGTCCACATCGAATCCTCACCCTTGCTGCCGGCGCACTGACCGTCTGGGAGATACTCTTCGCGACACTGATATTTCCAGTTCGCTTCATCTCGGTAATAAGCGGCGACGTCCCGGTAAAACTGCAAGGCGAGGCCTCCGAACGCCTGCTTGTTGCCGATATCGGTCTGGCCGAGCCCACCGGTGGTGAGTCCGCCGATACGCGTCTCGGGTGAAACAATCACCACGCTTTTGCCGAGATTCTTCGCTTCGATGGCAGCGGTGAGCGCGGCGGGTGAAGAACCGTAGATCACCAGATCCCGCTCGATTGTCTTGCGTCGGCGAATCACGTACCTGTACGAAGCATCGACCGGTGCGACACCGTGATTGATGTAAATTTCAATGACTCTGCCCGAGAAGCGATTGCCGACCGAGACCGGAGAGATTCCATCCCAGTCGCCGTCACGGTCTTCGATCCTGACCGAAATTGCAGATTCGGGAGCGTAGACATCGTACAATAGCGGGCCGTTTTCGACCGTCAGTTTTCCGTCGGCATATCCGAGCACCCTCGCTTCTGGGTGCGCTGTCGCATGCTCGACGCAGGTCACCACCGGCGAAGCAACATTCGTGGACGAGATTCCTTCACCGGTGCAGACGATTTCATCTGGCGAAAACATCCAGCGTTTGTGCACGGAAAGTCCGTCGCGACGGAGTGTGAACTCAAGCGCCGATTCGCGTTCATCGCCCGACCATATCGCGTCATCAACCTCGTTAGCGCCGTGCTTCGGCCAGCTGCGATGCACCGGCGGCAGATCTCGATACGAAGTGACACCGGGTATCAGCCGCCAGTTCTTCCACAGCGGGGCAATGTCGCGGTATTCATCGCCGGAGGAATATACGAAGAGCGCCCCGTCGCAAAGATGTCCACCAAGCGTGTTTTCGCCGTTGCACCAGGTCTCCGTCTCCAGCGTTTTCGGACTGCACCACTTCACCGATGCCATCCATTCGCCCGTGCGATATACCGCGTAAGCGCTCTCGGGGTAAACCGCAAAGCCCTTCGGCGATTCGCCTGCAGATTCGCCTTCGGCGTCTTCAATCAACCCCAGAGCGTGCTCAATCGCCTTCGCCTTGTCGCACTGCGCATTCGGCAATATCTGACGGCCGAGACAGGAAAAATCCAGGTTGTTCTTCCAAAGCGTCCAGCGAAAACCACGCTCGGCGAGATTGCGAAGTATCTCGCGCTTGTCCGCCGGCAATTCCCAGCGGGTTCCGGAAAACGTCTTCGAAAGCCGCGCCATGTTTATAAGATAACTCGCGCCGTAATTGCCGAACTGGAGCTGAAGACCGTGCTGGCGAAAGCTCCAGTCCTTCGCTATTCCCTCTTCTCCGTCCGACGCCTTCACCTCATCGGCGATCGCCTTCACCGCGGCATCAATCAACGCTGCGTCCCGGCGCAGAATTCCCCGCATCATCACGATGCGCGAGAGCCACACCCGGTTCTGTCCTGTCATCTTGATCTGCGATCGCTCGAGATAGTGCGCATACCTTTCGCGGTCGCCCGCCGTAAGAATCGGATCGATCAAAACCGCGGCCACTCCGAAATCCTGCGGGGCGCCGATTTCATTCCACCACCAGTTTCGGCACTTGAGCTTCGCTTTCACCCACCAGTCGAGCGCCTTCTTCGCCGTGTCGGCGAACTCGACGTTTTTGGTGCGATTATACATCCGCGCCAGGAACAGCGTCCGCTCCCTCAGATGCATACAGCTCGGCTTCCAGGCGCAGAGAGAATCATCCGCGTAGACAACATCGGACCACGAACCGTCGGCGGTCTGCCGCGCCGTCAGGTCCTCGGCTTTCTTCAGATCGAACTCAAAGGGACGAAACCCCGCGACATCGGCGCCGTCTCCATCCGCTTCGACCGCCGCAAACTTCGAAGCGAGCAGCTCGATTTCGTCACACATCTCGAAGACAAGTTCGCCGCCTTTCATTACCTCTTCGCGCGCAAGCTTGAAGCCCTCCAGCGGACGACCGTTCAAGCTCACCGACTTCACGTATTTTCGCTCTTTCGAGAGGTTCCTTGCAACGATCGTGAAAGAGTTGAGCTCAACCCGAGGTACCTGCGGCGCACCGAGCACGTATTCGCCGCTCGCCGGATTGAACGGATAAAGCCCCGCTGCCGAGAAAAGATACCACGCGCTCATCTGCCCGCAATCGTCATTGCCGCAGAGTCCGTCCGGCTTCGGCGCGTAGAACCGGTTGAACACTTCGCGCACGAGTTCGGCGACGCGGTCGGGACGCTTCAGGTACTGATACAGATAAATCGCATGATGGCTCGGCTCGTTCCCGTGCGCATACGCTCCGATCAATCCGGTGACATCCACTACGGCGGATGATTCCGCGGATTCGTGCGAGAAGAACTCGTCAAGCCGGGCCATCGCCTTGTCGCGTCCTCCCATCGCCTGTATGAGCCCTTCGGGATTCTGCAGCACGTGCCAGGCGTATTGGCGGGACGATCCCTCGGTGAAGTCGCATTCATCGAGCTGCCAGCGCGACTCAATCCGATCCGGATCGAACGGCGCCCTCCAGGATCCGTCCGCCTTTCTTCCCCGCGGCAGACCCGAAGCCGGCTCATAAACATTGCGCCACATCTCCGCGCGCCGACTGAAGTATTCGGCGTCTTCACTCCTCCCAAGCTTCTTCGCGAGCGCTGCCGCGCACCAATCGTCGTACGATCCTTCAAGTAGCCGGCTGACCGTCTCCCACTTGACAAGATCGCACGGATAGTATCCGTATCGGTCCAAAAGCTCCCGATCCTCGAGTTCGCGTCCTTCGTGACGATTCACGAGCGTGTCCTTGATCCGATCGAAAACCTGTTCGCATTCCTCTTTCGTCGCATCCTTGAGGTTAAGATAGTAATCGGCTATCATCGGTATTGAATGGGTGCCGATCATACATTGATTTTCTTCTCCCCATAAACTCCAGATCGGGAGATATCCGGTCTTCTTTCCCTGCGCGAGCAGCGAATCGATCATGTGCGGCACCAGCTCGGGCGTTAGCAAGGTGTAAAGCGGATGCGCCGCACGGAAGGTATCCCAGCAGGAGAAGGTCGAGAAACTCGGCGTCTCGCCGGCGTCGGCGATGTTGTTCGGCTGAAAGAACAGGTGATACAGCGCGGTGTAGAAATTCTTCTTCGCATCGTCCGCGGCGTCTTCAGCAACTCTCATGCGCGAAAGGTATTCGTTCCATTTCGCCCTGGCCGCCAAACGCACCTCATCGAAGGATCGGTCTTTGACCTCGGCTTCGAGATTGTGCCGCGCCTTCTCGCTTCCGTTCGCGGAAAGAGCCAGACGAACTTCCATCGTTCGATCAATGAGATTCGTCTCGATTACGAACGACACTTCGCGGGTGACCCAGCGCTTGACCTTCAAGGTTCCGGAAAGTCCGTCCGCCGCGATGCGCCTCTCGAACACGCGTTTCTCTAGCGATTCGTCGGCGGGAATGATTCCCCAATCGTAATCGATCTTGAGACGGCAGTCACCTTCTTCAGGGAACTCGAAGCGATACACCGCCGAATGTTCCGCCGCGGCGATTTCGCAACGAATGCCGTCCGATAGCGTGACCGAATAATAACCCGGCTCCGCCATCTCGGTATCCTTCAGAAAAGGCACGGCGCCCGCTGGCTTCTCGCCGCTATAGGGCAGAATCAGGAGGTCGCCGAGATCGTGGCAGCCGGTTCCGTTCAAATGGGTTTGCGAGAAGCCGTAAAGACTGGTGTCAGCGTAGCGGTAGCCGCTGGTGTAATCCCAGGAAAAATTGCCGGTGTCGGGTCCGGCCTGGACAAGTCCGAACGGATACGCCGCGGCCGGCGTGGTGTGACCGGTCGCCTCCGTCCCGACGAATACATCGACGTAATCGGCGGGTGAAAGCGCCAGCGCCGCGATCAGAAGAAAACTCATAGTTGCGCTCAGCGCATTCCTTTCATCTCGAACCGCTCGCCCTTGAGCGCGCGTTTGGCGAATTCGCCCCAGTAAGGGGTCGGATCGTAATCCCAGCTCTTAATCATGCACGGACCCGCCTTCGGATGCAGACACCATCCTGTCCAGTTGATACGGTATTTCTGGATGAAGCCGAGCATGTCCGGCGCGAAGGTGTACGGATCTTCCTTGTCCTTCATCGGAATGAAGGTGAATTCCTCCCGCGGCGCCGCGCCGACTTCGCCGAGAAAGATCGGATGTTTCTCCGCGACCGGCAGAATCCGTCCCCAACCCTTGTGCCAATGATACGTGTGCCACGAGTACATGACGCCGTTGCCGTCCTTGTCCTCGAGCCGCCAGCTCGGCTTTTCGCCTTTTTCGATCGCCTCGCTCTCGATGCCGGTGAGATCGTTGGCCCAGTGGACACCGCCGGCGATGACCACGTTCTTCGCTCCGGTCGAGCGCACCGCGTCGACAAGCGCCTGCATGCCGACGGATTCAAAGCCCTGGTTCTTCTTCTTCTCTTCCGCTGAAAGAAACGCCGATTCATCCGCCTTGCCCTTCTCGCCGACCCAGCCGCCGTTGCGCCACACCTCCCACGAGATTTCATGCGGTTCGTTGAAGAGGTCGAACAGGACGGCCGGATGATTCGCATAGCGCGAGGCGGCGTCCTTCCAGAACTTCACGTGCTCCGCTTTCGGCGCCCGGAACCGGTGCAGATCGAGCGCGATGTAGGCCCCGCGGTTCGCCGCGAGCCGTACGATCTTGTCCACCGCCGCTCGATAGGCCTCACCGCCGTCATTCTGATAGGCGCTCGTTCCAAACCAGAAATCGTCCTTCACCGGCAGACGCACGCAGTTCGACTTCCAATCGTCGATGGCGACCATGGCGGACTTCACTATCTGATCTGTATTCGGCACTGATTCCATCCCTCCGGCGTTGACTCCCTGCAGCCACACTTCGTTACCGCCGTCATCCACCAGCCGATTCCCTTTGACGCGAAGTTCCTTCGGCCATTTGGCGCGATTTTCCGGTTCGTCCGGAACATACCGCGCCGCGATCTGCCGTTTCTCCCGGTCTCTCGCCGCCAGAAGCGGCGCCGCATCGGTCGGCACGAGTCTCATGTCATCGATCGTCATTTCGCCCGATTGCACCTGGAAGAGACACGGCATCACCACGAGTTTCACCGCGTTTGAAGGCACAAGAAACGAATTCTCGCGATCCTGCCATCCGTCGGTCGACTTCTGCACATAGCTCGGCCGGGGCTCCGGCTTCACCTCTTTGCCGTCGACATCCTTGAATTTCAAGAGCACGCGGGCATCGAACCACGGCTTTGCCCCGGTTTTGAGATTGCTCACCCGCCATTTCCAGCTCAGTTTAAGCGCGTTCACGCCTTCGGGAAGACCGCACTCGCGGTAGGAGTTCACCATCTTGCCCGGCGTCACACTTTTAAGCTCGCAATAGTGATCGCCCGGATTCCTCGGTGCGGGAATGAGCGAGCCATATTTCTCGAGCTGATACTTCGCCTTCGCCCGCGTTTTTTCCGCATTCTCCGCCTTGCGTTTCGCCGCGGCCTCGCGCTTCACCTTGTCTTCCGGGTCTTCCGTGAAGGTTTTTTCGGCGATCACTGAGAGCTTGCGCACCTCCATTGATCCGGCCTTCACATTGAAAAGACACGGCATGAGCGCGATGCCCGACGCCTCTTCCGGGACCCGAACGTGTTTGCGGAATTCCTTCCAGTCGCTCGAACCCTTCCAGCCGCCGATCGCCGGTCCCCCCTTCACCTTCTTGCACTCGGAATTGATGAAGTCGGTGAGAATGCGGCAGTCGAACCACTTCTGTTTGCCGGTCTCGACCCCGTCGTACTTTACCTCGCCGGTTATGACCGCGCCGGCGGTGCCTTTCGGCAGAAAGACCGGCGTGTACACCATCCCCATTTTCCCCTCGCCTTTGAACGGAACTTCAAAGGCGCGCTTCGCCTCTGGCACCAGATTTTCGCCGAATTCCGCCGCAAGAACGGCATGAACCGCCAGTGCCGCAATGATACCCAGTGATTTTTTCATGTTCAGCGGATGATAATAAAAAGGCCTTTGAGTTTGGGCGTCGCGTAAAGCGTAAGCCCGTCATCCGAAAGCCGCAGCCTGCCGACGTTCGTTCCCTTGGCGAAGACGGCCCCCGCCATCGAAGTCTCGCTCATGAGGATCGGCTGTTCGAGACTGCAGGTCGCGCCGTCGGCAAGACTCACCGTGGCCGATCCGGTGACCGCACCGGTCACCTTGAGACACGACATCGTTCCGTCGCTTACCTCGACCGCAAAAGTCGAACCTTCGGCGAAATCGACCGAGGTCGCGATCGCGCCATTGCCGCCGAACGCCGCGCCCGACGAGATCTTGACCGCGCCTTGCGCGACTGAACCGTCGATAATGACCGATCCCGCCTCGACGTCGATTTCGGAATTGAGCGTGAGCGTGCCTGAGAATCGCTGCCTGCCCTTACCGATCTTGTGCAGTTTCGCCCCGCTGTCGGTGATGGTGATGTTGCCGGAGAAATCACCGTCGGCGTCATTGTCGCCGAGCGTCATCGACTTGCCGCCGGAAGAAGCGCGGGTGATCGAACCCGAGCCGTAAAGTCCGTTGATCGTGAAATTGTCGCCGAGGAGATATCCGTTCACGTACACGTCGCCGGTGCGCTTGCCGTGCGGGAAGCAGTTCGCCGTACCGATCGAAAGCGCGGTATTGACGAAAGTGTCGCCGGTATAGGTACTCTCACCCATGCCGGAGCCGCAATAGAGTCCGGAAGTTGCGACCGCGGCGGTAATCCCGATCGGCGTCGCAAAGGTGACGCCGGCAGTGCCGTGGATCGATCCGTCCATCTGCGAGCGCTTGCCGGTATGGTAGATGATGTATCCGGGAACATTACCGAAATCGATCGCCGCCGCGAGGTTCGGATACTTGTAATTACCAGCTTTGACCGGATAACCGACGAGCACCATGCCGCTCGTCACTTTCAACACGGCGCCATTGGTCGACGCCACTTTGGTGAATGTGTCAGAAGAGGAATCTGTCACAAGGTAAAGCGAGTTGATAGTCGTATCTTTCTCAATCGTAACCTCGGTGGCGTTCGGGAGCCGCACATTGGCTGTCGCCGGAGTCGAATCAGTGAGTTCCGTCACGTAATCCGTATCCAGCGCAAGCGGCACCACGCCCATTGCGCTGTCGTAGGCCGCAAGGGTCTGGTCGTACGAGGCGTTCATTCCGGAAGTGTCCGAGTCGGTCGGCGCCGCGATCACGCCGGGGACAATGCCGCCGATCATCGCAGGCGCCTCGGTGAAATAGACGTTTGAGGACCCTGCGCCAGCCGTTTTGCCCATACGCGCGCCGCGGAAGAGCAGCATAGCGCCTCTGTCCATCTCAAGCGATCCGAAGGTCGTGGATTCTTCGAGCGTATCGCTTGCCTTGGAATAGACAACCGAGCATCCGGTGCTGTTTTCTACCTTGAGTCTGCCGGCGAATGTATTGGACGAACTGACCTGTGTCGTCGCCAAAGTGAGCTGTGAACGGTTCAGCGTGATGTTTTTGGCACGCGTCACATTGACGGCGGATTTGTCGCTTGAGGTATAACCGAGAGCGAGTATGAGTCCAGGGCAAAGCGTGACATTTCCGTCAAAACCCGCCGCGCTGCGCAAGGTGAAAGTGCCGCTGCCGTTGAACACGACATCGCCGTTCGTCATCCGGTTGGAGAAGATCCAGCGGGCTCCTGAGATATTGATCCTGCGCGTCACTCCGCCGAGGTCTAAGCCGAGTTTATTGCCGGCGTTATAGCTGTTGCCGAAAGTGAAATCGGCGGTCATGCTTGAAGGAAGAAGATCGATGTCGTCCGTAATCGTGTAGGTGCGCGCCGATTCGCAGACGCCCTTCACGTATGCAGTCTGCAGAGTTACCTTGCCGGCAAGCGAGGAATAAATCTTGAGCGCACCCGACCAGTCGTTGGTAAGACATATCGTGGTTTCACCGACTGCGGTAAAATCTTCGCTGAAAACGCCGTTGACTTCTCCGTTCACCCAATTGTCCGGATCGTTGAAATAATAAGTCGCTTTGCCTCCAGACGCCGCCGACTGCGTCCAGCCGGTAGCTATCTCCGCCATCGTCATTATCGGCATCATCGCCACAACAGCAGTCATCAAGGTTTTCATTTTTGCTCCTTTGTTTAAATCGTTCACCTCATCAACCCTTCAACCTTCTCACCGATTCCCGGTCGACGAATTCGATTGGAACCGTCACCGTTTTCGAGGCGCCACCCATGAGCCGCGCCGCTTCGGCGCCCATCCGTCCGAAGTCCTGCTTTACGGTCGTAAGCGCCGGAGAGGTCCATTCCGCTATCGGGTCATCGTCGAAGCCGACAATGGAAACATCGCCGGGAACTTTGAGGCCGGCCGACTCGAAAGCGCGCATTGCATAGCGTGCCACCGCGTCGCACGAGCAGAACACCGCGCTCGGCTTCTCCTTGCGTTTCATGATCCGTTTCGCGGCGGATATGACCTGCGCCTCCCAATCGCCCAGACGTGAAACTCCGCCCACGTCACTTTTGACCGGCGTCACTCCGTTCATGTCCTTGGCGACCGCGGCGAATCCTTCCCAGCGCGCAAGGACCGTATCCGCCTTCAGGTCGCCGATGAATCCAAGCGAACGATGCCCGGCGCGCACCAATGCTTCCGCCGCGAGCGCGCCCCCGAGACGATTGTCGGAGACGACCGATGCAACACCTTCGACCGCTTCATCAATCATCACGATCCTGAATCCGTTCGCCGCCATCTCACGGACGACCTCGGCGACTCCGGCCTCATGGGTCGAGAGCACCGCCGCAGCGGAGAAAGCGCCGTCCTTCAGTCCGGCAATTGCCTCTTTAAGGCGCGCCTCGTCTCCCTGGGCGTCGAAGAGTTCGACTTCCGCTCCGCGTTTCTCGGCGGAGGTGCGAAAACCCTTCGCCACTTTCATCGCCATATCCCAAAGCAGGTTTCCGGCCAGAAACAGATACCGTTCTCTTCTCGCCGTACCGGCGACAAAAAGTCCGATCCCGGCGCGTCGCACGACCAATCCTTCGCCGCACAGCCGGTCGACGACATGCGCGCGGTCATCCGCGCGACGCCGAATTTTTTCGCGAGCGCGACTTCGGTGCCTAACGGCGAGCCCGGCTCCGAAACTCCGATCGTTTCGCGCAGATTCGCCTCCAGCGCCTTACTTGGTTTAAGTGTCTTTTTCACCATTGCGAGCACAGATTAGCACAAAGCGGTCTGCGCTGTCAACGGAAAAACTATACATGTACAAAAACAATCAGCAACGCCGAAAGTCCGATCACGGTCAACGCGAACGAGAGCCCGATCACCGAGGAGAGCGCGCCAACCAGGACTGGGATAAGGAAATATGCGATGAATCCGATCGCGCCCACTATGGTCATCGCCGAGCCGGTCGGGAGTTCGGTCGCCTTCATCGCTCGCGAGTAGACGATCGGGATCATGCCCGAGACGCCGAGGCCGGCGATGAAATATCCGGCAGCAGAGCTGACGAGCTGCGGCAGGCCGGGAGCGAACAGGCGCGGCAGCAGGCACGCGGAGGTAATTCCGCCCGCCGCCAGCAGGCAAAGTGTACGGAACACGCGCCGAGCCCCAAAGCGGTTGACGAGCTGATCCATCGCCACCCTTCCGACGGTTATCGCCGTGATGGCCGCGCAGTATCCCCAGAGCTTGCGTCCCTGATCGGCGGCGAGGCATTCGCGGAAGAACACACCGGACCAATCGGAGATCGACCCTTCAATGCCCATAATCACCATCGCGACAAGTCCGAATATGAGAAGCGGACGCGGCAGCACCGAAAAGCGCATCGTTGCTTCCGCGGCAACCGGCTCCTCCCTGATCAGTTTTCGAAAACCGGCGACATGGAGCGCTATCACCACGGCCGCGATCGTGAAAAACCTTGTCGCGGGCGCCACATCGAGATTCATCGCCGCCATCGCCAGCAGACCGCAGCCGAGATTGGTGGCGCTCCAGGTGGCGTGGAACGACCCCATCACGCTGCGCCCGGTCGCCCGCTCGACGAGTCCCGCCTGCGCGTTCGCCGCGATGTTCATCAAGTTTCCGCCGGCGCCGAACACCGCAAGCGAGAGACAGAACCAGATGAGCGGCATGGCGTAACGGAAGCCGATGCCAATCATCGCCAGCGATGCCGCGAAAACGACCGTCGCAATCGAGACAACCGATTTTGATCCGTATCGTCTCATCAACAACGAAGCGAAAATAAAACTGAAGATGTTGCCGGCCGGCCCCGAGAGCAAGAACACTCCGAGACCGGCGTCATCCAGCTTGAGAATCTCGCGCAATTCCGGTATCGATGACACCCATACCGCGCACCCGATACCCATGCACGCGAAGTATCCCGCAACCGAAATTCTGGCACACCACATATTTGGTCTTTCACCTCGACCCGCTCAGCGGCGAGAGACCTCGACCCGCTCCGCCGTCGAATGCGCGCCGAACTCCGGCGCGTACATGCACTCGATCGAGGCGAGTCCGCCCGAGAACACGCCCCGCTGCTGCACCCGGTAGGAGGTCTCGAGCACGAATTCGCCGCGGTTGAGCCGGTCGAGGTAATAATGGGTCGCGGTATCGCGCGTCGACTGGTAATAGCCAGCGCCGTCCTGCCAACGGTAGCCGGAAATTACATCCACGGGTTCTGCGCAGGTCGGCCGCTCGTCGCGGATGTGCACATACTCGAGCGTGCGGTCGCACCGTATCTTCAGCCGCGAGACGATTTCGTCCCCCTGCTCGAGCGTCCCCTCGAGCGGCGCAAGCCGCTCTCCCTCGGCGGTGCGGATTTTCCTGAACCAGAATTTCTCGATCCGAAGCTCCTCCGGCTCGTTCTTCTTCACCTTCATCACGTCCTCGAGATAGACCCAGTTCACTCCGCCCCAGACGACCGCGCCCGGAACATCGCTTTTGAGCACGATCTCGCCCATCTCCGGCTTCACCTCGTCCCCGCGCCAGCTCGCGCTGTACGTTCCCGTTCCCTTCTCCGCGTTCGTCTTCGGCGTCTCGACGCCGCCCAGCGTCACCGTCGCGAGCGTGTCGCCCGCGAGAAGATCGGTTCCGCCGCCGACGAGGAGCGCGTAAACCGCGTCCGCGGTCGCCGCGGTCGAGCGCCAGTTCTGCGTCTGTTTCTGCTTGAGAAGCCACACCCGGCAGAGATCGACCGTCTCCATGTCGCCGGCGACTTCACGGAACGCTTCGATGATCGTCGCCTGCCGCGAGACCGGCGCGGCGAAAATGTTCGAGGAGAAGAACGTACCCGTCTTCCAGTACAGTCCGAACTCTTCGCTCTCCACCGCCCGCTCCCGTATCGACTTCAAGATCTCCTTCGCCGTCTCCTTTTCGCCGCTCCGGTCGAGCACGATCGCCCCGAGCGCCTGCGCCTCGAGATCGAAATCGGTCCATTTGCCCTTGAGCTCGTCCAGCAGCAGCCTCGCGGTCTTCGCCTTCATCGCCTTCACCCCGTCGAAGGAGTGGAGATACATCCATCTGAGGTCGAAGGTGTTGATCGAGAACGGAAGATGCTCCGGCTTGAGCCGCTCGGCGATGTTCTCCTCCATCTCCCGGTCGACGGCTTCGAGCACCCTGCCGAAGAAGCGCGGCTTTCCGCCGCCCGCGAGCCGCTCGAGCCGCACCGCGCCGGTAAGGATGTACGTCGAGATGCCGACGCTGCCATATCCGCCCGGGAACCACGGGAAGAGTCCGTCGCAGGTGATGGACTCCTCGAGCTTCGCGAGGCACCTGCGCTGCTCAGACTCGAGCCGCTCCGGCGCGAAGAGCGTCCCCAGCCGCCGCTTCGCCGCCGTTTCGTCCTCCGCGTCCTCCACCCACGGCGTCGCCTCGAGCGCGATCGACTTTAACTCCGAGTTGAGTTCGAGCGGACTCTTCAAGGCGTCCGCTCCCTCCGCCGCCCACGCGTCGAACACTTCCCTTATCCGCTTGTCCGAATTCGCGATGTACCCCGCGAGCGCGTTGGCGTAATACCGACTGAAGGTCTGCTCGCAGCATTCGTGCGGGAACTCCATCAGGTACGGAAGCGCCGCGACCGCGTACCAGGCGGGACGCGACACGACCCGCGCCGTGAGCGCGACGTTCTTCACCGTCGTGCCTTCTTCCGCCGTCGCCACCAGATTCGAGAGTGCGAAACGCTTCTCGCCCGCGCCGCGCAGATTGAGCTGCACCGCCTCCCTCACTTCGATCCGCCGCGACAGCGTCGCGAGATACCCTTCCTCGCCGTCGGAGAAATCGTCCCCGACCGCCTTCGCCGTGTACTTGAGAAAACCCTGTCCGTCCGGAATCACCACCCGGAACTCCACGCTCCGCGACTCCCCGGCCTTGAGCGCGACCTCCTTCGCCGCGTCCCGCACGACCGGCGCCTCCTCTCCGCTCGCCGCGTCCTCGAACTCGAGCATCACCCTGCACTTCTGATCCTTCTCCGAGGTGTTGGTCACCTTGACCGCGAAATAGAAGTCGTCGCCTTCGCGCACGAACCGCGGCGCGTTCGGTTCGACCATGAGCGGCTTCGTGGTCGTGATCGACTCGTCGACCAGCATTCCCGAACGGAGCGACTTGTCGTGCGCCAGAAGACAGAGCTTCCAGCCCGTGAGCGCCTCGGGCACGTCAAAAGAGAGCGTGAACCTGCCGTCTTTATCCGTCAGGATCTGCGGATGGAAGAAAGCGGTCTCCTGCAGATTCTTCCTCACCTTCACCGGCTCTGCCTTCTCGTTCTTTTCCGGCGCCTCCTTTTCTTCCGCACACGATTCCATCCGCTCGTAATAGCCGACCGACGAATTGTCAGCCACCGAGTCCGTCATCGGCGCCGACGCCTCGCACATCGCCCGCGCGGGCACCGCATCTTCCACCATCGCCGGTGCGTTCGCACACAATTTCATCCTGCCCATCATCCGGTTGCCGGTGAAGGGGTCCATTCCGAGATATTTCGGATCGATCCGCGTCCATTCCGGAGACGGCGCACCGGGGGGACTTACGTATCTGCCGGCGATCTGGCCGAGCGCCGCGCTCCGGCACTGGAGCGACGGATTGAACCGCGCGTTGACGCGCGGCGAAAAATCGCCGAACGGATTCCTCAACCAGTGGTAATCGTACTCATCAAGCGCCTTGTCATACATGAACGCGAGCACTTCCGACGGACCCGTCACCTTGAAGCTCCACTTCTCCTTTCCGCTCCCGCCCGTAAGCTTCGAATTGAAATGCTCCGCCTTCACTTCGAGCTTCATGTTGTCCCATCCGACCGTGATTTTCCGCCAATGGAAATACATCCTGTTCTCGCGCACGAACAAAACCCGGCACTCGATTTCGCCGCGGTCCGCTTCCTGCACCGTGTACTCTTCGTCGAGCTTCGGGGCGTTGAAATCATTCAAGCACGCACGCACGAGTTTTCCGTTGGAGAGTATCTCCATTTTCGCCGCGCCCTTTTCTTATCCGCTCGCCCAGAGAAAACGCACCTTGTCGCCCGGCTACATCACCCCGCTATTCCCCGTG
>R11__coassemble_643_pt1 | contig 21764 bp, 13 predicted proteins | sample R11__metabat2_low_PE_023 | metagenome-assembled genome bin R11
CAGTATCACCTTCGGGCAGAGTCAGTATCAAGTTTTTGACTTGCTTCGACGATTTCCGGGGGTGAAACCGGCCTGATTGTTGTTGCGCGCTTGTTGTCTAGCGGGCGCGTCATCGGTCAGACAATCCGGTACCAGGTTTTGCCCGGCTTCTCCGACTCGACGAACGCCTTCGCCGGGGCGTTCTTCGCCGTGGAAACGAAATCGATCGGCGGGGCGTAGCCGAGTTCGCGCGTGACGTGAGCGTAAGCGAAGTTCTCCAGGGTCCGCCCCATCGCGCGGCAGCTCATCACGAAGTCGGTTATCCGCCGCGATTCGAGGTCGGCGATCACATAGCAGACGATACCCATCTCGGCGAAGCGGTCGCCGGCGCGGAAGACCCATGCGCGGCGGCGCGGATCGCTCAGAATCGCCGCGAACTCCTCGCGGGTTCGACGCCTTGTGGTCGCGTTGAACTGATTGGTCTTGCCCGCCATCTGCTCAAGCCGGTCGAGGTCGCCTTCCGTCGCGAGCGAGGGCGCGACGTGCAGATCGAGCGAGGCGAGGTAATCGTCGACGGATTCAAAATCCTCGACTTTTGCGCGTTTCGCCGCCTGATAGCTCGCCGCCCTCAGGCGATCCTCCTCGGTTTTGCCCATGTCGAAGAAGAAATACTCCCTGAGCCGGCGCAGGGTCTGCCGCGAGGGCGCGTCGCGCCACGGCGCGACTACGACTTCCGGAAGGTGTGCGGACATCTGAGCGCGTTCGTAAGGATTGTCGTCGAGGAACACCACAGAATCCGTCCCGAGATTCAGTTCGCGGCAGAGTTCGACGACGCTCCCCGCCTTCGGCGCCCAGGTCACCTTGAGCGCGGCGAAATCGCCGTCGCTGAGCGGCATATCCTCGCGCAGGAACGGAAACACTGCATCGTTCTTCGAGACGAGAGCGAGCGTCACCCCCTCGTCGCGCAACGCTTTCAATCCCTCCTGAAATTCCCGATACGGTTCGACATTCTCTTTCCCGTCCTCCGAGATGATTCCCTTCCAGAGCGTGTTGTCAGCATCGACGGCGAGCACCTTCCGCGGCGATTTCACGAGTTCCCATTCAAGCTCGTCGATGATCGCGCGTATGCCGTCAAGCGAATACGGCATCGACGCGAGTGCGCGCATGCGCTCGTCGTAGAATCCCTCGACCTCGGCCGCGAGCGCAGCGTCGTGCGCGGTCACGTCGTAGATGAAATCAGGCGCGAATCTATGAAGATTCGAGTCTTGGTCCAGAAGTTCCTGTCGCCAGGCGGCAAAACCGTCCGGCACATAAACCTCATACCCCGCCTCGCGGAAGTAAGGCGCCATGAGATTGAGCGCCACGTCTCCTGTCAATGCAATCTTCATTCCGGCGTATTATACCAAACAGACCGGAAACTCGGCAACCGCGCGGACGGGCAAGGTGCGTTTGGTTCCGCGCTCTACGGTTTTACCATAGGCCGAGTTTGAGGTAAGGGAAAATCCGCTTCTCGAGCGTGACGTCGAGATCGAAAAGCGAAACCCCGGCCATACCGTAACGCCGCGTCAGAAGAATCTGGTCGATGACCGCCTTCGCGCCGAGGCGCGATTCGTTCGCCGTCACTCCGATGCCGACGATGACGCGCCGGGCGAGCGATTTCTTCTGAGCATGGCGGGAGAGGAGCTCGGTGAAGAGCGACATGTCTTCGGTGTAATCCATCGGCACGACATAATCGACGAAATTGCCCTCGAGCCAACCGGTCCAGTCCTGACCGACCTTGCGCACGCATTCCGGGTACTTGCCGAACACCGCCGCGGTGAGCCATTTGGGACGCTTCACGTGGCGGCGCGCCTCGAGAACGAAATTCGACACCGCCTGCACCGATTTCGCCTTGTTCGTGCCCTCGTACCACCGCACGAAATCAAGATGCACCCCGGAGACCGGATACTTACTGGCGAGTTCATGGATCGCTCCCAGAAGATATTGCTGCAGTTCGCGATTCGACGGGTCCAGATACTCGCTCGGTTTTCCGTCGGCGCCCGCGAGCCGCCAGCCCTTTTTGCGAAAGACTTCCAGACGCTCCGGCGTCGAACGCGTGCCGGTGAAGCACAATATCCACGCATGGACCCGAATGCCGGTTCCCTTCGCAGCCTTGAGACAGGCGGCGAGCTGATCGCCCTCCTGTTCGAACAGCTTCGAGCGCGGCAGCACGTCGCTCGGATAATGCGCAAAGCCGGCCCCGGCGACATTGACGAAAAGATCGGTGACGCGAGCCTCGGAAAGTTCGTGCATGGTTCTGGGCCAGTCGCCGGGGTAGAGTCCGGCGCCGGAATGATCCCACACCGCATGAATCTCGCCCTTGCGCGGCACCTGGGCCTTTGCGTACGCGGCGAGGCGCTGTTTCTCCGCCGCCGCCCTCGCCGCAAAGGCGCGGTAGTTCCAGAGTTTCGGATCGACCCGCGAGGCGATCGCGGCGAGAAGCTGTGCCTTGAGATGCTCGTCGCCGTCCGCGAGAAGAACATGGGTCATCCACCAGCCGGCTCCGGTCTCGATCCAGGCCGCGTCGCCGGTCGACTTGCCGGCGCGGTCGCCCCAGACCGCGAGAATCCGTCCGAGGCCCGGCTCGGGAATCGCCGCGTTGAGAACGGACGAAGTCTGCAGTATCACGCTCGGCATGCCTTCAGGAACCGGCGCGGAAAAACTCATGCGGCTCCACTGACCCGGATACGCCGCGGTGCGGTGCTTAAGGAGCCGCACCCCCATCAGCTTCGCGAGTTCTGGCGAACTAGAATAAAAAACAACGAGCTTGCCGCCGCGGGCACGGAAAGCGCCGAGCGTCTTCATCTCCGCCGCGGTCGGACGCTCAAAGCCCACGAGCAACGCCAGCTTCGCCGTTTTCAGTTCGCCTGCCATCCCGGCAGGCGTCGCCAGCGTCGAAGCAATTCCCATCTCTCCGAACCAGCGCCGGGCGTGTTTCGCGAGCGATGTGTAATAACCGGGCTCGTGCGCGATCACCGTCACCTCGGCGGCTCGGACGAAGCAGGCCGCCGCACCGACAAGCGCCGCGGCGAATAATCTGCGCAAAAGCATATCACTTCTGATTCTGCATGTCGCAGAGCTTGCGGTACACGCCGTTCGCCGCGTAAAGTTCATCGTGGGAACCGCGTTCGACGATGACACCATCCTGCATCACCATGATCATGTCGGCGTTACGGATGGTCGAGAGCCGGTGGGCGATCGCGAAAGTGGTGCGGTCTTTCATCAGATTGTTGATCGCGTCCTGCACCAGCCGTTCGGTGACCGTATCGAGAGCACTCGTCGCTTCGTCGAGAATGAGGATCGGCGGATTCTTCAAAATCGCCCTCGCGATCGCGATGCGCTGGCGCTCGCCGCCCGAAAGCGCGAAGCCCTTCTCGCCCGCCATGCGTTCGTAGCCGCCCGGCTGGGACATGATGAATTCGTGCGCGTTCGCCATCTTCGCCGCCGCGACAACCTGTTCATGGGTTGCATCGGGCGAGCCGTATTTAATATTCTCCTCGATCGTGTCATTGAAGAGAAGCGTCTCCTGCTGGACGGACCCGACAAGCCGCCGCAGATCGGCGATGCGAAGCTCCTTGAGATCGACGCCGTCGAGCGTGATACGTCCCTTGGCCGGATCAAAGAACCGCGCCAGAAGTGCGCTCATCGTCGACTTGCCCGATCCCGTGCCGCCCACCACCGCGACGAATCCGCCCCGCTTGAGCTCGAACGAGGCGTGCGAGACCGCGTCGCGCTCGGCGGTGTCGTAGCGGAAGGTGACGTCGTCGAAGACGATCTTGTCGTCGAACGAATTTTTCTCCTTCGCCGCGGCAAGCTCCGGCAACTCCAGCTTCACGTCGAGAACGCTCCAGATACGCGCGAGCGCGGCGCGTCCCTGCTCGATCTGCACCTGCAGACGAGAAAGCTGCTTGAGCGGCTTGTAGATGATGAGGAGCGGAGCGAGCATCGGAATGATCGCCGAGAGTTTCACCTGCATGAAGAAGCACCAGAGAATAAATACGCCGATAAGAAGAATGCCCACTCCCTCGACAGCAGGTCCCACCAGAAGTCCCCATCTGAGCGCCTTCATCGTCGCCTTGAGCGTGAGATTGTTCGCCTCTTCGTAACGCTTGTTCTCGTACCGTTCGGTATTGTAGGCCTTGACGACGCGGATGCAGGTCAAGATCTCGTGGATGCGCGAACCGACAAGCGAAAAGCGCTCCAGCGCCTTGCGCGACCACTTGCGGATGCGCTTGCTAAGAAAGACGACCGGACACATGAAGAGCGGGAACCCGATCACGATGATCCCCAAGGTCGGCAGCATCTTGTTCTGAATCGCGCTGTAAACGATAAAGCCCACCGAAACCGCGATCTCGAACGGCGCCTGGGCGACTTCCTGCAGCACCTGCTGCACGATCTGCTGCACCTGCTGAGGATCGGTCGTCGAGCGCGTCATCAGCTGCCCCACATCGATTCGTCCGAAGAACTGCATCGACTGCGCCTGAACGTGTTTCAAGATATCGCATCGTATATCCCTCACCGTACGCATCGCCGCCCAGGCAAGGAAGTAATGGTTCATGAACACGAACGCGCAACGCGCCAGAGCGAAGAACGGCACGATCAAAATGACCGCGAGCACGATCGGCATTCCGAGCGCGTCGTTTTCGTCCTGCAACTCCAAGCCGAATTTCTGCGCGATTTTCCGCGCCTTGCCGAACTCCTTCTCAAGTTTCTTCGTCTCTTTCGCGCCGGCGGTCTTCGCCTGCTCCGCCGTTTCGGCCGCGGCAGGGGCGACGCATTCGGACGACGCCACGACCGCCGCAGTCCCGGCGTCGGGGGCGGACACGCACTCGACCGGCGTCTGCTCGGCCTTGGCGAGCACCGGCTGGATGATCTGGTAAAGCGGCAGCAGCGTGCCGGCGGTGAGCATGCCGAACAGAACGCCGGCGATGAGGCGCACCTTGTAGCGTTTCGCGTAACTCCAGACGCGTCCGTACGCCTCGCGGGCGGTGTACTCGCGGTCGAAGAACTCCCTGCGGTAATCGAAATTCTTTTTGGACATCTTCAGTTGCTTTCAATGTTGCATTTCACGAGCGACCATTATATCAAAAATCGCTCCATGTGAGTTGATGTTCCCATCCGTCAGAAAGTTCCGGCCATTTGACGACGAGCGCGAAATCGTCGGCGGTCACGACTTCGAAGCCGTCCGGAGCCGACACCAGTCGGCGGCCACGCTTCGCTTCAGGAAAGACGATCAGCAAAGGAAGCGCCTTTTCATCCCATTTCGGACGTGCCCGCCGGCGCGCGTTCTCGATCCCGGTGCGCTGCAGCGGATCGCCGTAGAAGACGGTGGCGTCGCGGTCCCAGAGAATGCCGCACAGTTGCTGCGGATCGACCCGGTGCTTGAGCGTGATGTGCGAATCTTTCACCTGCGAGAGCAGATGATCGTATTCGGCGGCGGAATTGAATTCGGGTTTGAATTTCTCCGCCCCTTCAGTCGAGAGCGAGAGCTTGTAAAGAAGATACTGATTCGCCGCGAAATAGCTCTCGTTCAACGGATAGCCGTACGAGCCGAAATACCGCCAGGTGTCCCACCCGATCTCGCCGAACCAGGTGGTGGCGGTGTACCCGACGAACTGGTTGACCTTGCCGAACCCGAGCGCGGTCATCGCCATCGAGTCGGTTCCGCCCGAGGGCAGATTGTCGGCGATAAGGCAGTTGCCGGCGGCGACCCACACCTTCTCGCGTTTCGGGGCGACGAGCGCAACCGCCTTCGCTTCGCCGCCTTGCGGACCCTTGAAGCGTCCGGTCGAATAGTCGATAAGCTTGAAATCGGGATAAGTGCAGAAGACGCCGTTCTTCGCGATGATGTTGCCGCGGGAAAACGGCATTTCGAGGTTGCGCTGCGAGGCGTGGGAACTGGTGACGATCAGATCAGGATCGATCTCACGCCACGCTTCGGCAAACACATCGGAGATATCGCCGTCGCGCCGGTGTTTTTCCGCCGTGCCGCCTGCCTTCTTGACCGACCACTCGCCCTCGGGGTAGCCGTCGGAAAAACGGGTGACTGGTCCGTCGACGAGATCATCACCGACCCCGGTCGTCGACAGCACCGAAGTGATCGCCCGTGGCTCGAAAGAACTCGCAATGCGCTTCGCGCTCGCAGCATCCGGACCGGTCACAATGCCCCAGATCGCGTCGTCGTACGGATCGTCGTCGACTTCGCGCACCAGCCGGCGCAATTTCAAAACGGTCTTGAAGTCGACCTCTTCGGGACGCATAACGAAGGCAAGATACCGCGGTCGGCGGTCCCGAACACCTTCGAGCGAATCTTCCACCCCGGGCGCGGAAACGAGCACCTCGCTGCGCACACCTTCATGTTTGACGCGCAGCGATTCCACCACCCCGCGCCAATCGCCGTTGCCGTAGGTCGCGGACGACACCACGATCAGCAGACTGCCGATTTCAGAAAGCATAAATTCTCCTTCCCTCTTGAAGATCGTCGATCAACCGGTCTTTCTCACCCCACAGTAGTGAGAAAGCCGCGACGCTGGGCCTCGGTCACGCACTCGACGCGATCGGAGACCTCGAGCTTTTCGAAGATGTGCTTCACGTGCACTTTAGCGCAGTCGGCGGAGATGCCGAGGGTTTTGCCGATCTCCACGTTGGAGAGACCCTTCGATAGCATGGCCAACACTTCGGACTCGCGCGGAGTCAGATCTGGCATCTGCTGGCGTTCTCGGTAGAGGGCGGTGATTTCATCGGGGAAATACCTGCCGCCGTTGGCGACCGTGGTGATCGCTTTAGTGATCGAACCGGAATCCCGGTCTTTGAGCACATATCCTTTCGCGCCGAGATTGACCGCGCGATAGACATTGTCGTCCGCGTCGGAGGTGGTGAGCATGATAACCTTGGCGGAGGGATCCGCCTCGAGTATCGCCTTGAGCGCGGTGAGTCCGTCCACCTTCGGCATGCGGATGTCGAGAAGAGTGACATCGGGCTGCGTCTTCTTCACGAATTCCGCCGCGCCCTCGCCGTCGTCGAGCTCACCCGCGAATTCCATACCCTTTTCAAGCATCAATGCGTATTTAAGTCCCATGCGGACGACGGAATGGTCGTCGATTATTGCCACCTTGATCATGACTATTCCCCTTCCTTGACAAGTTCGACCACCGTCCAGCGGCCGTCAAGTTTGATTTCGAATTTGAATCCGCTCCGTTTCGCGCGCTCGCGCATCGAAGAAAGACCGAAATGCCCCGCGTCGGGTCCGAGCGCCGTCGCCGCGTCGAACGGCTCGCCGTCGTTGGCGACCCTCAAGCAAAATCCTCCGCGTCCATGGGCAGGGTTCGTGGCCGCCAGAGGTCCCGCCCCTTCTGCAGGGTCGGCGGCGACGACAACGTTTTTCGCCTTGCCATGTTTGATCGCGTTGGTGATCGCCTGCTGCACGATCGCGACGAGATCGGTCTTGACGCCGGCCTTGAGTTCGTCGGGGATGCCGCGGAGCATCACCCTTACACGCACGGCGCCCTGCCGGTTCACGGCTTCGGCGACCGAACGGATGAGTTCACGGAGCGGCTTTTTCATCAGTTCCTCGTTGCGCAGGTTCAGAATGACGTCGCGGATCTGCCGCTTCGCCTCCATCAGCACGTCGGCGGCAACGGTGATCGCGCTTTCCGCCGCCGGATTCATCGATCCGCGCTGTCCAAGCGCAGTTGTGAGCAGAATCTTCGCACCGGCGAGGTGCTGTTCGATCGTGTCGTGCAGATCGCCGGCCATGCGTTTGCGCTCTTCGCCGAGCAGCTTTTCTTCGCGGCGCTGGCGGTTATGCCGCAAGAGCGTCACTCCGAACCCGCAGGCGATGACAAGCGCAACGACGGCGACGAGATAAATCGCGAATCTTCCGTAGCTGGCGAGAACGGCGGCGTCGAGCTCGGCGGTTCTGACCAATGTGAAATCGTCCTTCGATCGCGTCAGCAGCGACACTTCGGAGATTCCGATGCGACGGCCCTCGGCGAACGACCAGTCAAACTTCACTCTCGCGACGCCGCGAAGCCGCACGTTCGGGGAATAATCGAGATATCTCGCCACCTCGTCGGCTACGCCGTCTTCGGCGATGACCCTGACGTCGTGGCCGGCACCGGAAAGCGTAAGTGCGCCGCCGGGAGCCCGCGAGAGGCGTCCGTTGATCGTCACCAGCAGCGAGTCATAATCGAAATAGCGGTCCCGGTCGTATACTTCGATCTTCGAAAGCTCGGCGAGGTCGAGTCGGACCGGCTGCGGCGTCGGGAGATCGCCTTCATACCTCCGCCAGGTCGCTCCGCGCACGATACCCACGTCATCGGAAAGTTCCGGGAAGCCCACCGCCTCGATCTTCGCGCCGGGCGGCGGCACCTCGCCCACGACAGCCACGCGGATGGCATTCGCACCGTTCTGCAGCGTGACAAGATTCTGCCGGGTAGCGGTGACGGTGCCACGGATGCGTCTGGCATGTCCGTCGTTGCCTTCTGGCCTCCACGCCAAGAGCGTCGGTATCTCGGAGAGCGGAGCGGTGAACGGATCTTCCGCTGACTCCTTCACCACCTCGATGTCTCCGCGTCGATCGACCTCGAAACGCACCCCAAGGAATTCCGCCCGTTGATTAAAGAAACTCATCGCGACCCCGATCGCCTTGATTTCGGCATCCACGAGCGGAAGCATCTCCTTCGCCGGCACCTTGATTCTGAGCTCGACGAATCCGTCGTCAGTAAAGAGCCTCGCCCCGGATGTGTTCGGAGCGTATTCGTAGACCTCGCGGACGACGCCGCCGATTTTGACCCGTCGGTTGTCGAGCCGTCCACCGGCAAAATCGGCAAGCCGGTATTCTGGCGGACGCGGCAGCTCCTGTGCGCCGATTCTCGTGATGCGCTTCGCCGCGACACCGGGGGCGAAAAACATCGGCGTTCTCACGCCGTCGACCGCGACGTGATCGCCTACCTATAGGGGACCGTTCTCGATTTCGATGGCGTGGGGCTTGTCGAGCTTTTCCCCGGCGATGTAAATCGCCGGTCCGTTCGGATCCTCCGGCGCGGCGATGACACAGCTCGACTTCTGCCAGTAGGCGACGCAGGTGACGACGCCGGTCACTGAAATCGGCTCGCACTTAGCCGCCTCCTCTCGACTGATAGGCGAGAAGACGCTCGATAAAATGAAGGCGGATATGATCGTTAAGTGCATACCCGTCTATTATATCATATCAGCGGGCGGACTTTAAGCGATCTGAGCCAGGTTTTTCCACCCGACGGAACGCTGTCGTGATGGAAGAGATACCACTTCCCGTCGACTTCGGTGACGCAGTGATGAGTCGTCCATCCGACCTGCGGGCCGAGGAGCACCCGGTTGAAGGTGTACGGACCGTAGACCGAGTCCGAAACCGCCTCGCAGAGAAGATGCGTGTCGCCGGTCGAATAGGTGAAGTGATACTTCCCCTCCGCAAAATGAATCCAGCTCGCCTCGAAAAACCGGCGAAGATGATCGCCCGCGATCACCGGTTTTCCGTCGACTTCGCTCATGATCACGAGATCGCGCGGCGCTTCCGCGAAGGAGAGCATGTCATCGGAAAGTCTCGCAATCTTCGGGCAAAGCGCCGGCTCGTTCGCGGCGGGTTCGAGCGGCGAGCGGTTGTTTCTGGGCACTTCGTCCACCGCGACAGAATAGACGGCGCGGTTGTCGCGGTAGCGCTGGAGCTGTCCGCCCCAGAGCCCGCCGAACACCGCATAGTGCGCGCCGTCCTTCGGATCCTTGAAGACGCAGACGTCGATCGAGTAGCTCCCGGTGATCGGCTGCGGCTCGGGCTTGAACGGACCCTCGGGCCGATCCGCGATCGCGACGCCGAGATGAAAGACGTCGTTCTGATCCTTCGCGCTGAAATACATGTAGAACTTTCCGTTCTTCTCCGCGACGTCGCCGTCCCAAAGCTGGCGCTTCGCCCAGGGGACATCCGCGACATCGAGCGAGACGCCGTGGTCGACGACTTCGCCCTTCATCGGGTCGATCTTCCCGTCTTTTCCCGGTCCGATCGAAAGGACATGGTAGTCCTTCATGTCGAAGTGGTCGCCGCGGTCGTTCTCGGGAATCCCCGATTCGCGGTCGTGCGAAGGATAGATGTAAAGCCGGCCGTTCCAGACGTGCGCCGCGGGATCGGCCATGTAATCCGCAGGCCAAAGATATCTTGCGTTCATAAGAGTCCTTTCTAACTCGTATGAACGCAATTCTACCACGGCGGCGGGTGCCGTGTCACTTACCCGATGCGGTTATAAGCCGATTTCGTTCAAACCAGGATGCAGATCGATGGTACGGGTGCCGAAGACGAATGTGCCGGGCACCGGAGTGGAAACGGTGCCGGAGGCGGCGCCTTCCGCGAAAGTCAGATCGACCTCGATCCATCCTTTCGGATTCGGATGGCGGCATTTGAGCGACTTGAGGTCTCCCGGCTGCGGGGCGACGAGCACCTTCTCGAAGAACGGCGCGGCACTTCTGATGCCGGCGAGGCCGGTCTGCATGAAGTAAACCGGGTGAGAACCCCAGGCGTGGCAGTCGGAACGCGACTCGATCTGTCCGTTCTTGCCCGCGTTATCCGGCGCCTCAAGCAGCGCCTTCACGTCGAGCGCGAGATATTCGCGCCAGAGATCGAGCCGCTTCAGGAACAGATCGGCGCGTCCCATCTTGAAATACGCCTCGAAAAGATAGAAGTTGAAGTAAACGGTCGTCCGTGCGATGTCGGTATCGGCGACGAGATGGCCGAAGCAGACGTCGCGCTTGTCGATCGGGAGGCAGTCGGTAATGATCGCGAGGGCCTGCGAATGTTCGGAGAAGGTTTTCTTCGCCGGAGTGTCGGCCAAAAGGCCGCGTTTCTCGGACCAGAACTTCTCGACGATCTTCGCCTTGAGATGTTCCGCCTTCGCTTCCCAGTGCTCCGCGAGATGGATGTTGCCTAGCGCGCGTTCGGTCTTCGCGGCGCTTTGCATGTCGAGGAGCCAGAAGAGGTTGATGAACGAGTTCATCTCGTAGCCGTAATCGCTGCCCGGCACCGAACTGCCGTTCCATTCGACCGTCCAGTCCATGAAGTTCCATCCGGGCGTGTGCTCGACAAGTCCCTCGGCGTTCTCGTAAAGCTCGCAGCCGGCCATCGACTTGCGCATACCCGGCATACGCGCCCTGAGCCAATCGCGGTCGCCGTGATACGTCGCGTAGTCCCCGAACATCGCAAGGTAGCACAAAGTGTAGGTGAAACCCTCCTGAGTGCCGCGGGTGGGCCAGTTGAACGGCGCCTGTCCGTCGTCCCTCGTCGCGAGGTCGTACATCTCGATCGCGCGCTTCACGAGCCGGTCGTCGCGGGTGAGCGCACCGATCGTGAGCAGCTGCACGCGGGTGTCGCCGGGATACATCTGCTGCTCGTAATAGGGACAGTCGAAAAGCATTTCGTGCGAGCACATCTGCTGCGCCCGGGTGCAGATCTTGCGGATATCCGCGAAGTCGGCACGCTCCGGAGACTCGAAGGCGCTTTCCATTTCGAGCGGATAGCGCGACTCGACGAGCTGAAGTCCGACAAGGTCGAGCTCCTCGTCGCCGGTCTCGACGTCGAGACGGCACCAGCGGCCGGCGCGGAACCACGGGGCGGAGAATTCGCCGTCATCGCCGTCAGGCAGAAACACGTCGCCGTAGCCCTCGAGGAACTTGCCCTTGAGTTCGCCGCGGTTGTGCTTGCGCTGATCTTGGTCGGAGCGCGTGGACTCGGTCCAGCACCAGGCGATCTTCGAGCCCTTGCCGCGGGCGGTCTTGAGAACCGGATACGCGCAGTAGTAGTCGGCGAGATCCCACGCCGTCTGGAACTTCGAATGCGCGGGGACGGTGAACTTCTCGCCGCGCTTCAAAAGCGAGTTGAGCGAGGCGAGTTCGGGCGCGGAAAAATCGCCGCCGTCGTAAATGTGCTTGCCGCGCCAGGGCGCCTCGCGGGTGAGCGCCTTGAATTCGCCGGGCGCGACCTTGAACTCGGTCTGGTCAGGAAGCTGCGAGGGGAAAAGCATCCAGCCCTTCTGCCGTCCGCCCCAGATGCGATGGCTGTTCGGCTTGATCTCGTCGCGCACGACCTTGGGCTTGACCATCTCGGCGCACTTGCCGACGTAAGGACCACGCCCCGTGATCTCGAACTGTGCGCCGGTGCCCCAAACGCCGTTATCCTTGCCGATCGCGCGCATCGCCTTCGACTCCCCGACCAGCCATTTCGCCTTGCCGGTGGTGAGTTTCGCGTCGTAGGCGCCGGACGCCTTCAAGATGAAACCGCCGCGCCACGAGAGCTGCGCCAGCGGCGCGTTGGAGCCGAGCCGCGTCACCACCGCACGCATCACATGTTCGCCAGGCTCGACTTTGACGCGGTACGATTCATACTGCCAGTTCTCGACGGTTCCGCGGTTGGGTCCACGCGCGACGAATTCGCCGTCGAGCGTGAGGTAGAAACGCTCGTCCGCGGAAACATCGAGTTCGAATTCGAGCTCGTTCTCCTCGGCAGTGAAGGTTTTCTCGAAAACCATCGTCTTCACGGTCGCCTCGCCGTCCGCCATTCGGTCATCGTTCGGATGCCAGATCCATTTCGCGGAGTCGATAGGCTGAAGCTTGGTCAAGTTGGTATTGTCGCGCGAATGCCGCGCCGGACGGAAAAACCGCTCCGCCGTCATTCCGTACGCCGCCGTGCCCGAGATGAAGGCGAACAGCATGCACCCGAGGAAACTGCATTTGTTCATAAGATTTCGCTTTCGTTTAAACCTAAAACCAAGATCCGCCGGCGGGCGTTCAAACCCTCCGGCGGATCATTTCTGCATCAGCCGTCACTCGACGGAGAACTTGACCGCCTTCCAGACGCCCTTCGCCGACTTGGAGGCGTCGGTCTGATCATCGGCCTTGAAGTCGAAGACGACCCAGTCGCAGTTGCCGGGGATATCGACGGCGATGAGCTGCGGGGGCGCGTCGCCCTTCATGTTCGCGCGTTCGAAGATGGTCTTCGATCCGCTCTTGATGGTGAAGGTGTAACGGGCTTCGGGATTGTTATCCGGGTGGGAGGCGACCTGGCCGAGAATGCGGCGGTAGGTTCCGTCGAGATGATCGACGATAACGCGCTCGCCGACCTTGACGATCATGTCGTCACCCGAAGCGAACTTCTTCGTGTTAGTGTTGTTGACCTGCGGCATGTCGACCGCGCGCGCGACCATCGCCGCGGAGGCGGCTTCTTCCTCGGCGGCGCTCGGGACAGGATAATCCGGCGACTCGGCGCGCGCGACCACCGGCGCGCTCATGCGCAGATCAAGCGAGACGATGCGTGAGGTCGAGCCCTTGCGGAGCTTCACGTGAAGCGTTCCGCCCTTCTCCGCCGCGTCGTAATACCAGCCCTCGTTCACATTAGCGTAGAGGCGTTCGACCGAATTGGTCGAATGGAGCGCGAGCACCTCGCGCGCATCGGTCGGGAGCTTGCGCTCGCCCGGATTCTCGACGTTCACGAGCACCGACTCGGGCTTCGCCTGGGTGTGCACCGTGAATTCGTAGACACGATTCTCGACCTTGCCTTCGAACTCGCCCTTGGCGGGGCCGACCGTGATCTTCATGTCGCCCATCTCGTCGAAGCCGCCCGCGGTCGTCGTCACGAACACCTGCTGACTGGAAAACTCACCCGCCTGATAGTCGAGCGTCTCGCCGTCGTCCTCGTAAATCGAAAACGAATTGAACGCCGCGCTCGCCGGCCAGACGTCGAAGGTAAGCGTGGACTTATCCGATCCGTTCACGGTGAGCGCTTCGGGATACATCGGGAGAATCGCGCCCGCCTTCACAAAGACCGGTATCTTGGTGAGGTCGATCGGTATCGCCTTGAGCCAGCGACCGCCGGTGACGCGGCGACCGTCGTTGTAATCGTACCACTCGCCCTTCGGGAGGTAGACGCCCTTGCGCCACCAGCCCTTGTTGACTTTCTCCGAAGTGTAGATCGGGGCGACAAGCACGTCTTCGCCGACCATGTACTGATACTTCGTCGACTCGTCGAAAAGGACGGGATCGTCCGGATAGTTCCAGACCATCGGGCGGACAATCGCCGCGCCCGTGTCGTAGCTCTGACGCATCAGCGAGTAGAAGAACGGCGTGAGCCGAATCTTGAGCTTCAGAGCGTCGCGCATGATCGAGCGGTTCGGCTCGGGATAGGCCCACGGATACTTCGACATGTGGCTCCATCCGTTCATCGCATACATCGGGAGCGTCCAGCACTTCCACTGCAGGTCGCGGAGATAGGTCTCGTTCGAGCCGCCGAAGATTCCGTCCACGTCGCTCATCGAATAGGCGAAGCCCGACATCGAAGAGCCAGAGACGGCGGGGATCGAATAACGAATCAGGTCCCATCCGCCGTATTCGTCGCCGAGCCAGGTGATGCCGTAGCGCTGCGTTCCCGCCCAGCCGAGAACGGTGATCACGAAGGCGCGGGTGTTCGCGTTGGTGGTGAGGCCGAGAAACGCGTCCTCGTTGCACTGGAGAGCGTGCTGCACCTTGTACTCGCCGCCCTGGCTCGTCCAGGCGACGTCGAGCTTCTGCACGCGCGTCCCGGCGGTGCCGACCTCCCAGGCGATGCGGTCGAGCTTGCCCTCGGTCCAGAGACCGGTCTTGATGTTGAGCTGGGCGAGCGCGTCGACGACCGAGCCGAGCATCATGTGTCCGCACCCGTAGCCGTCATTGACGAGGAGCCAGCCGACCGGCATGTCGTTGTCGCGGTAGGCCATCGCGACGCGTTCGATGACATCGGGCGTCGTCTCGGTGAAGGTGCCGTCCTCCTTCTGGGACGGATACTTCGTGTCTTTGTCGCGCGTCATGTAGGCGTCGGCGTCGCCGAGCTCGATGCCCCACATCGGGAGCAGGTTAGGCCGCCCGGTCGCCTCGGTGTAACGGTCGATGATGCGCGCGAAATCGCCGAAGAAATAGAACGCGTCGAAACGGTTCTCGTCGTGTGCGAGCTTCGCCACGTCCGACGCGGTCATGTCGTAGACGCCCGCCGAGAAGGTGTGACGGAAGACGGCATAGCCCTCGCTCGACATCAGAAACGGCGCCGGATTGGGCGCACCGTCCTCGGCCCAATTGTAATCGCAGTCGATCTTGATCTTGGTGCCGTTGTGCTGGATGTGTCCGATCTGCTGTCCGCCGCCGTAGTAGCGCACCGACGGATCGGACGCGAGCGACTGCACGCACTTGCCGTCCTTGAACTCGAGCCGCGCCGCCTCGGCGAGCAGTTTCCTTCCGCGATAGTCGCTCACCGTCATGAGTTCGGTTGTCTTGTCGAACTCCACCGTGAGCGCGGTGGTCTTGAAGACGAACTTGCCGTCCTTGTCCGCAAAACCAACCGGTGTCGTGTCCTCGCGGTAGTCCGCGACGAGCATCTGCGCCTTCTCGGGACGGTTCTTCGGATCGCTGAAGTCGACCGTCGTCACCGCGTTCGTTCCCTCGCCGACGACGACCTTCGGCGCCGCCTCGACCCGGAAGACGTCCGGACGGTACCAGCGCACCCGGTACTCCACGTCGCCGCGTGTCTTGAAAGTGAACAGTTTCGAGACACCATCCTCCGGCACCAGCCGGGCAAGCGCCGGCAGGTCGCTGTTGACAGCCACGGACGGCTCGGCGGCAACCGCGCAGAGCGAAGACATTACGGCGACGGACGCAAACAACCTTTTACTCATCTATCCCCCTTCATTGAAATTTACGCCATCTGGATCGAAGCGTGGTAGCTCTGCAGCGAGCGCACCTCGCCGAGTCCGCTCATCGCCGCCCCGATGCCTTCCGCGGCCGCGCAAGCGGCGGCGATCGTCGTGAGGTACGGAACCTTGTACTTGATCGCGTTCTGACGGATGCGACAGTCGTCGGCACGCGCGTCGCGGCGCCCCGAAGGCGTGTTGATGATGAGCTTCACCTCGCGGTTCTTGATGAGGTCGAGAACATCGGGACGTCCTTCGCCGATCTTCGCGACGACCGTGCCCTTGATGCCCTTCGACTCGAGGAACATGATCGTTCCCTCGGTGCCGACGAGCTCGAAGCCGAGCTGCACGAGCCGCTGGACCGCGGTCACCGCGTCGTCGGGCTTCTCGGAGAGCGAGACGAGCATCTTGCCGGGTTCGGTCGGGAGCGGCGAGCCCGCCGCCTCCTGCGACTTGTAGTACGCAAGGCCGAAGGTGTCGGCAAGGCCGAGAACCTCGCCGGTGGAGCGCATTTCCGGTCCGAGCACGGGGTCGACCTCGGGGAACTTCTCGAACGGCATCACGGCCTCCTTGACGCCGTGATACGGAATCATCTTCTTCCGGTCGAGGCCGAGTTCCTTCACGGTCTTGCCGAGCATGAGCTCGGTCGCGATGCCGGCCATGTTGGTGCCCGCGACCTTGGAGACGAGCGGGACCGTGCGCGAAGCGCGCGGGTTCGCCTCGATGACGTAGACCTTGCCGTTCTCGATCGCGAACTGCATGTTCATGAGTCCGACGACCTTGAGGGTCGAGGCGATCTTGCGGGTGTACTCGAGAATCGTCGCCTTGTTGTCTTCGGGAATCGTGACCGGCGGCAGCACACAGGCGGAGTCGCCGGAGTGGATGCCGGCGAGCTCGACATGCTGCATGATCGCGGGGATGAAGACGTCCTTGCCGTCCGAAAGCGCGTCCGCCTCGCATTCAAGCGCGTGGCAGAGGAAGCGGTCGAGGTAGAGCGGACGGTCCGGGGTGACGCCGACCGCCTTCGCGACATACTCGCGAAGCATGATCTCGTCGTAGATGACCTCCATGCCGCGGCCGCCGAGAACGAACGACGGACGGATGATGAGCGGGTAGCCGAGCTTCTCGGCGCACTTCAAGGCGCCGTCAAGATCGCTCGCCATCATCGACTCCGGCATCGGGATGCCGAGTTTGTCCATGATCGAGTGGAAGAGGTCGCGGTCTTCGGCGTCGTCGATCGAGTCGACCGAGGTGCCGAGAATCCGGCAGCCCGCTTCCTGAAGTCCGCGCGCGATGTTGAGCGGGGTCTGTCCGCCGAACTGCACGATGATGCCCTCGGGCTTCTCCGCCTCGTAGATCTGAAGGACGTCCTCGACCGTGACCGGCTCGAAGTAGAGCTTGTCGGAAGTATCGTAGTCGGTCGAAACCGTCTCGGGATTGCAGTTGACGATGATCGTCTCGTAGCCCATCGCCTTCATCGCCATCGCCGCGTGGCAGCAGCAGTAGTCGAACTCGATGCCCTGACCGATGCGGTTGGGGCCACCGCCGAGAATCATCACCTTCTTCGCGTTCTTCGTGACCGGCGCCTCGCCGAACGCCTTGGCGCGAACGGGGTTCTTGTCGGGCGTGACATCGTTATAGGTCGAGTAGTAGTACGCCTTGTCCTCGACGCCCGAAACGGGCACCGCGAACCAGCGCTCGCGGATGCCGAGTTTCTTGCGCTGATCGCGCACTTCCTTCTCGGCGATCTTGAGGATCTGGGCGAGGTACTTGTCGCTGAAGCCGTCCTTCTTGGCCTGACGAAGGTTGTCGTCGGTGAGACCTTCCTTAAGGATCTTCTCTTCGAGCTCCACGAGTTCGCGCATCTGCTGAACGAAGTACGCCTTCACGCCGCAGGCCTTGAAGATCTGCTCGTCGGTCGCGCCCTTGCGGACCGCCTCGTACATCTGGAAGTGACGCTCGGAGTTCGCGATCGAGAGCATCTTCAGGAGCTCGTCGAGCGACTTCTCGTGGAAATCCTTCGCCCAGCCGAGTCCGGCACGTCCGCGCTCGAGCGCGCGGATCGCCTTCTGGAAGGTTTCCTTGTAGGTCTTGCCGATCGACATCACCTCGCCGACCGCCTTCATCTGTGTGCCGAGCTTGTCCTCGACGCCGCGGAACTTCTCGAACGCCCAGCGCGAGAACTTGAGGACGACGTAGTCGCCGTCGGGGGTGTACTTCTCGAGCGAGCCGTCGCGCCAGTAGGGAATCTCGTCCATCGTCATTCCCGCGGCGAGCTTCGCCGAGACGAGCGCGATCGGGAAGCCGGTCGCCTTCGAGGCGAGCGCCGACGAGCGCGAGGTGCGCGGATTGATCTCGATGATCACGACCTCGCCGGTCTTCGGGTTGTGCGCGAACTGCACGTTGGTGCCGCCGATGACGCCGATCTTCTCGACGATCTTGAACGCGTCGCGCTGGAGACGGTCCTGAAGCTCCTTCGAGATCGTGAGGAACGGCGCGGCGCAGTAGCTGTCGCCGGTGTGGACGCCGACCGCGTCGATGTTCTCGATGAAGCAGACGGCGATCATCTGGTTCTTCGCGTCACGCACGACTTCGACCTCGAGCTCCTCCCAGTCCTTGATCGACTGCTCGATGAGGCACTGGTGGGTGAGCGAGGCGTCGAGACCGCGCGCGCAGATGGTGCGAAGCTCTTCTTCGTTATAGCAGAAGCCGCCGCCGGCGCCGCCCATCGTGTAGGCGGGACGGACGACGACCGGGTAGCCGACGACGTCGCGGACGAGCTTCACCGCCTCCTCGACCGAGTGGACGATTCCGGACTTCGGAACCGCGATGCCGAGCTCCTGCATCGTCGCCTTGAAGACCTCGCGGTCTTCGCCGCGCTCGATCGCGTCGAGGTTGACGCCGATCACCTTTACGCCGTACTTGTCGAGAATGCCCTTCTTCGAAAGCTCCATCGAGAGATTGAGACCGGTCTGTCCGCCTAGGTTCGGGAGGATCGCGTCCGGACGCTCCTTGGCGATGATCTGCTCGAGCCGCGCGACATTCAAAGGCTCGATGTAGGTCGCGTCCGCCATGACCGGGTCGGTCATGATCGTCGCCGGATTGGAATTGACGAGAACGACCTTATATCCGCACGCCCTCAGGGCCTTGCACGCCTGAGTGCCGGAATAGTCGAATTCGCAGGCCTGTCCGATTACGATCGGACCCGACCCGATGATGAGTACTTTATCAACGTCTGCTCTTTTCATTTTCTGCTCACTTTGGGTTTTGTATATTAAAATAGGGTTTCAAATTCCATCATTTTCCATTTTCAATTTTCAATTTTTCATTTTCTCCTCAGTCCGCTTTCGCCATCACCGTCAGCGCACGCGCGAGCATATCCATGCCGCACCTGCCGGCGTCGAAGTCGGCCTTGACGCGTTCGTAGCGGCGCATGCACTCCTCGCGGCTCGCGGCTCTCACCACGGTGTCGTTGACGATGCCGGAGGCGATGCGGTTGACGCCCATGTCGGTGGGGGACTTGTACGGACACGCCTCGCCCATCATCCGCTCCCATATCTCGCGCAGAATCGGATACGCCTCGATGTCGCGGTTGTAGTTGACGCGAATCTCGCCGTGCGCGAGGAAGTGGTGCGGATCGATCTGGTTCTCGTCCTTGAGCTCCAGCGTCGCCGCCTCGTACGCGACGTTGAGCGGGTGCATCAGGTTGAGATTCCACACCGGGAAGGTTTCGAACTTCGCGTACGCCGCCTTGTTGCCCTTCTTCACCTCGTGGTAAAGCATGGTGAGGCAGGTAGCGAACTTGCCCGATCCGGGGCCCGGACCCGTGACGACGACGATCGGCTTCTCGGTCGGAATGTAATCGTTTCTTCCGTACCCCGAATCGCTCACGATGGTGTCGAGGTCGTTCGGATATCCCTTGATCGGATAGTGGTAGAAGACGTCGACACCCGCGTCCTCGAGCACCTTCGCGAACGCGCGCGCCGAGGGGTGTCCGTCAAAGCGGGTGATCGCGACGCCGCGCACGGAGATATTGTACTCCTTCATCGCCTTGATGAGCTTCAGCGTCTCTTCCTCGTAGGTGGTGCCGTAGTCGGCGCGCATCTTCTTCGCCTCGATGTCACCCGCGTAGATGCAGAGGACGAGCTCGGCCTGATCGCCCAGCATCTGAAGGAGGCGGAGCTTCACGTTCGGATCGTATCCGGGCAGGCACCGCGCGGCGTGATTGTCGTTCATCAGCTTGCCGCCGAACTCCAGATAGAGCTTGCCGTATTTCGCGGCGCGGCGCTTGATCTCCTCGGACTGTTCCCGAAGATATTTTTCGTTGTCGAAACCGATTTTCATGGCCATAAAGATTTCTCGCTTATTTCGCGGCGTGAGGGCAGTCTCCGCACGGGCAGTGGTAATGGTCGCCGGTGACCGCCGGGTCCCGCCCCGTCCAGCAGTAGGTGCAGAGCTGGTCTTCGGGGAGCCCGATCGCCTTGATGAGATCGTCGATGCGCTGGAACGCGAGCGTGGTGAGGTTCAGCTTCTCGCGGATGAACTCGACCATCGCCTTGTACTCCGGCGTATCCGGATTCGTGTACTTCTCGAGATCGGCGTTCTCGCCCTCGTGTCCGCGCACGTACCGGCGGGTGATAAGATCGTACACCGACTTGGAGCGCGAGAAGTTGATGAACTGGCACGGATAGACGAGCGGCGGACAGGCGATACGCATGTGCGTCTCCTTGCATCCGAGCGAATAGAGCTTCGCCGCCTGCTTGCCGAGCTGGGTGCCGCGCACGATCGAGTCGTCGCAGAAGACGAGGGACTTGTCTTTGATAAGCCCGGGGATCGGGATCAGCTTCATCGAGGCGACGTGCTCGCGCTGCTTCTGATCCTGCGGCATGAACGAACGCGCCCAGGTCGGGGTGTACTTGACGAACGGACGCGAGAACTTGCATCCCGCCTCGTGCGCGTACCCGAGCGCATGGCTGGTGCCCGAGTCGGGAATTCCGCACGCCGCATCCGCCTTCGTCGGCGTGCGCTTCGCGAGCGCGCTGCCGCAGCGGTAGCGCGTCATCTCCACGTTGCGCCCCTCGTAGCTCGACGCCGGGTAGCCGTAATAGACCCAGAGGAAGGAGCAGATCGCCATCTTCTCGCGGCGCGGCACGAGCGTGATATCCGCCTCGGGCGTGAGCTCGACGACTTCGCCCGGGCCGATGTCGCGCACGTAGTCGTAACCGAGGTTCGGCAGCGCGCAGCTCTCCATCAGCGCAATCATCGCGCCGTCCTTCTTGCCGAGGATGACCGGCGTGCGGCCCCAGCGATCGCGCATCGCGTAAAGCCGTCCCTTGTCGTCGATCACCAGAACCGACATCGAGCCACTGACCCGCTCCTGGACGTATTTGAGCCCCTCGAGGAGCGATTCCTTGGTGGCCATTAAAGCAGAAACGACCTCGGTGGTGCCAACCGCGCCCGAAGTCGTCGAGAATTGAAGCTGCGTCCCGTTCTCCTTGAAGAGCTCGTCGAGTATCTCCTGCATGTTGTTGATGATACCGACGGTGACGATCGCGAAGGTCCCAAGACGCGAGACCATCACCAGCGGCTGGGGATCGGTGTCGCTGATGCAGCCGATGCCGACCTTGCCCGCGAAGGAGCCGATATCACGCTCGAATTTGCTGCGGAACTGCGCGTTTTGAATGTTATGAATCGAACGCTTGAAGATTCCGTCATCTTTGAGCACGGCCAGTCCGCCGCGATGAGTGCCTAAATGAGAATGGTAATCTGTACCGAAGAAAAGATCGGTAACACAATCGTCTTTGGCGATTACGCCGCAAAGTCCGCCCATAAATCCTCCTAGTTGTTTATGGGCTTGTATTATAGCATACTTCCCCCGCCCCTGTCAATTCGCCACGGACTGCGCCAGAGATTCCAAATTGGCGGGGGGTGGTCGCCGGCGGAGGCGGGCACCCCCCCAATTGGGAAGTACTTATACCATTAAAATAAAAAGGCAAGACCATTTAATGCCAAACAACC
>R11__coassemble_646_pt1 | contig 21734 bp, 18 predicted proteins | sample R11__metabat2_low_PE_023 | metagenome-assembled genome bin R11
CAAGAGCACCTTCGCCGCGAACGCGCCGAAGCCGCTCTTCATTCAAACCGAGGATGGTCTCTCGCAGATCGACTGCGCCCGCCTCCCGCTCGTCGGATCATTCGACGAACTCATCAAACAACTCAAGGACGTGCGTGACGAAGATCACGACTACCTGAGGCTTTGCATCGACTGGGTTGACGGGGCAGAACGCAGCGTCTGGGAGCGCGTCTGCGGCGACTATGGCGGCAAATGCTTCTAGAAAGGGGACGGCTGGTACGGCAAAGGCTACACCCACGCACTCACCTACTGGCGCCAGATCATCTCGCTTTTGAACGACATACGCGACCGACGGGCGATGGCGATCATCCTGATCTCGCACGCGAAAATCGAGCGCTTCGAAGATCCGGAAAACGCGTCCTACGACCGCTACACCCCACGCCTTCACAAGGCCGCGAACTCGCTCATCTGCGAATGGGTCGACGCCGTTCTCTTCGCCACGCGCCGGATGCGCGTCGATTCGACGACCGGCAAGGCGGCTCCAGTCGGAGCCGACGGCGGAGAGCGCATTCTGCGCACCAACGGAAGCCCCGCGTGCGTCGCGAAGAACCGCTACGGACTTCCGAGCGAGCTGCCGCTCTCGTGGTCTGCGTTCATCGAATGTCTCGGCAACAATAAGTAAAAATAAATCACAAGGAGAATCAGTAATATGGCTAGCATTAACTTCAACGCCGCCGAAGTCGAACCCTCGTCGTTCGACGTCATTCCCTCCGGAACCTACGAGGCTGTGATCAGCAATTCCGAATCGCGTCCCATGAAATCCGGAAACGGCATGGGCTTCAACTTCGAGTTCGAGATCATTTCGGGAGAACAGAAAGGTCGCAAGGTGTTCTGCTGGATCACCTTCGAGCACCGCACCAGTCCCGACGCGCAGCGGATCGGACGCGAGCAGCTCTCGGCGATGTGCCGCGCGGTCGGCGTCACCCAGCTCAATGACACAGCGCAGCTCCACAATCTCCCGATGATGATTACCGTGGCCATCGATCGCAATGACACGACCCGGAACATCATCAAGGGATTCAAGAAGCGCGCACAGGCCTCCGCACCGACTTCTTCGAGCGCTTCGGGAGCCGCACCGTGGGGGCGCTGAGTTTCGCGCTCCCCTGGCCTCCGTCCGTCAACCGGTACTACCGTCATGTCGGCCCGCGCGTGCTCATCAGTCGCGAGGGCCGAAAGTACCGGATGATGGTCGTGAGCCGTCTCGGCGGGCGATTTGAAAAGTTCGCCGGGACGGTAGGCCTCTCCGCAATGTGCTATCCGCCAGACCGACGAAGGCGCGACCTCGACAACCTCCTCAAGGCACTGCAGGATTCGCTCGTCCACGCCGGAGTGATGGCGGATGACTCGCAGATCAAGGTCTTGCACCTCGAAATGCGCGAACCGGCGCCGCCGGACGGATATGTACACATCCAACTAACGCCACTAGGAAACTAACCATGTTTGAACTTAGACCTTACCAGCACGAGGCTGTCGATTCCGTTTACGATTTCCTCCAGACAAAGGACACCAACCCCTGTGTCGTCATTCCAACGGCTGGAGGTAAATCATGCTGCATCGCGCAGGTCACCAAGGACGCTGTCGAGAAATGGCACGGACGCGTTCTCATCCTCGCCCATGTGAAAGAGCTCGTAGAGCAGAACTCAAAGGAGATCATGAATCTCTGCCCCGAACTCGATGTCGGTGTATATTCCGCGGGGCTCAATCGGCGCGACACGGAGGAGCCGGTGATCGTCGCGGGCATTCAGTCGATTTATAACAAAGTCGATCTGTTCGATCCTTTCGACATTATTCTCGTGGATGAAGTTCATATGGTACCTCCGGACGGCGAGGGACGCTATCAGACCTTCCTGCAGGCGGCGAAGGCGAAAAACCCGCGTGTCCGCATGGTCGGCTGGACGGCGACGCCGTACCGCACACAGGGCGGGCTTATCTGCAAGCCGGAGAACCTCTTCAACGAGATCTGCTACGAGGCGAACATCAAAGACCTGATCGACGGCGGCTACATCTCGCCGATCACCGCGAAAGTCGGGAAGACGCGCGCCGATCTCGACCATCTGCACATCCGTGCAGGCGAGTTCGTCGCCGAGGATGTCGAGAAAGCGATGGGCGAAGACCGGCTCGTTTCATCAGCCTGCGCCGAGATCGTCGAAAAGACACGGAACCGCAAGGCGTGCCTAATCTTCTGTACTTCGGTCGAACACTGCGGCAAGGTGGCGAAAGAGATAACGCGCATCTCCGGCGAGGAGTGCGCGATCGTGACCGGAGAAACCACACCCGAGAAGCGCGAAGAGACGATCAAGCGACTCAAAGGCGAGCCGGTGCAGGTCGATCTCTTCGGCAATTCCACGCTTCCGCCGCTCAAGTACTGCTGCAATGTGGCGGTGATGACGACGGGAACGAACATCCGTCGGCTCGACACCATCGCTTTGCTGCGCCCGACGGCGAGCGCGGGGCTCTTCGTCCAGATGGTCGGACGCGGCTTCCGCCTTTCACCGGAAACCGGAAAGACCGAGTGCCTCATCCTCGATTTCGGGAAGAACTGCGAGCGGTTCGGACCGATCGACGCGATCAACATCCGCGAGCCGGGATCGAACGAATTCGGTTCGCCCGCGAAAGTGTGTCCGCAATGCCAGGAAGTGGTTGCGGCGGGCGTCGCAATCTGCAAGGTGTGCGGATACGAATTCCCGATCATCGAGCGCGAGCGGAAGATGCACGAGGCGCACGCGGACAACGCGGCGATTCTCTCGGGCGAAGTCTCGATGAATTCCTATGAGGTCATCAACACGGCCTATCAGGTATGGAAGAAGCGCGGAGCCGCCGATGACGCACCGAGAACGGTGCGCGTCACCTACCGGTGCAAGCCGCACGAGGGCGAACTCGGATCGATCTACGACTCGAACGCGCTCTACTTCTCGGAGTGGGTGTGTCCGGAGCATACCGGCTACGCGCGGCAGAAGTTCGAGAAATGGTGGAACGCCAGAGTCGCGTCCGGCATCTTCAAGCCGTTCAAGGCGGAGGAAGTGTGCGAGGCCGGCTTCGCGGGCCTGCTGCGTCCGGTCATGAAAATCAACGTGAAGCGTATCGCGGGCAAGCAGTATCCCGACATCATCGGGTACGAGTTCGGGGATTTCATCGATCCCGAGGAAAGGAGAAACGAAGATGAAGAAATGGACGCTGGGGAGGAAGACTGGGACGACGTGCCTTTCTGAGGAGGAATGGTACGAGGAACTCGACCGGCAGGCGCGTCGCGCCGAGAAACGGCGGATGTTCCTCGTGAGCATGCTCGTCGGCTCCATTGCCGCGGCGACGCTCTGGGCGATTCTCTGGGGCGTCGTCCGCGGCATGGGGAACGGGCGGTACGATCCGTGGGTCGAAGCGCTACGCGCGGCAAGATAACAACTTCAACTTTGGAGGCGGTATGGTGATTCCAATTGAAACGGCGATGTCCTATCTCGCCGCCGGCCTGTGTGTACTCCCGGCGATCAAGGCCGAGAAGCGTCCGGCGATCGGCGGCTGGAAGCCGTGGTGCAGCCGACTGCCTTCCGAGTACGAGGCCAAGGCGTGGTTCGCGAACCATCCGGACGGCGTCTGCGTAGTAACGGGCAAGGTTTCGGGCAATCTTGAATGCCTCGATTTCGACAACCACGGCGAACTCTTTGGAAAGTGGCGCGATCTCGTAGCCCCCGACCTCTATGCGAAGCTGGTCATCGAACAGACTCCGTCGGGCGGTTATCATGTCCTATACCGCTCGGCGGAGTGTATTTCCGGGAACCTCAAGCTGGCCCGCGGCGAACGCGACGCGAAGATTGTCACTTTGATCGAAACCCGCGGCGAAGGCGGACTCTTTCTGTGCGCCCCGACCGATTGCTACGTACTCCAGCAGTCGGACTTCACACACATTCCGACGCTCTCAGTGTCGGAACACGAAGAACTCCTCGATGCGGCGAGAATGCTCAACGAGATCGAAGAGCTGCAAATTCGGCCCACGACGCGCGAGTTGGGTGAGCCGAGCAACGGCGCAAGCGGTTTGCTTGGAGCGCCCAGTGGGGCGGATTCCGGCCTTCCCGGCGATTTTGTGGTTCGCCCCGGTGACGACTATTGCAATCGAGGCGACATACGGCCTATTCTAGAGGCGCGTGGATGGCAACTGATTGGGTCTAAGCCGGACGGAAACGAGCTCTGGCGCCGACCCGGCAAGACGACTGGCGGACACTCCGCGACCTACGACGGCAATGTGTTCTATGTGTTTTCGTCGAATGCAGCGCCATTCGAGAGCGAGCGCGGCTACAGCCGCTTCCAGGTCTACGCTATATTAGAGTGTAACGGCGATTACACACGCGCCGCCAGCACTCTGCTCTCACAGGGGTATGGCGAACGTGCAAGCGACACAGTTGATTTCTCCGGACTTGGAAGCGATTCTTCCGGAGTCATTGCCGAGCAAAGCGCATCGCAACGCGGACCTTTGGCACTCGGCGAACTCGTGGAGCAATTCCCGAATATGAAGCCGGTACTGATCCACGGTTTCCTGCGAATCGGCGAGACGATGAACATCATCGCGCCGCCGAAGACCGGAAAATCGTGGCTCGTGACCGATCTCGCATTGAGCATCGCCATGGGAATTCCCTGGTTCGGTTTCCCGTGCGAGCGCGGCAAGGTACTCATCATCGACAATGAACTCCATCCCGAGACCTCGGCGAACCGCATCCCCAAGGTGATCGAAGCCCGCAACATCGAGCTTAGACGCGTTAAGGATTGGATATACATCGACAACCAGCGCGGGCGTCTCGGCAACATCGAGGAACTCGCTCGACATATCGACCAGCTCAAGCCCTACGGCTTTAAGCTGATCATCATCGACGCCTTCTATCGAGCGCTGCCAAAAGGAACCGACGAAAACGACAATGGCACGGTCGCTGGAATCTACAACACGATCGACAAATATGCCGCGGCACTCGACTGCGCATTCGTCCTCATCCACCACACTTCCAAGGGCAACCAGTCGCTCAAGGCGATCACTGATGTTGGAGCAGGCGCCGGGTCGCAATCCCGTGCCGCCGACACCCATGTCGTTCTGCGCCGCCATAAGGAACCGGGCGTCGTGGTGATGGAATCGGTCGTGCGCTCGTTTCCGTCCGTCGAACCGATCTGCCTGCGCTGGACATGGCCGGTATGGGACCGGGACGACACCCTCGATCCGACCGAGCTGGACGGCAAGAAGGAGGAAATCCGCAAGGAAGATCCTGAGCCCGGTGAAATCGCCGTGCGGCTTATCGAGCTCGTCCGCGATCCGCCATCGGTAAAGGGAGTGTTCATTGAGATGGTACGGAACTTCTACGGCATTCAGGCGAAGACCGCGAAACTCGCGGTTGAATCCGCGATTTCATCCGGCTTCATCCGCTGTGAACGCCTTAAGCACCCGCCAGAAGGACAGCATGCGGCGAAGTTCATCCTTCCACCTAATGTATCTTCTAAATCCTGATGGAAAATTATGAAAAATAGTGAAATACCCCGTTGCTATTCTCGAGTAATTACGGCAATATGTGAGGCGAAAATATGAACAGCGATTTAGAGAAAGAGATCAGGCAGACGGTCGATAGAATCGCCGCGTATGACCACGCGCAACTCTGCGAGGAATACCTTCTGCGCTTCGGCGGAGCGAAGACCTTCGGCGATGTTTTCATGCGTCGCCGTCTCGCTCAGCAGTACCAGGAAGATCGACTCGGGGGCTTCACCCCAAGCGAGATCGAAATGCTCTCGCGCGTCTTCAAGAAGGATTCGCACGGAACGCCGAAAATGCCCCGCAAGGGCAACCCAGGCGTCCGCGGCGTCACATACACCCGCGAATACAAAGGAAAGCTCATCGCGGTGAAGACGGCAGGCTACGGCAAGTTCGAATACGACGGCAAGCTGTACGATTCACTTACCGCCATCGCCAAGTTCGTCACCGGCACTCATCTCTCGGGACGCAAGTTCTTCAGACTGGAGGGTTCATCATGCCGCAACAAGTAAGATGCGCCATCTACTGCCGCAAGAGCGTGATGAAAGAAGCGGACATGCAGCAGGAGTTCAACTCGATCGACGCCCAGCGCGGCGCCTGCGAGGCCTACATCATGTCAAAACGCTACGAAGGCTGGGAATGCCTCCCGACGCATTACGACGACGGCGGATTCTCTGGCGGCACCTTGAAACGTCCCGCCTTTCAAAAGCTCATGGACGACGTCCGCGCCCACAAGGTGGACGCCATCGTCTGCTACAAGATCGACCGACTCTCGCGTTCCCTACTCGACTTCGCGCAGATATTTTCGGAGCTTGAGAAGCATAACGTGACTTTTGCGTGCGTAACGCAAGACCTCAACACTTCGACCCCGATGGGTAGGATGTGCACCAACATTCTCATGACCTTCGCCCAGTTCGAGCGCGAGGTCACCTCTGAGCGCGTAACCGACAAAATGGAAGCGACTCGCCGCAAGGGTCTGTGGCCCGGCGGCAGTGTTCCCTACGGCTACAAGCGCGAGAACAAGCGACTCATTCCCAATCCGGACGAAGCGCCGAATCTCGTGAAGATCTTCGAGTGGTTCGTCGAGCTCGGTTCGCCGAAGCTGGTCGTAAAGAAACTTCAGGAAAATCACATCCTTCGCGGACCGGGGAAGGAGTGGAACACCGAGATCGTCGGCACCGCGCTTCGCAATGTCGTCTACATCGGGCGCGTTCCTCTCCGCGAAGAATCCTTTCCCGGCGTCCACGAGCGGCTCATCTGCGACGAGCTCTGGGAGAAGGCGCAGGCGCTTCTCAAGAAGCGCGCAGCGGAGAAAATCACGCCATCAATGACGCTGGACAGCCCGGCGCTACTCACCGGCCTTGTGAAATGCGGACATTGCGGTGATGCCCTATCCTACACCTGGAGCGGCAAACGGAAAAACGGCAAGATCCGATACGGCTATTACACCTGCCGCAAGGACATGCGCCGCGGCGTCTCGACTTGTCCGGTACGATCGGTTCCCGCCCAGCTGATCGAGCCGGTGGTTGAAGCGCAGGTCATAACTTTCCTGCGAACGCCGACCATGATGATGGATTCGGCGACGAAGCTGCACTGTTCGCCATTCGATGTTCAAAAGCGCCTCGCAAATCCGGACGATTTCTGGAACTCGATGACGCCGAAAGCGAAACGCGATCTGATCGCCGATGTAGTGGAATCGATCACGGTGTATGAATCGTCCATCGACATCAAATTCAAGTTGAACGGGAACAAGCGACTTATGGAGGAATTGAAGAATGAATATCATGGAGACTGATGACGGGAACCTGCTCGTTTCCATCCCCATACAATTCAAGACCGTCTGCGGAAGGCGACGGCTCGAGATCGCGAACAAGGGCGAGGTAAGCGACCTCGATCTCGACGAATCTGGTGCGCTCATCAAGTTCTTCGCCCGCGCGAGGGAATGGACGCGGCTTCTTGAGTCGGGCGCATTCAACGACGTCGCCGAACTCGCCGAAGGACTGAAGATCGACCGTGCGTATGTATTCCGAATCCTGCGCCTTGCGAACCTCTCGCCGAAGATTCTGCGGGCGATCATCCGAAAGGAACTACCGCATGACTTCTCGAAGGAAAAGCTGTTCAACATCAAGAGCGATCTCTGGAGCGAACAGGAGCGGGAGATTGGGATCAGTGCTTAGTGCATAGTGCTTAGTGCAAAGTGCGGGCGGGGAGCGACAATCTTCCCGTCCGCTTTTTTTGTTTACGAGAGAGTGTGCAGGAAGCACACTTCGAGCAGTAAAAAGTCTCTGGCGGGGTAAAATTCATTACGAAATTATATCCGGTATGCGAATCATAGATTTCGTCAGTCACGCGGTAAAAAGGCCGTTTTTAAAGGGAAACGGCTCGTGGACTTTGTCCACGGGCAGTAGATACCATTTCGCCTTCTCACCCGCTCGCCCCCTCACCTCCAGCTCTCCTCAGTCACGCGGGATAGACATGGCTCAAGCGGAAAATACCGCAAATACTGGGCGAAATGAGGGTATCATAAAAAAGAAAAATCGGAGAGAACTCCGATTTCGAAAGATTGGTGGTGGCCAAGGCCGGGATCGAACCGGCGACACGCGACTTTTCAGGCCGCTGCTCTACCAACTGAGCTACCTAGCCATCTCAGTGCTTAGTGCCTGGTGCTTAGTACTTAGTGCTTAGTGGCTAGTGCTTAGTGACTAGTGACCAGCGACCAGTGCAGAAACAACAGACTTGCGCAACTTGCTTTGTGGAATTGGTAGGAGCACAGGGATTCGAACCCTGGACCCAGTGATTAAGAGTCACTTGCTCTACCAGCTGAGCTACGCCCCCATTCACCAGTGCTTTCGTTGGAGCGAGGAACGGGACTCGAACCCGCGACAACCACCTTGGCAAGGTGGCACTCTACCAACTGAGTTATCCTCGCAACCTCAAAACGAGACATAGTATATCATAATTGACGGGGGGTTGACAAGGGGGAAAATTAACTTTTTTCGTCGAGCCCGATAACCATCAATTTTGCGTGATTTACTTGCCTGGTCGCGACTAATTGGCGAGGTTACACGATAGGTTTTATGTATTTCGACTTCAGTGCGCCCCAGAAGACGACGCAGAAGGCGGAGAGCGGGATGGCGAGGAGGAGGCCGATGAGCGAATCGAAGACGGCGTACCAGAAGAAGAACGAGAAGAGGACGCCGGCGTAGCCGAGGCCGGTCTTGGCGCCCTGGATTTTCGGGGTGATGAGGTAGCCATCCATGATCTGGCCGGTGAGCCAGACGAGAATGACGCCGACGGCGCGGAGGGAAGAGCCGCCGTCGCCGAGGTAGGCGATGGATACGGCGACGGGGAGGCAGCAGACGGTGCCGAACATAGGGATCAGGTTGATGGCGCCGAGGGCGAAGCCGAGGACGAAGCCGCTCGGGAGGCCGACGAGCATGAAGCCGAGTCCGTACAGGACGCCTTCAATGAGGCAGATGACGACCTGGCGCTGGAAGAAGCTCACCAGGATGTCGAGGAAGGCGTTGATCTGCTCGACCAGAAAGGCTCGGGTTTCGTCCTTCAAAAACGTCATCTCCTTGACGTAATCTTCGCCGCGCATGTCGGGCTGGTTGAGGAAGTAGAAGAAGAACATGAGCGAGATGATCCAGCCCGCGACGCTGGAGAGGCAGCCCTTGAGCATCGCGCCGAGATCCTTGACCGGATCGGCGACGGAATTGAGGATGCTCGCGATATCCATCGACTTGATCTCGTCATGGACGCTCGGGATGTATTCGCCGATCCATTCCAGGGCCTTGCGCACCAGACTCGGGAACTTCTGCCAGAGTTCCGAGGCCTGTCCCGCCAGCGACGCTCCCCCGAACCAGAGGAGCACCACGAGCGGGACGAGAACCGAGAGCAGCATCACCGTCAAGGCGAGCTTCGGATTCTTGATGAGGCCCCTCCACCACGTGAGGTAGGGACGGAAGAACATGGCGAGAAACATGCCCGCGAAGACCGGCGTGATCGCCGGGGCGAGCAGTTTCAGGAGCGCGTGCATTCCGGTAAAGGCCAGGGCGACGAAAACGACGACGACGCCGAGGGCGGCGAGGGTGAGTCCGTTGCCGATGATCTTTTTCTGACGAGGGGAGAGGTCGAGATCGAGCATGGCTTAGAAGATTTCGCAGTTGGGGAGTTCGCCGACGATCGGACGGGCGTACTCGAGGAAGGCCTCGGTCACGTCGTGGCCGTTCTTCGCGATGTATTCCTTCGGAACCGAGCGGGTGAATTTCGCCGCGTTCTGGATCGGAACCGGCTTGAAATCGACCGCGTACTTTCTGCCCGGTTTGCGGACGATCGCGATCGTGCCCTTCGAGGGAATGTCCTTCACGCCGTCCGCCGCGGCGATCGCGCTCGCGACCGCGTTCTCGCCCGCCTCGAGCGCCTCGACGAGGTCGGTCTTGGACTGCACGCCGGGAAAGCTGCGCTGCAGATAGCCGAAGGTGTCGGCCCTGACACGCTTAATCTCGGCCTTCTCCTTGAGAATCTTGGCGAGCGCGTCCCCGAGGGCGCCGGTGCCGCTCATCTGGACATTGCCGTGCGAGTCCTTCTCGCCCGAGCCGAGCTTCGCGCCCATCGGCACGCCGTCCCTGCCGCGGATGCCTTCGGAAACCGCGCACACGCAGCGGCCGTACTTCTTCATCGCCGCCTTGACGTCTTTGATGAACTTCTCCTCGCTGAACGGAACTTCCGGCAGGTAGATGAGGTGCGGACCGTCATCCTCGCGCTGGCGCGCGAGCGCCGACGCCGCGGTCAGAAAGCCCGCGTCACGGCCCATGATGATGTCGATCTTCACCCCGCCGAGCGCGCGGTTGTCGAGATCGTCGCCCTTGAGCGCGCAGGCGACGAAGCGCGCGGCGGATCCGAACCCGGGCGTGTGGTCGCAGCTGCGGAGGTCGTTGTCGATCGTTTTCGGAATGTGGTAGGCGACAAGCGGATACCCCTCCTTCTCCGCCTCTTCGGCGACGATGCGCGCCGCGTCGGCGGAATCGTTGCCGCCGATGTAGAAGAAGTAGCCGACGTCACGCTTCTTGAACTCCTCGAAGATCTTGCGGCAGTCTTCGGCGTCGGGTTTGTGGCGGCAGCTGCCGAGCGCGGAGGACGGGGTGAGCGCGATCTTCTCGAGCTTGGCATTCTTGATCTTGGTGAGGTCGAGATAATCACCCTTCAGGATTCCCTCGACGCCGTGGAGCGCACCGTAGATCCTGCCGAAGCGCTTGGAGGCCTGCGCGGCGGTGACCGCGCCCACGAGCGAGGCGTTGATCACCATCGAGGGTCCGCCCGACTGGGCGATCACCATGTTCATTTTCTTCATTGCTTTATTCCTCATTGCTTGGTTGATTTCCCCCGTGTTGAAATCTGCCTACCGCGAAAGGATGTCTTCACGGACGTTCTTCGGCGCGAGCTCGAACTTGTCCGGCTCCATCGAATACGAGGCGCGGCCCTTGGTGAGCGAGCGAATCGCGGTCGAGTAGCCGAACATCTGCGCCATCGGCACGCGGGCGTGCACGAGCTGCAGATCGCCGCGCATGTCCATGTCGAGGACGTTGCCGCGGCGGGCGTTGAGGTCGCCCAGAATCTCGCCCACCGATTCCGGCGGGGTGGTGATCTCGAGCTTCATGATCGGCTCGAGGAACTCGGGTACGGCCGCCTCGGCCGCCTCGCGAAAACCCATCATCGCGGCTGAGCGGAACGCCACTTCGTCCGAAATCTCCGGATCGACCAGAGTCGCCGAGAGGCACTCGACCCTCAGATCGGTCATCGGGAAGCGCGCGAGGACTCCGGTCGCGACGCCGTCCGCGAGGCCCTGCTCGACGCACTCCTGCAGGTGCTTATCCGGGACGAGGTTGCGGAAGTCGCGCGAGAGCGCGATCTCCACGCCCTTGCCGCGTTCGAGCGGCTTCACCTCGATCTTGAGCTCGACCGCGTGGCGCTTGCCGCCGAGTTCGCGGTCGAACATGAAGTTCTTAAGCGCGGGCGCGGTCACGGTCTCGACATAACTGACCATGGGCTTGCCGGTGTTGGCGGCGCACTTGAACTCGCGTTTGAGGCGGTCGACGAGAATCTCGAGATGCAGCTCGCCCATGCCGGAGAGAATGGTCTGCCCGGTCTCTTCGTCTTCGCGGAACTGGCAGGTGGGGTCTTCGGCGGCGAGCGCCTTCATCGACTCGACGAGTTTGTCCTTGTCGGCCGAGCTCTTCGGCTCGATGGCCATGAACATCACCGGCTGGGGCGCGACGATGCGCTCGAGGTAGCACGGCTTCATTTCGGCGCAGAGCGTGTCGCCGGTCGTGCACTCCTTGAGGCCGACGATCGCGCCGATGTCACCCGCCTTGAGTTCGTCGACCTCGATCTGGTCGTCGGCGAAAAGCCGCACGATCTTCATGATGCGCTCGCGCTTCTTGGTGCGCGGATTGTACGCGTTCATTCCCTTCTTGAGGACGCCGCCGTAGACGCGCACGAAGAAAAGCTTGCCGACGTAGGGATCGGTCGCGATCTTGAAGACGAGCGAGGTGAGCATCTCGGAGGTCTCCTGGCGGCGGGTCACCGGCTCGCCGCTCTTCAGATCGGTCGCGGCGACCGGCGGACGGTCGCAGGGCGCGGGGAGATAGGCGACGATCGCGTCGAGGAGCGGCTGCACACCCTTGTCCTTGAGCGAGGTGCCGCAGAGAACCGGGACGAACTTTCCGGCGATCACCGCGCGGCGGATCGCGGGCACAAGCTCCTCTTTGGTGAGATCGCCCTTCTCGAGGTACGCCTCCATGACGCCCTCGTCCACGTCGGCCACTTTCTCGACGAGTTCGGCGCGGGCGAGCTCGGCGTCGTCCTTAAGCTCGGCGGGGATCTCCCCGACGGTGAAGGTCTTGCCCTCGGTGGCCTCGTCGTAGACGATCGCCTTCATTTCCACGAGGTCGATGACGCCCTTGAAATTCTCCTCCTTGCCGATCGGGAGGTCGACAGGGGCGGCGTTGGCCTTGAGTTTGCCGCGGAGCTCCTCGAGAACGCGGGAGAAATCGGCGCCCATGCGATCCATCTTGTTGACGAAGGCAAGGCGCGGCACGTGGTAGCGGTCGGCCTGGCGCCAGACGGTTTCGGACTGCGGCTGCACGCCGCCGACGGCGCAGAACACGCACACCGCTCCGTCGAGAACGCGCAGGGAGCGCTCGACCTCCATGGTGAAGTCGACGTGTCCGGGGGTGTCGATGAGGTTGATGGTCGCGCCCTTCCATTCGCAGGTGATCGCGGCCGAGACGATGGTTATGCCGCGCTCGCGCTCCTGCACCATGTAGTCGGTGGTGGTGTTGCCGTCGTGCACGTCGCCGTGCTTGTGGATCTTGCCGGTGTAGAAAAGAATTCTCTCGGTCGTGGTGGTCTTGCCCGCGTCGATGTGGGCGACGACGCCGATGTTACGGATGTTTGCGAGTTCGCTGTTCATAGTTGAAGTTTATTATATCAAAAATCAGTCACGGGGTTTTTGTCCGAAGTCGGGCTGACGCCGGCCGAGAAACGATTTGCGTCCGTTGTTCTTCTTGTTCCTGCGGTTGCGGTTCGCGGGATGAATCCACGGCGCGGTCGGCAGACCCTCCGACTGCGACCGGCCGTTGGAGCGCTCGGAGGTCTCGGAGTGGTAGGGCTGGTCGCGGTCGATGGGAATCGTCTTCTTGATAAGCCGCTCGACCGCCTTGAGCTGGGCGCGTTCCTCGGCGGTGACGAAGCTGATCGCCGCGCCCGATTCGCCGGCGCGGGCGGTGCGGCCGATGCGGTGCACATAGCTCTCGTTGTCGAGCGGCAGCTCCATGTTGATGACGCAGGAGACGTCGGGGACGTCGATGCCGCGCGAGGCGATGTCGGTCGCCACCAGCACGCGCACGTCGCCGCGGCGAAAGCCGTCGAGCGCGCGCATGCGCTGACCCTGGGTCTTGTCGGAGTGAATCGCCGCGCACGGGATGTTCTCCCTCAGCAGCTTCTTCACCACCCGGTCGGCGCCGTGGCGCATCTTGGTGAAGACGATGGTCTTCGTCCATTCCGGATGGGTCTTGAGAAGATGGATGAGCAGCGAGTCTTTGCAGGGCTTGTCGACGAACATCGCCCGCTGGTTGATCTTCTCGACCGTCGGGGTCTCGGGCGAGATCGTCACCTCCACCGGATCGGTCACCAGCGACGCGGCGAGTTCGCGCATCGCCTTGCCCATCGTGGCGCTGAAGAAAAGCGACTGCCGCGCCTTGGGGAGTTTGGAAATGATGCGCTTTATGTCCGGCAGGAACCCCATGTCGAGCATTCGGTCGGCTTCGTCAAGGACGAAGCACTCGACCTGATCGAGGTAGACGATGCCCTGGCTCATGAGATCGATAAGCCGGCCGGGACAGGCAATAAGGGTTTCGGCGCCCTTCTTGATGTCCTTGACCTGTCCGTACTGGCTCACCCCGCCGATGAGACAGGCGAACGGCAGCTGTACGTACTTGCCGTAGAGCTTCACGTTCTCCGCAGTCTGCACCGCGAGCTCGCGCGTCGGCGAAAGGACGAGTGCGCGGGGGTGCCCGATGTGGCGCGGCTTGCGCACCTTGACGAGATGTTGCAGGATCGGCAGCATGAACGCGGCGGTCTTGCCGGTTCCGGTCTGGGCGCAGCCGATCAGGTCGCGGCCTTCCAGCAGGGCCGGTATCGCCTCGCGCTGAATCGGGGTCGGTGTCTTGTAGCCCGCGTCGTCGATCGCGTGCTGCAGCTTCTGATCGAGTTTTCCGAATACGGTGCCGGTGAACATGATTTTGATTCCTTCAGTTGCAGACCGGATCAAGCGCTTCAAAGTCGATAGTGCCCTCAAAGACCTTCTCGGCCGGACCGATCAAAGAAACGTTGGCGAACTCTTCGCCATCGTATTCGCCGTCGATGACGAGCTCGTAACCGTGAACCGTCTTCACATGCACCGGAAAGCTCATGCCGTAATCGGCGACCCCGATCACCGCGGCAGCGACCGAGCCGGTTCCGCACGCGCCGGTTTCGGCTTCGACGCCGCGCTCGTAGGTGCGGATGGCGACTCGATGCGGCGGATGATACGAAACGAAATCGACATTGGTGCCGTCAGGGGCGAAGTCATCGGAAAGCCTGATTCGCCGGCCGACGGTTTCAACATCGACTTCGGCGAGGTGCTCGACGGGCACGATCTTGTGGGGAACGCCGGCGATGCAGAAATCTTCACGGAAGTCTTTGGGCGGCGGCACGCCGATCTTGACAAGTCCGTCATCCATAAGTTCGGCCGAAACTTCGCCGGCGATCGTCTCGAAGCGCATTGTGTCGCGTTCGACGGCACCGATCACGCGGGCGAAGGCGGCGACGCATCTGGCGCCGTTGCCGCACATCTCGGCTTCGGTTCCGTCGGGATTGAAAAAACGCATCTTGAAATCGGCCTTTTCACTGCGCTGCACGAGAATCACTCCCTCGCAGCCGATGCCGACGCGACGGGTGGCCATCGCGGCGATACGACGATGGTCATCGATCGGGAAGCGTCCGTTACGGTCGTCGATCATGATGAAGTCGTTGCCGGCCCCGTGCATCTTGACAAAAGGTATGGCGCGCATGGCTTCAGAATCCTCCGAAAATCGCCTCGCTCCAATCCATTCTGGCGCGGGGCATGGTTTCTCCGCCGACAAGCTTCACCAGGTCGGAGAGGACGCGAAACGCCTCGTCGAGCACGATGTCGTCGTCAAGCGGCTGGTTACGGTGAATGCGCGAACGTTTCTTTTTCTTGCCGCGGGGATTCGCTTCCTCCTCCTCGTCGGCATCCGTCTCGGTTTCATTGAGTTTGCGATCGGCCTTCATCATCGCCTTGCGCTCGGAGCGCTCAAGCGGAACGACGGTTCGGGACCAGAAATCGCGATTGCCGTTCACTACCGCGAGATGCTTCTGATAACGCTCGTCTTCCGCGCGGCGTTTTGCCGAGGCCTCCGCAAGGCGGGGAATGTAGGTCTCGAGATTCCATGCCGGTTTGATATTGTCGACGCGGCGAATGCGCGAGAACGGCAAAGCATACGGAAGCTTGTTCTCGCCAAGATCTTCCAAATCATTCATCACCGACGGCAGCATGATGTCGGAAGACACTCCCTTGAACTGGGTGGAGCGTCCGTCAATGCGATAGAAGCGGGCGGTGGTGATCTTGGCAGTGCCATACTCCTGATGCCAGCGGTTCACCTCCATCAGAGTCTGCACGGTGCCCTTGCCATGGGTGAGACGATCACCGAGAACGATCGCACGACCGGTGTCGCGGAGATGACCGGCGACGATTTCGGAGGCGGAGGCGGAGGCGCGGTCGATCAAGACCACCATCGGTTTGCGGAAGGCGGCGAGGTTGCCGCTCAGGCGCCGCTCGATGTATTCGATCATCGGCATGTAGGCGCGTCCGTCCCAGATCTGCACCACGGGACCGCGGTCGACGAAGACGCCGGAAAGCTTCTCGGCCTCGACGAGCGAACCGCCGCCGTCGCTGCGCAGATCGAGAACAAGGCCCTCGACGTCGAGTCCGTTAAACGTGCAGACGAGATCGCGCACATCGTTGGCGCAGCTGCGATAGCCATCGTCGCCCTCGCGCTTGTCCATGGTGCCGTAGAAACTCGGGAGATAGACGTAGCCGAGTTTGCGGGTTACCCCGTCAAGCGTAACGGTCTCGACGCGTCCGGTGGCGGCCTGGTCGTCGAGCTTGATTTCGTCGCGGACAAGTTCAATGCGCTTTTTGGTGGCGCCGGACGGATCGGACTTAGGGACGATTTCAAGGGTGACACGGGAACCTTTGGGTCCGCGGATCTTCTTGATCGTTTTCTTCATCGGCTTCCAGAGGATATTTTCCATCTCGCCGTCGCCCTGACGGACGCCGACGATCTTGTCACCCTCGACGATGCGACCGTCGCGATCCATGGGGCCGCCCGGCATGATTTCGTCGATCTTGAGCGCACCGTCTTCCATACCGAGCACCGCGCCGACACCGCAGAGGGTGAGGTTCATCTCCATGTCGAAATCATCCTTGGAAGTCGGGGAGAGATAATCGCTGTGCGGATCGTATGCGCGGGCTACGGCGGAAAGAAGCGCCTGCAGCACCTGTTCTTCATCCGGCTCGGTCAAGGCGGCATGAAGCTGGCGGTAGTATTTGATCATCGACTCTTCAGGCGTGTCGGGATCATTTGCGAGCGTTTCAGCGTCTTCGGTTTTTTCTTCAGGTTCATCGCTCTTGCCGACGGCCGCGCGTTTCGCCTTCTTTTCATCGGCTTCTTCCTGATCAAGCTCCTTGGCGAGAATGCGCACGAGCAATTCGTTCTTGAGCCGCAGGCGCCACAGCTCGTGCGCCTCCGCCTCGTCGGCAGGCCAGGGCGCGTCTTTGCGCTTGACCTGCCATGATTCGTTCGTGGTGAAATCAAAGGAACCTTCAGCGATCAAATTAGTGGCAAAGTTCACCGTCGAAGTCAGCCGCTCGAGATAGAGTTTGTTGAGCTCGTAGGCGAAGGATACATCGCCGCGCTTGAGCTCGTCGTCAAGGGTCTTCTCATGAACTGCGAGCCGGTCGAGATCGGTTTTCAAGAAAATCATGTGCGCCGCATCGTAAAACGTGACCAGGTTGGTCCAGGCGCGCTGCGAAATCTCATCGTCGACCGCGCGGTGGGTGACGTGACAGCGCGGCAGCATGGCGACGAAATCCTCGGCCACCTTGCCGTAATAGTCGCGGGGCTTGAGCTCGCCCGCGGATTGGCTGTTCTCGGCGGTCTCGGCACCGACAGCCATCGGCGAAACGCAAACGGCGACCAGGGCCAGCGTCACTGCCGCAATCGACGAATCGACGAATCGGAAAATCGAAGAATTCTTCATGCGATGTTCTCCATAAGTCCCACCAGGCGTTCGAGGTCGCCATACGGCAGCACGACACGATTGGTCTCGAAGGCGCCGAGCAGTTCGTTGGCATTGAGAATGACGGCGCCGTTCAGTTCGGCGCGTCCGGCGCGGAAAGTATCAGAAGCGAAGGCGAGTACCGGCGTCACGTCGCCGATCCAGCCTGCGCGGGCGAGGGTGGACTTCACGAGCGCGGCCTCGCGCAGTACCTGAGTAAGCGGGGGACGGGACGGAAGGCAGCCATCGGCGAGGATGCAGCCGTCCTCGATCGTCACCGGGGCGCGCCAGTTCTTGGTTTCGACGGCGAACACGCCGGCCGGTCCGACCACAACATGGTCGACGTGCACGCCCTCGGCGATGAAATCGTTGAAAACATGGTAACGGTCCGGGAGACGGCGAAGAATTCCCGAGACGAGCTCTTCACCGCGTGCGCCCTTGAAGAAGCTCTCCACATGCCGAACGCCTGCCGCGAGACTCCAGCCGGTGTAGGCCATGGACGAGACGAGGAGAATTGCGCCCCATAACATGGAAAGAAACGCGAACATCGCGACCGAAAAACCGATCGCGAACACACCGAGGAACAGCGGCCAGAGTCCGACCACGGTTCCTTTCACGCGGGCCCATTCGCCCGCAACGCCATGAATTGTTGCCATAAGTTTTATTTGAAGTTGGAGAGGGTTTTTACAAGCGCTTCGACATCGAGCGAATACTTCGCCTCGAGTTCATGCTGGGTGCCATGAGGAATGAATTCGTCCGGCCAGCCGAGCTTCAGGTCGGCGCCGATGGCCTCGCCGAGTCCGCCCGCGATCGATCCGTTCTCCAGCGACACTATCTTGAGCCCGGCTGCGCGCTGACGATCGAGAAGTTCACGATCGAACGGCTTCAGGTAGCGGGCGTGCACCGCGACCCCGCCGGTTTGCGCAGCAACCTCGCGCGCCCGCTCGTACCAATCGCCGGTCGCCCAGAGCGCGAAGCGCGGTGGCTGAGAATTGACCGATTGACCGATTGACCGATTAACCGATTGTGCGGGGGAAAGCTTGTTGTCGTGGGCTTGTTGTCCCTGAAGGTCGAACGGACGGGGAATGCGGCCGCGGGGATAGCGGATGACGGTGGGACCGTTGCGGGTGAGCGCCTCTTCGAGGAGCGCCTTCAGATCGGCCTCGTCCTTCGGCTGCGCGATCGTGAGATTGGGCAGGCAACGAAGCATCGCAAGGTCGAAGACGCCCTGGTGGGTGACGCCGTCGGCACCCACGACGCCGGCGCGGTCGACCGCGAACACGACGGGCAGATTCGAGAGGCAGACATCGTGCATGACCTGATCGATCGCACGCTGCAGAAAAGTGGAGTAGACGGCCACGACCGGACGAAGCCCGCCCGCGGCGAGTCCCGCGGCATACGCGACCATGTGTCCCTCGGCAATGCCGACATCGTGGAAACGCGAAGGATATTCCGCAGCGAAGTCGGTGAGTCCCGTGCCGTCGGTCATCGCCGCGGTAAGCGCCACGACGCGGTCGTTCTCCCGCGCGAGCGAACAAAGCGCCGCGCCGAAGGCCGAGGACCACGAGGGGGAATTGACCGATTGACCGATTGACCGATTAACCGATTGAGAATTGACCGATTTACCGATTGACCGATTAACCGATTGACCGATTGTCGGCGGGTATGGGAAGGGGCCGACGCCGTGCCAGGAGGTGGGGTCTTTTTCGGCGGGGGCGAAACCGCGGCCTTTGCGGGTGACGACATGAAGAAGCACCGGGCGCTCGTCTTTGCGGGCAACCTCAAGCGCCCGTTTGAGCGCGGCGAGGTCGTGTCCGTCGACGGGACCGAGATAGCGCACGCCGAGCTGCTCGAAAAAGACGGTTTTGCCCATCAGGATGCGTTTCAGAAAGGCCTTGAAGCGGCTGATCGGCTTGTGGAGACACCCGAGGCCGATCATGCGCTGAAAGCCCTTGATCGCGTTTTTAACCCGATTGTAGCCGGTACCGGCGATAAGCCGGCCGAGGTAGGTCGATAGCGCCCCGGTCGGACGGGATATGCTCATGCCGTTGTCATTCAAGACGATGATCACCTTCGAGCAGGAAGCGACGCAGTTGTTGAGCGCCTCGAGGCAGGTGCCGTTCACGAAGGACGAATCGCCGATCACGGCAACGACCTGCTCATCCGTACCTTTGAGATCGCGCGCCGCGGCGTAACCCTCGGCAACCGACAGCGCGACCCCGGCATGACCCGCGATCGCGGCATCTGCCTTGGATTCGCCGGGATTGGGAAAACCGGAGATGCCTCCGAATTGCCGAAGGGACGAGAACCGCTCGAGGCGTCCGGTCAGAATTTTCCAGGCGTAGGCCTGATGACCGACATCCCAGACGATGCGGTCTTTGAACGGATCGAACGTCTCGCTCAAGGCGAGCGCGAGCTCGACCGCGCCAAGCGACGACGCAAGATGTCCGCCGGTCTTGGAAACGGTCTTGAGAATTATCTCCCGCAACTCGCCCGGTGTCATTCTGCGTTCCTCCGTTTGAGAATGAGGAGCGTGGTGGCGTTCTGTCCAAACATATCTTCTTTCAGCACGAGATCATAACGGTTCTTAAGCGCGTTCCAGCGCTGCATCTGCTTTTCCATCGGCGTCTCGGTGCAGGCGGGAGGATCGATCGCGAAGGTATAACCGCTCAATGCGGCGATCGAGGGCTCGGCGTTGCGCAGCAGGTCGAGCCATTCCTCGTCCGTAAACTGCGAGAACGGACCCATCTCGAGGCCGCGAGGCACGCGCCGATGAGTTTCGATCGCAAGATAGAGATCTTGGGTAAGGAGGGTCTTGCCGCCGGGATCAATCGCCTCGATAATACGCGCGATATCCTGAAGCTGCCGGAGTTCGCTCTTCTGCTTCTTGAGCGACCAGAACCGGTCCTGTCCGTTCACCGTCCACTTCTCCAGCATGGGATTGCCGAACGCGCAGGCGAAGGCAAGACCGAGCGCGAGGAGCGGACTTTTCGGCGCGGGTGCCCGCGTCGCGACGAACACCGCGAGAAGCGCCATCACCGGCACCTGATAATCTTCGTAGGGAAATGGAGCCACGATCTGCACCGCGAACACCGCGAGGAATCCGAAAAGCGCGAGCTTCGCCTCGAATCCCTTCAAAAATTCTTTCGGCGCGGTGAAAAGCGCATAACCGAAAAGGACGAACACCGGCAGATACCACCGCACCAGGCGCGACACGCTGCCGGCGGTGAAAAGCGGATCGAACCCGCCACGCGCCGCGTGATACGCCTGCGCGGCGAAAAAGCCCGCGCGAGCGCCATGGTCGAGCAGGAACGGACCGAACGTCGCGACGAGACCGAACGCCCCGCCGAGTCCGAACCAGAGAAACGTGAAGCGATAGCGCCTGAACGCGACGAGCAGCGCAACACCGGTCACCGCAAGAAGCGCACCGAGACTGATGCGCGAACCGGCAGCGAAAGCAAGCGCGAGCCCGGAGACCGCGGCGGAAACCGCGCCGGCGAAGCGGCGGGCAAATGAAGGTGCACAGCCGTCATCACACGAGGCAAACTCAAGCGCATAGCTGAGAAACAAGAATCCGATGACCGCGAACGTTCCCGCGAGCGCGTAAGTCTTGGGTATCGCGAGGTAGTAAAGATGGTAGAGGTTGCAGCCGAGCAGGAAAAACGTGACGAGGCCGGCGACGCCGCGGCGCTCCGGGGGAACCATGCGACGCGCGAGCGCGACCGCGGCGAGAATGCCTGCAAGCCCGATGGAAAGCGTGAGCACGCGCGCACCCAGAAGTCCGAACGTCTCCCAGACAAAAGCGAGACGGGAATAGACAAGCGGCATCAGCGGCGCCTGGGTATAGGCGAAATCTCGGTAAAGGAGGTTGCCGTCCTTCACCATTTGCGCGGCGTAAAGATACCACCCTTCGTCCTGGTTCAATCCGCCGTAATACACCGACAGACAGGAAAGGACAAGGAAAGCTATCCCCGCCAGAAATCCATAGCGCTTCATAAGATGGATATTATAGCATAAATTCCACCTGGATGTCTTCTCAAATACAGTGTGGATTGCGGAAGTAACTGCACCGGTTTTGGTGCGGTTAACAGCGCGAACACGTAGAAGATCACCTGGCTATCGGCAGATCAATGGCGAAGCCAACACGAGCACACTTCCCATGGGAAGTCAGGTGCGTTTAGTCGCGCGAATCATCAACTCCGACCAGCTCAGCTCTCGCTACCGCTTCGCAGGTTTTAAAGAGCTTCGCGACAGTCAACCAATTTCCGCTGAAGTTTCAGATAAGCCGATGTGC
>R11__coassemble_650_pt1 | contig 21672 bp, 19 predicted proteins | sample R11__metabat2_low_PE_023 | metagenome-assembled genome bin R11
TGCTTCCTGCGTGCTTAGGGGACAGATCCCCGAGGTCATTATTGCGCAAAGCGCGGTGGTGGCTGGTGTGTGTGGCGCGTGGTGGGACATTGTGTCCCAGTGGATGCGCGTGGCGAAGGCGGTGGGGTAATGGCCGAAGCCATGGATAATTGCGCACAGCCTGGAAACGTTCAGATTCCCTCCGGGGAGTCTCAAGCTGTTATGACGGGACGACCTTTGGGTGGTCCTACTTTTAAAGAATGCAAGAGTACTGGTGCTGCCGTCGATGTTTCGGATTTGGTCGATATCTCAAAAGTCATTAAAGTTGAAAAGATCGACGTCTCGACTCTCCCGAAGAAATACGTCTATTTTTTCTTGAAGAGGTTATTCGATATCGTCTCTTGTTGCGTTGCGATAGTGATTTTGGCTATCCCGATGTGCATCATTGCCATTCTTATCAAGAAGGACAGTCCTGGCCCGGTCTTCTATAAGCAAGAGCGCTTGGGCAAAAATGGCAAGCCGTTTATGTTGATAAAATTCCGCTCCATGTATATCGATGCTGAGGCAAGAGGTGCCCAGTGGGCACAGGACGACGATCCTCGTGTTACCCCTATTGGCAAGAAGCTTCGATCTACCAGGTTGGATGAACTGCCACAGTTTTTCCAAGTGGTGTCCGGAAAAATAAGTTTAGTAGGCCCTCGTCCAGAACGTAAGGTTTTCTATGATGAGTTTGAAAAATATATTCATGGATTTAATCAGCGGCTTGTGATAAAGCCGGGTATTTCGGGTCTTGCGCAGGTTTCTGGCGGATATGATTTGAAGCCCGCAGAGAAGGTCGTCTATGATATCGACTACATTAAGAATTGCTCTGTTGGACTCGATTTGAAGATTATCTTTAAGACGCTCAAAATTGTTTTAACGCACGAGGGTGCACGGTAGATGCTAGAGCATAATTATTCTGTATTGATGTCGGTGTATGAAAACGATAAGCCGACTTTTTTGAGCCAGGCCATTCAAAGCATGGTTGATCAAACAGTGGCGTTTCATGACATGGTACTGGTATGTGATGGCCCTATTCCTGAAAGCTTGAATGCCGAGATTGCGTATTGGGAAACTGTATTGGGTGCAAGGCTTAACGTTGTGAGGCTGGCGAAGAACGGCGGTCTGGGGAAGGCCCTGCAGGAAGGTTTGCGCTACTGCGTGTGTGAGGTAGTGGCTCGCATGGATTCCGACGATATCTCACGCCCAGACAGGTGCGAAAAGTTGCTTGTCGCCATGCAAGATGGCAAACTTGACCTGGTGGGTGGCGCCATCGAGGAGTTCATTGAGGTTCCGGGTGATAGCGGATCAGTGCGAGCTTTGCCACTTGCGTACGATGGCATAGTAAAGTACTCAAAGACGCGCAACCCTTTCAACCATGTGTCGGTGATGTTCCACAAAGAAATTGTAGAAGCGGTCGGAGGATACAAGCCGTTTCACTTGATGGAAGATTATTACCTCTGGGTGCGCATGCTCATGGGCGAGTGCCGCGTTGCGAACATTCCTGACGTTGTGGTTGACGTTAGGGTAGGTGATGGTATGTTCGAGCGCAGATCGAATCGTGAATACCTGGTTGACCAGCGTGCTTTTTTTGGCCAGTTGCTCAAAATGGGTTACATCTCACGTGGGCAATATGCAAAAACCATGGCTGCGCGTACGGTGGTTACCTACCTGCCGGCAAAAAGCGTGGCGCGCGTGTACAGCACTTTTTTGCGCAAGGGAGGGCAAGATGCCAAGTAGCGGGCCTACTCGCGTTCTGCATTACTTGTCTAGCTTGCATATCAGTGCGGGAATGGCGCGTGTGGTGTTCAATTATCAACAGCACCTTGACCCGCGGCGGGTGCAATTTGACTACTTAATCATGAACGATTATGTGCCAAGCCTGCAATCGCAGGTTGAAGCTATGGGTTCGAAGGTGTACGTGCGACCGTTTAAGGGAGCAGGCCTTCCAGGGGCTGCCGTGCGCAGTTTCTTTGCCGAGCATGAGAGCGAATACGATATTTTGCATTGTCATCAAGTGTTTGGTCCGCAAATTGCGGGGCGCGCAGCCCGTAAGCATGGTGTTGGGCATGTGATCGCCCATAGCCATTCGACGAAGTTTTCTGACAAGTCGAACAGCGCCCGCCGCAACAAGTTTCTTTCGAAGTTCGTGGGACTGTGCGCCACAGACTACATAGCCTGTGCTGAGGATGCGCGCGTGCTGCTGGGTTCCCATGGCGCCGAGGCAACCATTTTGCATAATGCGGTCGATTGTGAAAAATTCGCATTTGACTCTTCCGCTCGTGCACGCATTCGTGCTGAATTTGGCGTGCGTGATGACTGTTTGCTCGTAGGGACGCTCGGACGCTTGGCGCCCCAGAAAAATCAGACGTTCTTGGTTGATGTCGCCGCGGGTTTGCGTGGCGCAGGTGTGCCATTCAAAATGATTGTTGCAGGTGAAGGGAAGCTTCGTGCGCCTTTGGAGCAAAAGGTACGAGATACGAACCTGGACGACTGCGTGGTGCTGTGCGGGGCTCGCGATGACGCCGCGGCACTTTACAGCGGGTTTGATGTGTTTGTGCTGCCGTCGTTGTTCGAGGGGCTGCCCGTGTCGGCTGTGGAAGCGCAGGTTTCCGGATTGCCGTGCTTTCTCAGTGACACTATAACCTCCGAGGCTTTGTTCGGAGACGGCATGCGCTTGTCAATTGCCCATGGGCCGACCTCGTGGGTCGGGGCCATTGCAGATGCAGGCTTCACGTCGGAGAAATGTCGCAAACGTGGTGTAGAGAATGCGCGTATAAGCCATTTCGATATCGCAACTGAGGCAGATCGCTTGGCTCAATACTATGAGCAGCTAGCGCAAAAGTAATGTGTTGGCGGGTGCGTGGTAGCTGCGTGCAGTATCATGCTTTTCGATTGATTTTGCAGCAAGGAGGTGCAAGCCCTAATGTTTAGCTTTTTGAGTTCGACGTATTTGATCGAGCGTTTATTCGGCGTGGGCACCTATGTGGCTTTGCTGCTTATATTCTGCAACATCATTGGTTCGTGCAAGCGCACAAACGTGAAGCGTTGGCTGGTTGTGTATGCGACTATCCTTGCGGTGCTGGCATTTTTCTATGTGCCTGGCGCCAATGCCGATCTTGTGAGCCTCACCTCTTATATGCATAGCTGGTCAGCACAAAGCCCTCGGTGGCTGATTGAGAGTATGTCAGCTTCGAGCACACCAACCTATGTATTGTACTTTTGGCTGATAGGAAAATTGGGTATTGATGGTTTGTTGCCTGCCGTTACCACGTTTTTAGGGATGTTGTTTTTATTTGCACCTATTGGAAACCTTGCGCGTCGTGCCGATGTCAAACAGTCGGTACTGCCATGGATTTTGGCGCTTATGATGTGCTTCGGAATCTTGATGGGTTTTGCGAGCAATATTCGCAATGGCTTGGCCTTCTCCATGATTTTTTGGTGTTGGTATAAGGAGGCTTTTGAGGAAAAATCGGTGCTGCTTCACTTACCTTTGTACGTTATCGGCGGCCTTATGCACTCTGCTGCCTTGGCTTTAGTGGCACTGCGTCTTGCTCTGCTGATTGCTCAGCCGCAACAAACATTGGGCAAACGATTTATTTACCTGCTGGGTGTTGTGCTTGTGGTCTTGTTTGTTATGCGCAGCGGTAGTGCTTGGTGGGATGGCATGATGGAAAAAGGTACCAACTACTTGTCTAATGGTGGATATTCCTACGTGTGGCAATACCTTCTGCATATAATCATGCTGGCTTATACGGTATATGTCCTTTTCGTCGGCCGCCGCTGCCGTTGCTATTCAGTCGGAGCCAAACGTTTTCGTCAAGCCGCGATTGTGATGTCGGTAGGCCTTTTCGTGTTTTTGCCTTTGAGCTACGCTGCGTTTACCCGTTTTTGCGACTTTGTCTTCTTTGTGATAGCGATCGTTGCAGGCGAAACGCTGAATGACGATGACGTGACAGTTTACGCTCCGCGCTTTGGAAGCATTACCGCTGCTGCGGTTGTGATTTGCTTGGCCCTGTCGGTAACGCGTGGAAACTTGTCTGGTTTTAAATATTTTTTGATCGAGGGATAGTAATTTTATGAGCAAGCTTTACAAGGCAAAGTCGACGATGCGTTTTTTGGCCATGAAATGTAAGCCTCTCGTAAAGGTTGTGCGCATGATGAAGTGCAAATGGAATAATGCCGACAATGTGGGAAAAATTCTTCGTTCCGATGGCGCTGAGGTTGCCGCGCGCATTCAGCGGATTTTGACTGATGCTGGTATTGAGACAAGCCTCGCGTGCGGGTCGTTATTGGGCGTTGTTCGTGAAGGCCATTTCATGGCACATGACGATGATCTTGACTTTATGGTGGTGGTGACGCCTGGATTCGACTGGGACGCTGTGCGTATAGCGCTTGAGCCTGAGGGGTTCACCCTGAGGTATCACTACATGTTTGGCAACACCATTACGGAGCAAACGTACGCTACGGATAGCGGTTTCCGGTTCGACATCTTCGGCTTTGTTGCGGACGAAGAAACGTCGACCATGCGTCTTTTCTATTACGCCCAGCGGCGAGACATGATTTACGAGAATCCGGGCGACTCGTCGGTGTGGTATCGCGACTTACCGTTGTGCCGCAACATGGTTCCAGTCGAAGTCGAGGGCCACACACTTGTCATCGCCGGCAATGCTGAGGACATACTGGCCGTCCATTACGGGCCCGATTGGCGCGTGCCCGACACGGGCTGGAGCCCCAAGGAGGCGCTGGTTTTCATGGATGGTGTCATAGGCAAAAGGGTGGTGGAGGCGTAAATGGCTTTGCCTCGTCGCTACAAGGACCTGTTTGCCAACATAGGGTGGATCTCGCTGAGCAAGCTCTCTTCGGACATCCTCGTGTTTTTGCTGGTTCCGTTTTACACGCGCATGCTCACCACCGAGGAGTATGGCATGTACGACATGTGCCACACGTTTGTGGTGCTGATGATGCCCATCCTCACATCGAACGTTGCTGAGGCGTTGATGCGGTATGCCTTGGCAGAGCGCGAGAATGTCAAGGACAGCTTCTCGTGCGCGGTGGTGATCAGCGTTGCTGCTGTTGTGGTGTCGGGCGTGGTGGCTGCGTTGCTGTATGTGTTGCCAACCCCCGCGCGCGACTTGGGGTGGGCCATCCTGCTGACATGGCTCATGCTGACAATCGACATATTCAGAAAGTTGTTCTCGCAGTTCACGCGCGGCATCGACCGCTTGGGGCTCATGGCTGCTGGGTCCATCACCAATGCCGCCACCTTGGTAGTGTTCAGCGTTGTGTTTTTGATGCCGCTTCATATGGGTGTTAATGGGTACTTCTTGGCACAAATACTGTCGTCGGTGTGCGGGGCCTCGCTGATGTGCATTGGGTGCAAGGGGTGGACGTACTTGCAAAAACCCACGCTTACCCAGGCCAAGCGTTTGTGCGGCTACGGCATGCCGCTATGCTTGAACTCTCTTGCCTGGTGGGCCAACAGCTTTTTGGGACGCTACTTTGTCACGTTCTTCTGGAGCTTGTCGCTTGAGGGCATCCTTGCCGCTGCGTATAAGATTCCGTCAATTCCCAAGGTGCTGCAAAACATCTTCATGCAGGCGTGGCACATCTCGGCCATCAAGGAGTTTGGCAGCAAGGATTCCCCGCAGTTTTTCAGCCAGGTGTACAACGGGCTGTGCGCGGCCAGCACGCTGCTTACGTCGGGCACTATTTTGCTTATGCCCATCCTCAAGGTGATTATGTTCTCGGAAAGCTACTACGACGCCATCAACTACGTGCCCATATTGATGTTTGGTGTGGTGTTCAACGGCTTGGCGTCGGTTATCACGGGTGTGTATGCCGCCGTGGGCGACTCCAAGCCCATGGCGCAGGCGGCATTCATGTCGCTGGGTGTGACCATAGTGGCCAGTATTGTTTTGGTGCCGCCGTTCGGGGCATATGGTGCTGCTGTATGTTCGGTGCTTGCCAGTTTCACGTTGTGGATTTCACGCTTGGGACATTCGCGCCGCTACTTGAAGTTCGAGATCAAGTGGCGCCAAAACATCGCATGTTTGGCGTTGCTGTCAATCCAGATTGCCGTCCAGTTTGCGTTGGGCGAGTGCCTTGTGAACACGGTGTTCCAGTTTGCGGCGTGCGTGGTGGCGCTGGCAATTTTGGTGAAGACCATCGGAGCAAGACGATTGCGCGGACTGGTTTCAAACATTGGCCGCAAAAAATAGGTAAGTGGGTTGCATGATGAGCAATGAGCAAAGAAATGCGGTTTCGAATCTGCACGAGCTAAGCCTTGATGATGTCCATGCGGTGAGTTTGGAGATGCTTAAGATCGTAGATAGGCATTGTGACGAGCATGGCATAAGATACTATCTTGCGTATGGGTCGCTTTTGGGCGCCGTCCGCCACAAGGGATTTATTCCGTGGGACGATGACGCTGACTTGTGGTTTCCGCGAGAGGATTTTGAAAAATTCCTAGAGACCTTCAAACCCTTTGGACATTATCGCATCATTAAACCTTTCGACAGCCGATATCCGTTTTCGTGGGGAAAGCTGGTTGATACGCGCATATGCTACTACAACGGGCACTATAAAATGCCTGACGATTATGGTATGACGCTTGACTTATTTCCGCTCGATGACAGCTTAGGGCTCCAGCAACGTAAACGAGCCCGACGTTGTGCCGCGTTGTTTGAAATTGCGAATAGCGACTATCGGTCATGGGCGAACCTGTCATGGAAGCGACGTATCAAGAAGATGGCGCGCCCATTTGTGCGTGCGTTACCGGACTCCGTATATGGGGCCAAAAAATGGGATGCAATTGCGCATGAGGGCACATCGGACGAATATGTGCGACTGGGGGTGTCAGAAGAGCGTTATCCTAAGCGGCATTTCCCCAAGGTGTGGTTCGGCGAGGGAGTGATGGTTGACTTCGAGGGGTGCCAGTTCCGCGTGCCGTGCAATTTTGAAGACATTCTTGCGCGTTGCTATGGCGAAAACTGGCGCGAGCCAGTGGAGTATCCGCGTCATGCGCATGTGTATTGGCGCCCAGAATTCGACCCGGAAAATGGCTGCAGTCATGGCGTTGCGGGGGAGGAGCGCCATGAATGATGTGCAACAAGCCATCTTAGGCACGTTTGAGGCCGTGAAAAGCGCTTTTGAAACGCTGAATCTGCGCTATTTCGCCATAGGCGGCACAGCCATTGGGGCTGTGCGTCATGGCGGATTCATCCCTTGGGATGATGACATCGACATAGCTTTGCCCATTGAGGACTACCTGCAGTTTATTGCTCGTGCGAACGACGTGCTTCCTGAGCGGTACCGACTTCAGACATTCAGGGGCAGCGAGCACAACCACAACGTGTTCGCCAAGGTGGTGGACACAAAAACTACCTGCATCGAGCGAAAGGAAGCGCCATACCCTGACGCCTACAAAGGGGTTTGGGTCGACATCATGCCCATGTCGGGCGTCCCGAAAGGGTCGGCGGGCACGGCGTTCGTGAGGCAGGTGGAGAGGTTCTGCTATGTAAGCCACGTGCTTCCGTGGCGCCTTAGCGACATGGAGAAGGCCTCTCATAAGGCGCTGTGGATTGCCTGCCGTCCTATGAAGTTGCGGCATTCCGCGCAAGACGTTTTAACAAAATGGGAGAACCTGCTTGCGGCGCACCCATTTGACGATGCCGAGTTGGTGGGGTACACGTGGTCACGGCGTTTGGAGAAGTTCACGTTCCCCAAACAGTGGTTCGACGGTTGCGTGGAGATGCCTTTTGAAGGCATGACCATTTCCATGCCCGTCGGCTACGACGCCTATTTGACAAGCCAGTTTGGCGACTATATGACCATTCCCCCCAAGGAAAAACAAGTTGTACACTTTGTGTTTACGGACTTACATACGCCCTATGCCGAATATGCCAAGAATCCCGGCAAGGTGCAAGAAGCGTTCAAGTAGGAAGGTTCCGACATGGAAAAGACAGCCACCGAGCAGATCATAGGCTATACGACCGGCGTTTTTGACCTGTTCCACATAGGGCATTTGAACTTGCTCAAGAACGCGAAGGGCATGTGCGACAAGCTTGTCGTCGGCGTGACCGTGGACGACCTGGTTACCTATAAGGGCAAGCACGCGATGATTCCCTTTGAGGACCGCATCGAGATTGTGCGCAGCATCAAATATGTGGATGCGGCGGTTCCCCAGTATGACATGGACAAGCTGACCGCATGCAAGAAGATCGGAGCCACGGTGCTGTTCGTTGGTGACGATTGGTACGGCACCGACAAGTGGCAGCACTATGAGCAAGAATTTGCGAAGGAGGGCATCCGCATCGTGTACTTCCCGTATACAAAGGGCGTTTCCTCCACGAAGATCACCCAGGCCCTGAACGCCGTGAGGAAGGATTAGCACGATGGCTGGCAAAATTGCGGACATTCCCTATTGCTCAAGCAGTTTTTTGATGCACCGCACCGTTATCGACCAGACCAAGGTGTTTGACGTTCGTCTTCCCATTCGGTATTACAGCAGGGGCGAATGCGACCAAATTCACGACAGCTTCGAACTTGAGGCGTCCCTGAAACGCCAGGTTGAGGAAGCGTGCAAGGGTGGGTGCGCCGCACTTGCCTTGAGCGGTGGTATAGACTCGGCAATTTTGGCGAAGTTCATGCCCAAGGGCTCTAAGGCATACACCTTCAAATGTGTGGTGCCCGGCATCCAGGTTACCGACGAGTCCCCCCAAGCGGCGAGGTATGCCCAAGAGTGCGGTTTGATCCATGAGGTCGTTGAAATTTACTGGGAGGACGTGGAGGCGTTTGCTCCGAAGCTTATGCTACACAAAGGGGCTCCCATACACTCCATCGAGGTCCAGATATACAAGGCCGCATGCAAGGCGAAGGCCGACGGGTGTGACATCTTGATTTTTGGCGAGAGTGCCGACTGCAACTATGGGGGCTTGAGCAATGTCATGTCCCGGGAATGGACCTTTGGCGAATATGTCGATCGCTATTCGTACGTGCTTCCCTACAAGGCGCTCAAGGAGTGGTCTTTGGAACTGACCCCGTTTGTGCGACATTGTCGCCCTGACGGCTTTGTGGACGTCCATGAGCACTTCAGAAACGAGTACTTTCCCGAAAGCATGGGGTCGTACGCCAACGCGATGGAGTGCGCCGGGGTCGGGTTGGTTGCGCCGTATGCCAACACGTGGATGGCGTGCGACATGGACTACGAGCGTGTTCGCGCAGGCGAGAACAAGTACCTTATTCGTGAGGTGTTCAACAGGCTGTATCCAGGGTGGACCGTCCCAAAGAAGACGCCCATGCCGCGTCCGACCGAGCAATGGCTGGAGGGGTACGCTCCCACGCGTTCTGAGTTTTGGCCCAACTGCACCACCAACATGACAGGTGATCAGAAGTGGCTGGTGTGGGCGCTTGAAGCGTTCTTGAATCAATTAGACACGTTGCCCGAGTAATTTCTCGTGCACAGTTTGCCGCATGCTGCCATCTGAGTGGCCCCATGCCGCCTTATCGCGCGCTGTCTGCAGGCGCGCCCGTCTTGGTCGCTTTTGCAATAAGGTAGGCGTTGAACAACTCGACGTCCTCGGGTGAGGTGATCTTGATGTTCAGCGACGAGCCCTTGCTGAAGTACAGGCGCACGCCCAGCGCCGCCATAAGCGATGTGGTGTGGGGGTCGATGCGCTCGAAGATGTTTTGACGCGCGCCCTGGTCATAGAGCTCGCGTAGCACCTGATAGCGGAACGTCTGTGGGCTGTTGAGGCCCATCACGCGGTCGCGGTCGCGCCCAACGACGCTTGAGCGGTCGTTGTCGGCGGCGTCCTTTTCGGCCAGGCACAGCACCACGGGGTCCGACGAGATGCCGTTGCCGTGTTCCTGCGCCACACGGATGGAGTCGACGATGATGTCCTCGGTGACGAACGCCCCTGCCGCAAAGTGGATGGCCACGATGTCGTCGGGCTTGCACACGGCGCCCAACGCATCCAGGCCGTTGATGACCGAGCCCTGGTAGGTGCTGCCCCCGGGCACAACGTAGTGCACCTTGGTAAGGCCGTACTGTTCCACCAGGCTGTTCAGCACGTCGATGTAGCTGGCGATGCACACCACCTGGATGGCGTCTATCTCGCTGCAGTTTTGGAACGCCTCAAGCGTGTGCACGATGATGGGCTTGCCCTGCACCTCGATGAACTGCTTGGGCACGCCGGCCCCAACGCGCGTGCCGGTGCCCCCGGCAAGGATCATGGCGATGTTCATGTAAACCTCCTGGCCGTATGCTACAGCTTGATGTGCGAGACAAAGTGGTGGCCCACGCGTTTTTCCTTTGGCGGCAGCGTGAGGTAGTCGCCGTACGAGAAGGTGAGGTAGGCGTCAAAGTGGCGCGAGCCCAACACCGTGATGTTCTCGAAGGGGAAGTTGTCAAGCTCGGTAAACCACAGCTTTGGCATGGCGTAGCGCTGTGAAAGCGGCAGCTTGTTGTGCTTGCGGAAGTACTTCCCAAACGACGCGAAGGTGACCACGCGCACATGGCTGGTGGGGTGGTCGAGGCTGCGTTGCGCGATGCGCCCCAGCCGCTTGAACGCCCATTCGGGCGAGATGTGCGACAGCGCGCAATACAGGCGGCGCTGTGCGCCGTGCGCGTTCGGTTCCACTTTTCCCACCTGGGCATACAGGATTTTCCGCAAGCAGAAAAACCTGAAATCGCACCACATTTGGCCCACCGTCGAGTCGGGCACGTCGTCAAGGGGGAACACGTCGATGGGCAGCCCGGTGCTAAAGGTGAGATGTTCCTGCCCAATGCGCACGAACTCGGTGTTCGCGGCGCGCAACTTCCCGTAACCCCAAATGTAGGCGGGCTCGGTGCTGTGATCCTGAAAATGGCAAATAGCGGGGTCAAGCTGGCGCGCAACCTGCTTGAACCGCTCGTAGTCGGCCCGAAGCAGGGCAACGTCGATGTCGTCGTCCCAGGGGATGAACCCCTTGTGGCGCACGGCGCCCAACAGCGACCCTCCTATGATTGAGTAGGGGATGTCGTTGGCGCGGCACACGCGGTCGAACTCGGCCAGCATGCCAAGCTCGATGCGCTGTATCTTTGCGCGGTCTTCTTCGGTAAGCTCTATCAAAAAACGCCCTTCGCCTTGCGTGCCGTTTGTACTGCCCTACAGCGTACCGTAAATCTTCTCGTAGCGTGGCAAACAGTACTGCACAAACTTCAAAACCTGGCGATAGAAGAAGATCATCCAGTCGCGGCTGCTTTGGCCGATGGACTCCACGTACAGCGCCCAATTGAAGTAGTAGTAGTTATGGATGGCTGCGTAGGCCAAAAAGTGCAGACGTTCGACCTCTGTGCACTCGTGGCCCAAATACGCGCTTACGATGGCGGCAACGTCGGGGTCGTCGCAGTCGTAGTCGCCAATGACGCGCCCAAAGTCGTAGGCGGGGTCGTTGTAGCCGGCGAATTCCCAGTCGATGACGTCAAACGTGGTGTCGGTAACCAGCACGTTGTCGGCGTTGATGTCGTTGTGGCACATGCGCTTCTCAAAGCCGTCCTTCTCGGTGTAGGCGTACAGCTTGTTGATAAGCTCGCGGTCCTTGGCGAAGCGCTCGAACAGGTTGCCTTTCATGTGCGACGACAGCTTCATCAGCGCGTCGGACGCCTCCATGGGGTTGTTGTAGAACTTCTCCCAGTCGGGCATGTTGATGGACTCGTCGTGCATGGCGCGAATCTTGCGGGCCAGTTCGCACATGAAGTTGACGTCCTTATAGTACACGTTCGACAGGTCGTGGCAGTTTTGACGGAACTTCGACAGTTTGCAGCCCGACTCGTCGATGTACACGTAGGTGCTGTCGGTGCCGCATTTGGCGGCAAGCTGCTGGGCGCACACCTCGCGATCGCGGTAGATGAACGCGCTGGAGAAGTCACCGGGATAGCGGAAGATGTACTTCTCGCCTCGCACCACAAAGGTGAACAGGATGTTGGTGAGGCCCTTTTGCAAAATCTCGATGTCGGCAATGTCGGCCGGCTCGCATTCCAGAATGGAGCAGATCTTGGAGTTGATCTTGTCGGACACGTTGTCCATGAACAGCCCGTCGATGTTTTGCAGCTGCTGGATCGAGTCGAACTCGAACAGGTAGTCGGGGCTTAGGCGACGCGCGAACATGTCAAGGTCGTCGATGTGGCGGCTAACGAATTCCTCCCAGTACATGTTGTCCACCCGGAACACGTTGATCTCGGCGGTGAGCAGCTTGCGCAACCGGTATGCAAAGCTTTCGTCCATGAAGGCGTGGCCGTACAGGCACTCGCCAGCGCCCTCCCTCGTGACAACCTTGGTGATCCGCCCGCCGCTGTTCTTTTTCACCTGGAGCTCGCGCGTGGCGTTTTCCTTGTACATGGTGGAGTGGAACGAGCCGTGCTCGTAGGCACAAAACGGGTTGCTGGTGAAGTAGTTGTCGCAGTTGCAGATGTAGGTTTGGCCCAGCTGGTCGACAACTTCCCAAATGCTGAGCACGTTGCCCTTGGTGGGGGCCGGGTTCACGGCCAGCTTTACTCCGCACTTCTCAAGCAAGTAGAAATACATCTCCTGCTTGTAGCCCACCACCACGGTGATGTCGGAGATGCCGGCTTCCTTCAGTTGGGCAATCTGGCGCTCGATCAAAGTCTCGCCGTTCTTCACGTACAGGCCCTTGGGCAGCGAGTAGACGCTCTTTGACGAGATGCCTGAGTCGCCGGCGGCCATAATGACGGCGTTTTTCACGCGGTAGGGCTCGATGTCGGCAAAGCCGAACGGGGTGATGGCGCCGCCTTTCACGTAGCCCTTGGTCTCAAGCGAGGCTATGGTGGCGTCGTACTCGGCGCGGTTCTCGAACACGTGGTAGGGAAGTGATTCGAAGCTGGCGCCCTTCATTAGCAGCTTCATGGCTTCAAGTTCGCGGAATGTGACCATGAAAAACCCTTTCGTGCAGTGATCGTGCGGCACAGTGCCGCTTTTGGTGTTAGGAATTGTAGCAACGCCTGCCGCGCGTAACGCCCGTGCCAAGCAAGGAACGTGGCGCTGGCGTGCCCTGTTTGATAGAATGTTTCCTGTTTGGAACACGCCCGTTCCATTTAGGAAACACTTAGGGGTGGTCGCAATGGGCATCGGAGGCACCGTAAAGCAGTTGCGCTTGGCGCTGGGGCTTACGCAAGACGACGTGGCGCAGGCGCTGGGTTACAAGTCGCGCTCGGCCGTGGCAAAGATCGAGTCGGGTGCGGCCGACGTGCCCACCGCCAAGTTGCTGGCCTTGGCGCGCGTGCTGGACACATCGGTGGAGGGGCTTTTGACCGGGGCCGCGACGTCGCATGTTGACAGGGCTGCCGCAGGTGGGAAGGCTGCGAACCCGCAGGCCCACCGGGTTGGGGCAGTGATTTTGGCTGGCGGGAAGTCCAGCCGCAACCGGCAGAACACGCCCAACCAGTTTGCGGACGTCCTGGGGCGCCCCGTTGTGGCGTACTCCATGGAGGCATACCAGCGCAACCCGCTTGTGAACGACATTGTGGTGGTGTGCCTGCGCGGGTGGGAGCAGGTGGTGAGCGCCTATGCCGACGCCGGCGGCATCGACAAGCTTGCTGCGGTGGTTCCGGCGGGCGCAAGCGGTGTGCTGTCGGCGCGTGCGGGGTTTGACTACCTGGCCAACGATGCGGGCTATCAACCCGACGACCTGGTGATTTTCCAAGGCTCGACACGGCCCATGGTAAGCCAGGAGGCCATTTCAAAGCTGGTGGGCATAGCGAGCCAGAAGGGAAGCGCCGTTACGTGCGAACCGCTTGACAACACGATGCCCTTCTTGCGCACGGACGACGGCTTTGCCTCCATCGACCGTCAGAACTTGTTTGACGTCCAATCGCCCGAGGCGTTTGCCGTCAGCGTGCTGCATGGCGTGTTCGCCCGCGCCGATGCCGCGCAAGTGCCGCTTACCATGAACATGGTGTCACTGCTGATGGACGCCTTGGGCGATTCGCTCAACCTGTGCGGCGGGGTGCGCAACAACATCAAGATTGTTAGGCAGGATGACGTCGCCCTTGCCACCGCCCTTATACGGCGGCGGGTGCTGTAGCGCTCAAGGTTATTCATAAAGCGGAATAGAGTGCAATTCTCAGCATGCTTCCCAGCCCACTGGAATAAAATAGATAATTGTGCATGTGAAAGGCGAAGCGCCTTGCGTGCGTCTGAAAGGTGACTGAACATGGATCAGGCAGACTCAACAAAACAAAACCGTCGCGTTGGGATAATGACGCTGCATTACAACCCCAATGCGGGTTCCGCCTTGCAGGCGTATGCCATCAAGCGGCTTGTGGGCGAGCTTGGATTTGACGCTCAGGTTGTCAACTATGTTTTCCGAGGGAATTGCAGAGTGAAAAAGGCAGGTTGCAATGTGTTTTGCGGCCCGCTTTCGCAGTGGACGCCCAAGCATGTGGCGAAATGGGCGTATCAACGGCTTGCCTCTGCCATACGCATGAAAAAGTACCTTCCTTTCCAACGGGAACTCCTTGGTGTTGACGTGCGCAAGGCCGCAGGGCTCACCAGCGCGCCGCTGCCCGATGGCTCAGAGTTCCACCGCGTGGTGGTGGGCAGCGACCAGGTGTGGAACTTCGACCTGAAGACAATCATCGACAAGCGCTACCTGCTTGACTACATCGCAGACCCTGCTAAAAAGGTTGCCTATGGCGCGTCGATGGGCTCAAGCGACTTCCCCGCCGAAAGCCGTCAGGAAATTGAGGATGCCATACGGCAGTTTCGAGCGGTGTCGTGCCGCGAGTTCGATGGCGCCGAACGTCTGTCGCACATTCGCGGTGAGGATGTGCCCGTGGTGGTGGACCCCACGTTGGTGGTGGACCCTACGGTGTGGGACAAGCTTGCTGACAAGGTGCCCGCGCAGGCCAAGAATCCCTATGTGTATGTGTATCTGCGCGAAAAGTCGCTCCGTGCGATGGAACTTGCCCAGTCCGTAGCGGCCAAGCGCGGCCTTGAGGTGCTGTCTGTGACGTGCGACCGGCCCGACGGCAAGGGGAAGTTCAAGCGTCAGGGCCCGCTTGAGTGGCTGCGTTGCGTGCGCGATGCCAGCTATGTGGTTACCAACAGCTTTCACGGCGTGTGCTTCTCGTTGGTGTTTCGCAAAAGCTTCAACGCGGTCACGCTTGACGGCGACACGTGGCGTGCGCAAACGAACTCGCGCATCACGGGGTTGCTTGCGCAGGTGGGCCTTGAGGGGCGCTATGCAACGGGCGATGCCAAGCCGGACTGTGGGGACATCGACTACGGTGCGGTTGGCCGGTTGCTTGACGCCCGCCGTGAGCAGTCGCGCGCATGGTTGGCTTCTGCGTTGCGCGATGGGGTGCAGGGGTAGTTTTTTTGGCATGGGCGCTTTCAGGGTGAGGATCGGTTTGTGAGTAAGACGGTTTGTGAGCAAGATAGGTGCGCGGGCTGCATGGCCTGCAAGGATATGTGCCCGGTTGGCGCCATAGAGGTGGTCGACGGCCTCAGCACCATGAACGCGTGCATCAACCAGGATGTGTGCACCAATTGCGGGTTGTGTGAGCGCGTGTGTCCGCAGTGTACGGCGCCGGCCGTGCACCAGGACGCCACATGGTATGAGGGGTGGGCATCCGATGACGTGCGCATGGGCAGCACGTCGGGCGGCGCTGCCGCTGCCATTTCGCGCGCGTTTGTCCAGCGTGGTGGCTATGTGTACAGTTGCCTGTTTGAAAGGGGACGGTTCGTATTCCGCTGCACCAACAATGTTGACGAGTTGCCGCGGTTTGCCGGCTCGAAGTACGTGAAAAGCAACCCGTCGGGGGCCTACGCGCGCGTGAGGGAGCTGGTGAGTGCCGGCAACGACGTGCTGTTCATAGGCCTGCCGTGCCAGGTGGCAGCCATGCGCAACGTCGTTCCTTCCAAACATGCCGCCCATCTGTTCACCGTCGACCTTATATGCCACGGCACGCCTTCGCAAAAGGTTCTGCAACTGTTCTTACAGCAAAGCGGCATCCAGCTTGACGCCTTGGACGACATCGCGTTTCGCGGAAAGCCAGGTTACAGCCGCGACGGGTTTGCTAAGGTGTGCCCAGGCGGCGCGCGCGACGAGTACTCCGTCGCGTTCTCAAAATGCTTGTCGTACACGCAAAATTGCTACAGTTGCGCATACGCGCAGCGAAACCGCGTGAGCGACCTTACCCTGGGCGACTCATGGGGGTCGACGCAGGATGCAGGGCAAAGGCGGCGGGGCGTGTCGCTTGTCATATGCTCAACGTCGGCGGGTCAGCGTTTGCTTGACGACGCCGATCTGGCCCTGTTCCCCGTTGACGCCAACAACGCAATAGCGCACAACACCCAGTTGCGCGCACCGGCTTCAAAGCCCCCTCAGCGCGATGCATTCTTCAAGGCTGTGTGCGAGGGGGAGCCCGTGTCGAAGGCTGTGCGAGCGGCATACCCCGATTACTGCAAGAAGCAGGATTTGAAGTCGCTGTTGGAAAAGATGCACCTGTACACGTTCAAACAGAGCGCCATCGTTGGCATTTATGTGAAGCGGTAGGGCCTAGGCAGCACGTTTGCGCTAAAAGTGCTGCCGAGTACAAAGAATTGTACATATGGCTTGGTTTGTTGGATTGATGCTACTTCTTTGATAATAATCCACAGCGAAACGGGGTGGCATCTTGAGCCAACGCCAAACCTTACATTCAATCCGCCGCCTGCTTAATGTGGCAGTTGCGGCGGCCCTTGCATGCGCTGTGTCGGTGCTGATTACGCTGTGTGCGCCTTCGTTGGCCCATGCCGGCAGTGTTTCTTTGGAATTGGGTTATGCGCCTTCGTACGAGGGGCAAACCCCCGCCATTACGCCCAATGTGACCACCACGGACGCTACCATTTATCTGCCATCTTTTTGCAATGCGACGACGTGACGGTAGCCTTTAGCGTGGAGACAACCTGCAACAGCGTGGAAGTGGGTGCGCAGCCCGTGGTGCTGAGCAACTTGGTGAGTGTCGAGCCGGGCGGCTCGCAAAGCGTGACGCTTGAGTGTGCCGACGGCGCTAGCTTTACTGTGCGCGTGTTTCGGTCGGCCAACGTTGATGCGATGTTTTTGGTGTCGGACGACCCCGTGAACGAGGGCCGCGCCTACATAGAGGCCAGCCGCGACCATAATTGAGGCCGGGGCGGGGGAGGCCGTAATCGAGCAGGCGGCGTCGGGGGAGGCTCTTGAGACCTACGTTGGCACGAGGTTCGAGGACGTCTGCCTGCAGTGGGTTAAACGGCGGAACATGGCCGGCAAGTTGGGGTTTCTCGCCACGTCCTTCGGGAAATGGTGGGGGGCGGATCCCCGGCTGCGCGAGCAGGCCGGCATAGACGTGGTGGCGTCGGATGCGGCGGGGTCGCATATGCTGCTGGGTGAGTGCAAGTGGCGCGAGTCGTTCGACGAGACCCTGGCGATTGCCACCCTTGAGCGTCGCGGTGACGTCGTGGGTGGTCGGGCGACTCGGAAATATGCGGTGTTCTCGAAAAGGCCGCTTTCTGCTGGAACGCAGAAGAAGGCGGCAGCCCGCGCAGACCTCCTGCTGGTGACGCCGGAGGACCTTGCCAACTAACTTTACCGCGGGCGGCGGGCTGCACGGCCCCGCCCATGGCCCCGCGGTCGAATTGCGCGATGCGGCCGCCGAAACGCGGAATTCGTCCATGCCCGGCCTTGCTTTGCGCCGCCGCCGCGTTGAAGGGCGGCCCAACACCCCTTCGGGCGGCAGTGGCCGCGCGGGCTTGGGCGCCGCTGCCGGCGGCTCGCGGGGCTTGGCGCGGGGGCCGATGGGCTGCGGGCAAGGGGCGCGCCGTTCGCCAGGGCGCAGCCTCAACGCCGTTCGCTGAATTCTTTTTATATTCAAAAAAGAATATAGCCATTCGGGAATAAAAGAATTGATTTTTTTTCATCATCGCTATCTTTTAGTTTGAATATCCTCGCACGGGAATAGACAGCAAGTGGGTCGTGCGGGGGATACGTGGCCATTCTCATGGAAAGGAGAGCGTATGAGCATCTCATCTATAAGCAAGACAGCCTCGAGGGGAGGTGCGAAGCTTGTACGAGTCCTCTTGGCGCTGGTGATGGTCGTGGGCCTGATGCCGGCGTTCGTCCACGCGCAGTCGACCCCCGCCTACGCCGACGACGCTCCGGCCACCAGCTACATCAAGGTGACGAACATCGACACCACCAGCGAGGCCGGCTACGCCACGGTCACCTACGAGGTGGGTCTTAAGCAAACAGCGGGCCAGGTGCTGATATACCTCGACACCGTGAACGGCACGACTGGCGCCGCGCCTAGCGTCACGCTTCCTAGCTCTTTCTCCACCTATGAATTGGACAACAGCTTCATCTATCTCCAACCCTCCGGCTCCTCGGTGGACGCCGGCGTGTACGAGGTGACGGCCAAGTACGCCCTCTCCGGGGACGCGTCGGAGTTCGGACTGGCCCTGTCCTTGGCCAGCTCCTGCTACAGCAACCCCAACGTCACGGCGATCTACAGATTCGACTCCGTGGAGGACTGGGACGGGGGATCCTCTGAGTCCGACCCCGATGTGCCTGAATCCGGGATTACGCTCGACAAGACGAGTGTGACTCTGAAGACCGGCGAAACTGCCCAGCTTACGGCCACGGTTCAGCCTTCGGCTGAGATTACCTGGAGCTCATCCGACAGCTCTGTTGCCACCGTAGACGCAAACGGCATGGTGGCTGGCGTGTCCTGTGGCACCGCGACCATTACGGCTGCTGCGGGCGAACTAAGCGCTACCTGTGTCGTCGAGGTTGTGCCGAGTTCCAACTATCTGAATGTGACCGACATCGACTACGCGTCGGAGCCGGGTTATGTAACATACACATACGAAATTGGCCTCATGCAAGACGTGGGTACTTTGCAAGTGAGATACCAAACGTTCACTGGGGTCTCGATGCCACCTGTGCTTACACTGCCCGAAGGACTTACGAGCACTTACTCCTCAAGTTACAATAGATTTGTGATCAAAGAGTCGACTGGGTCGATCAGCGCTGGTGTGTACGAGGTAAAGGCAAAGTTCACCGTCACGAATTCCTCCAGCTTCAAGGTTGGACTTGCTACGGGTTCGACTGGTTGTAGGTGCCAGGATGCCAGCTACAACTGGCTGCAACTTGCGGTTACGGAAGCAACCGTACCTGCAACGAGCATCACGCTCGACCAGACGAGTGCCACTTTGATCGCGAAGGAATCCCTGAGCCTGAAGGCCTCGGTCGAGCCCTTCCTCACCACCGATAGTGTTGTTTGGGAGTCCTCCGATAGCTCCGTGGCCACCGTGTCCTCGACCGGCGTTGTGACTGCTGTGTCCGGCGGCGAGGCAACCATCACGGCCACTGCCGGTTCTGTGAGTGCAACCTGCAAGGTTACCGTTGAGGTTATCCCTGCTACCGATGTCGTTATCAGCCAATCCAAGGCCACCGTGACGGCCGGCCAGAAGGTCAAGCTCACGGCATCTGTTTATCCTTCTAACACCACCGATAGTGTTGTTTGGGAGTCCTCCGATAAATCTGTGGCCACCGTGTCCAACGGCATTGTGACCGCCGTTTCGGAGGGCACCGCCACCATCACCGCCACCGCTGGCGACAAGATTGCTTCCTGCGAAGTGACTGTGCATTCGTCCAATATTGCCTCCAGTTACGTTAAGGTGATGGACGTCGACACCACGACCACCGCGGGCTCTGCTGTTGTCACTTACGAACTGGGCGTCCCTGACGGCGTCGCAGGTGTCAACTATATCGCGGTATCACCTTCCAACACTGGCGTTGGTGCTACTCCGAGTAGCTTTACTCCGATTTTGTGGCTGGCAAGTTCCTATGGCCTTACTAGCTCCAAAATCTCACTCTACCCGAGTGATGCCCTTACCGCAGGCACGTATCGGTTCACGGTTACGTACGCAGTGACGGACGCTGACAATTTGGGTTTTGGGTTCGACTCCAGCGCGTGCACCTTCCGCGACACCGCTAATGTCACCCATTCCTTCGATTCGCTGTATAACTGGTCAGCCGAGGGTGTGTCTGCTACGGCGGTCACGCTTAATAAGGCAACCGCTACGGCCTATGTTGGTTACGGTCCCAAGCTTGCGGCCACCGTTGAGCCTGTCAGCGCGACCGAGGACGTCATATGGACATCGTCCGATGAATCCATTGCGACTGTTGATGCCTATGGCAAGGTGACCGGCGTGTCCGCCGGCACTGCCACCATCACTGCCACTGCGGGCGGCGTAAGCGCTGCCTGCAAGGTTGAAGTCGAAGCCGTGCCGACAGAGTCAGACTCCAACTACGTCAAGGTCATCGATGAAACTGTGACCTATGTGGCTAGCACTCAAAGATACAGGCATAGTGTGACGTTCCTTGTTGGCTTGTCTGCGGACGGCCCCGATGGCGGCACCCTGTATGAGAATGGTCTGCGCTTCTATCCGACGGTCAATTGCGCGTCGAGTTCCGCTGTTAGCACCAGCCCGTACACTCGTACTTACGGCTCATACGTGTGCTTCTGCGATGCGTCTGGCGATTTGCAACAAAATGTGCAGCTTGGATCAGGCGTCTATGCTGTCACAGTGAACTATATAACTACCTCCTTCGAGTCGCCTTACGTAGGATTTGACGTCACGAACACCGCCCAGCTGGGCCACTTCCCCGGCGGCATCCAGTCGCTGGTTGACTCTGAGGGCGTTGAGCAGTTTGTGGCCGTGCCTGCTACGTCCGTGACGCTCAGCCAGGCGGAGGCCACCGTGTCCGCCGGCTCCAAGGTCACGCTCAGCGCAACCGTGGCCCCCACCGACACCACCGACGCCGTCGTCTGGAGCTCCTCCGACGACTCCATCGCCACCGTCGACGCCACCGGCAAGGTGACCGGCGTGCACTACGGCACCGCCACCATCACCGCAACCGCCGGCGACGTGTCCGCCACCTGCGAGGTCACCGTCGAGGCGCTGCCCCTGTCGGTGAGCGTCGCGACCGACCCCGCGGCCAACCTGGGCGACGCGCAGACCTTCACCGGCACCGTGACCAACGCCACCACCACCACGCAGCTGCAGTGGTGGTACCGCACCAGCGAGTCCGGTGCATGGAAGGCGTGGTCCGGCCAGACCGGCGACACCCTGAGCCAGAAGGCCTGGGCCTACCGCTGCAACGGCTACCAGGTGAAGCTGGTCGCCACCGACGGCGACCAGGTGGCCGAGTCCGAGCCCGCCAGCTTCGCCTCGCTTGAGGCCCTCGAGATCGAGTGGGACACCGCCCCGGCGATCTTAGCGGGCAAGTACCAGGTGTTCGAGTGCGCGGCCACCACTGAGGGCGTGACCTTCCAGTGGCAGTACCGCACCAGCGCCACCGGCTCCTGGAGGATGATCGCGGGCGCCACGTCCGACACCTACACCTCCAAGGCGTGGGCCTACCGCTGCAACGGCTACCAGGTGCGCTGCGCGGTCACCGACCCGGCAACCGGGCGCGTGGCCTACACCGATGCGATGAACTTCTCTATCGAGAATAGAGTAAGCTCACTGAGCCTTTAGGCTCCTTTCCGGGACGGCCCCCCGCGCCCCCCCGCCCCCGGGGGGCCCCCCATGGGTTGGGGCGGAACCCCCCCCAGGCCAGCCGCCC